>UMGH01027531.1_pt1 | contig 16828 bp, 27 predicted proteins | sample 1965231 | NCBI WGS metagenome assembly UMGH01 (sample SAMEA4836068, study PRJEB28245) | human gut metagenome | biome: gut microbiome; material: fecal sample | place: Denmark | collected 2008 | reverse complement strand
CCAATGGCACGCCAGCTGCATAATAGCCAGCCGCACCATCTCATCCACCTGCTTTGCGTTGTCAGTGCCTGTAATATATGTAGCCGTCAGCTGCCCATCGCCAGCTTTGTCAAAAACAAGCTTATAATTTAAATCCGGCTTAATTGTATATCCGCTCACAGCATTGCCTTTGCTGTCCTTCAGGCTTACCAGTTCTTTAAAAAACTCACTGCGCGGCAGTTCAGTTTCTTTATTCCAGCTTGTCGTAACCTCAAGCGTCTGCGTCATATATGCTTTGTGCTGATATTCTTCCGCCGTTTTCCTTGCGGCGGAAATAAGCTGTGACAGCAAGGAATCCTCGCTGTCACAGTCAATATGCAGGTATTCTTTAAGCTCATCAACGTCTACTGGTTCATCCGCCGGCGGCTTTATTACCCGTATAAGCATTATTCTCCACCAGGAACAGTTACACTGGCCGCATTGGATACACCGGCATTAGTGCCGCCGTAAACTACGATTTTATAGCTGTAACTGCCGTCAGGCACATTGGCATCGCTGTAACTTGCCGCCGTTCCGGCTAAAGTTACCAGATTAATGCGGTTAAACGTTACGCCGTCATCACTGCGCAGCACGTTAATTGCATCCGCTCCGGTAGGAGCAGTCCAGCTTAATGCCACAGTATTTCCTGTTGCATCACCGGATAAATTGCTTACAGGAGTAGTTGCTGCAGTTGTAGCGCCAAGAATTACATACGGAGATACTTGCGTTGCACCGCCTTCAAGAATGTACGGTGCGTTAACCCACGGCTTGCCGTCCACATTGCGGAACGCTTTAATAACTGTCTGGTTGCTGGTAAATTTAACATGTTCGCTCATGGCAACATAAATGCCGCTGCCGTCTTTAATTAAGTATTTTTTAAGGTTAACCAGCTGAATATCGCCGGTCTGGCCAACAGGAGCATTCATGCCTGTTAAGAACAGCGGCAAGCCCATCAGCGTAGAAGGAACGCCTTTCGTAAGGTCGCCCTGGACAAAAATAAAACGTCCGGAAGCATCCTGTAATTTAATCAGGGAAGGCAGCGTGGTAGTATTGGCAATAAAGACGGCTTCGCTCAAATCCTCTGCCGGAAAAGCGCCCATCATATTTGCAATATCATCCGTGCTTACCTGATTTGCGGTTTTGCGGGTTACAACAAGGCGGCCTTTGTTATCGGCTGTTGCGTAACCCAGCGGCTTGCCATCACCATTACCGTTAATAAATGCACGGTCTTCAGCGCGCACGATTGCATTGGTCAGCAGCTGCCCAAAAATTGCAGACGCGGCCGGCGCATTGCGCAGCAAAGTATCGTTAACGGTAATAAATGCAGCCACTTCTTTAGGCTGTAATTCAACATTACGGAAGCTGGCACCGGTTTCAGGCTTTTCTGCGCCTTCATCAATCCACGCCACGCTTACGCCGCCGTCCTGCCCGGCAGAATAATCAAGCGCAGGCATATTCATTTTTGCATCAGGGAAATCTCCGGCCGGAATTACAAATGCATGAGGACGGATAAGGCTCTGTTTTGCGCCGATAGTCAAAAGCTCATCGCTGAAAAGTTCCGGCACCAGGTATCCGCCGGAAGCGCCATCAGTAGTGCTCTGGGCTTTTAAATGTTCCAGGCGGCCTTTCTTATCGCCGTATTTAATGGCATGCAGCACTTCGCCGAGGGATTTAAAACCGCCGTTATCCTTGTCGCCTTCTTTAACAGGGTCCACCACGATGCCGGGACCACCGCCGTTAAATACGCTGCCGGAAGCAGGAGTGTTTGCTTCATTGCCTGCAATTGTTTTCTGCATTTCAATGGCAGTGTTAAGCTGTTCAATTTCCGCCTGTAATGCGTCAAATTCTTTTTTCTCATCTTCGCTGATGCCGCCTTTTGCACTTGCGATAATGCTTTTCTGCTTATCAATCAAAGTGGCCCTTTTCTGAAGCATTTCCTGTAAATTCATAACATTATACCTCCATATTTTCATTTATTTGCACCTGCATCTGCATTTTAAGCAAACTGTCAGTATGCATATCAATAACTGTTTTATCCTCCCGCAGCAGGGCGTAAATCTTTTCGGCAGTTTCCTGCGGCAGGTACGGCATAGCGCCGCTGCTTTCCAGTGCTTTTTCGGCAAGCCTGCGCGCGGCCGTTACATCAATGCCAGCAGCCTTTGCTTTTATAAGCGTTGCTTCCGGGTTAGCCGGAATGGTACAGCAGCTGTATTCCAGCAGTTCCTGCGCCAGAAAATCAATACCCCACGGACGCGATTCGTCTTCAACGTATTTCCATTCCGTAGCACGGAAACCGCAGCTGACAGCGTTTAAAAAGCCGTTTTTATACATCTGGCCAATCATATAGCCAAAATCGTATATCTCACGGCTTACAAACTGCGCACGGCCAATAAGCTGTCCGTTTTCAACACGTTCTTCCAACGACTTAGCCACCGGCGGGTCATCCCATTCATGGTCCCATAGCACCACTGGGTTTTTGCGGTAATTCTCTAGATTCCAGCCGTCAGGATTAATGGTGTCAAAATCCCTGTCAATGCTGCCGTTAGAGATTACAAAGTCGCAAACCAGGATGCCGTCCTTTTCTTCCACAACCTTAACTTTGTCAAGGTAAGCAGTTTTGCGGCCGCAGATTGTATCTGCCACCGGGCCCGGTTCCGGGAAGGTTTGTTTTTTTATAAACTCCCTAAATTCCGGAAGTTTGTACATCGGCATTATTCTTCACCTGCCTTTTTGCTTGCCGCAACAGTTACCGGCACCATATTGCCGTTTATAAAGGCAATTTCACCGGTTCCGCCCGGCAGCGGGTTCATATTTTCTTTAGCTCTCCACTCATCAGCGGTAATAACGCCATCCTGCCGCATAATGTGCAGCATTTCGGCTCGGCTTTTGCTGTCGCCGCGCAGCATGGAAAGCAGGTCAAACTCAACGTAATAACCATCAGCACGCTGTTTTGCCGTCAGCAGTTTCATATTGGCAAACTGCTCCCAGCGGCAGAACCATGGCAGCATTGTATTCTGGTAAAAATCAAGCGATTGCTGCTCAATGTTGGAGAATGTAGCCTTATCCAACATCTGTATCAAATGCAGCGGCACACGGTAAAAGCGTGCAATTTCCTCAGCCTGGTATTTGCGGCTTTCCAAAAATTGTGCTTCTTCCGGGTCGATGGAAATTTTAGAAAACTTTACGCCGCGCGGCAGCACCATCGTTCCGCCGCTGTTTTGCACGCCGGTGTATGCATTGTTAAAATCATCCCGCAGCTTTTTAAAACCAGCGTCATTAATAGCTTTTTCCGTTTCCAGCACGCCGGAAGCCAAAGCCCCGTTACTAAAAAATCTGTTTCCGAAATCCTCTGCGGAAAGGCCAAGGCTTACAGCCTGCCTTGCCATGTAAAGCGGCGAATAACCCAGGATACCGTTGTAACCAAGCCCCGGCACATGAAAGATTTTATCTGCCGGCAGGCGGTATAATTTACCCCTGTCGTTTACATCATAAAATATCTCCCCTGTATTCCAGTCCTGATAAGGTCTGACGTTTTCCGGCATTAAAAGGTTCAGCCTTTCAACATTGCCGCGTGCGTCAAACACGATTTCCGAATAAGTATTGCCGCCGGTAAGAATATGCGTCATAGCAGTTTCTTTAAAATAATAGGCCGGCATACCGGGAGCAGCCACGGAATTAACTACATCATGAAGCGGATTTTCCACCGCTTTCACACGATGGCCGTTAGCATCCTTCCGGTACAGGCTGCACTTACAGCTGGCAAAGGTTTCTGCCAGCACATGAATACAAGCCCATACGGCGGACAGCTGCATAGCGCGGATGTTGCTAACACCGCTGCCAAGCCTCATGCCCGGCGTAAGCACCGCAGTAGTTTCCCCTAAGCTTTTTGCCATTATCCCGTTATTTTCTCCAACCAGCACGTTCTGCAAAGCCCCGGCAATGCTTTTCAGCACAGCCGGGCTTCTTATAGTCAGCTTCAATCATTTTCACCTCCCTTCACAGCAATTAAAAAGGCACTTGCATTTACAAGTACCTTTTATTCACCATCAGCGCCATCCACATCTTTACCCGGCCTGCGCCAGGCAGCATAAATTAAAAGCCCGCCCAGTACCACAAGCCCAAGCGGAAGGCTGTACAGGGCGCATCCTGCGCAAATACAGCCCATTCCGGCAATAAGCATTATCAGCCTTATTTTGTTTTCCATTTTCACACCTCACAGCACATGAATTGAAAAATCATCATCGCCGTACATCTCGTTAAAAGCCGGCAGTCTGCTCATGGCATTTATGCAGGCTGCTACCATATCAATGCGGCGGGTATCATCTTTATTTTTCTTGCTTAATTTCATATTATCGTTTATATCAGTGTACGCATAAGCATTGCCCAGGCACCAGTCAAAAGCGGCATTGCCTTCATGCACTATCAGACCCTGCATAACCAGCTCTTTAAAGCGTTTCGTAGGTTCAGAAAGGTTATATACATTCTGCCTTACCTCTACCACCGTTGCGCCGTCAGCTTCCATTTTCTGCATAAAGTAATCGGCATTCCAGGTATCAAAACAGTGCTCCACAACATCCAGCTCAAACTGTTCTGCCGTGCTGTAACCCCATTCTTTCATAACATCATAGTCAACAACAGCGCCTGGCGTTACAGTCATCCAGCCGCGCTTTTCCCACTCGCGGTAAGCAACGTTATCCTTCTTTTCCTTGCGTTCCACGCTGTCTTCCGGTATAAAACCGTGTGACAGAATAGCAATCCTGCCGTCATCCAGCGGCACAATGAACGTTGCGCCCGTAAGGTCAAAACGTTTGGAAAGGTCATATCCGCCTATCGCCTTGCGGCCTTCAATCAATTCCATAAGTTCGTCATGCGTTACTTTCAGGCTGTTCCATTTATCCATCAGCCCGTCCATATATTTAAACTCGCTGCCGCTCTGCCAGATATTACAGCGTTTTGTTAAAAAAGCCCGTATCTTTTTTATATCGCCGCTGCCGTAAGCTTCATCGCGTTCCTTCATAATTTGGCTGCGCAGGTTGCGGCTATAAGCGTCATCATACTGTAAAATCGGGTTCGCCTTAACCCAGCATTCCGGGTCTTTCGGGTCATCTTCCGCCTCCAGCTCGCGTATCATACAAAAGTAGTTGTCCATCGGCGTTTCCGTTAAGCCTTCCAGTATCCGGCAGCATAAATCATATTCAGTTTTACACGGATTATTTTCCGCGTCATTGCCGGCCGTTGTAATGATGCACAGCAGCGACTGCCAACGCTTACCGAATCCGTTATACAGCGTATCGACTATATCACTGTTCGGGTGTGCATGGTATTCGTCAACAATCACCAGACAAGGTGCACCGGAGTCTTTATTTTTAGTTTCTTTCGAGAGAGCGCGCATCCAGCCGCCGCGCTCACGGTGCACAACTTTGGTTTTAAGTATTTCAAGCCGCTCTGATATATCCGGCGACTTTTCGCCCATAGCACAGGCATCACCCCATACACGCTTTGCCTGGTCACGGTCAACAGCCACGCACTCAACTTCCGGTGCTTCCTCAAAACGTTGCAGTTCCGGATGTCCGGGCGGGTAAATAGCATCGGCACACATACCGTACAACGCGATGCCGCTCATCTCCGTGCTTTTTACATTGCCGCGTGCACGGAAGTTAAAACTTTTGGTAAAACGCCGCGCGCCGGTATCCTTATGCACCCAGCCGAACAGGCAGCCAAGGTCGAAATACTGGAACGGCAACAGCTGTATCAGCTGTCCGGCAAACGGTCCGCGCACATGGTAACAGCACATTTCAAACCAGTCAAAAATCCTGTCAGCGCGGCTTTCGTCAAAAACATAAGGAAAGCCTTCCGTACCCTGCCGTTCCAAGTCGCGCAGATGCCGCCGGCAGGCCTGCACTTCGCGTTTGCATACTTTGCGCAGGCCGCTTACCACCTCAGCCGCATAACGGTGGGTAATGTACATCCCGTCAAGATTGTACTGCATCAGCCGAACAACTCTGCTTTCCTGTCGGTCTTTTTGCCATCATCTTTAGCGCGGCTCACCACAAGACGGGCACGGCTGGTAGGAGTAAGTCCCAGCTTTTCGGCGTAAGTCATTTTTAATTTGCCAAGGCGGTCTATATCTTTTGCATACGGCATGGTGCGCATTGTGGCATCCTCATACTGAACGCAGATGTCGCAGTAGGTTGCCAGTATCTCGCTGTCACAGTTGGAAAACAGTTCAATATCGCGCACACTGTTCAGCGTCTGCGTCCAAATCGCGCGAGCGCGTTCCTTTTTATCCGCCTTCAGCCATTCCGGCATTTTCATTTTCAGCTGGCCGCTCTTTAATTTTTCGGCTTCCTGCGTGCGGCGTGCCAGCTCCGCATTAGTCCAGTTTTTTCCACGGCCTGCGGCGCGGTTCTCTCTTATTGCATCAATGCTGATAACATTAGCCCCCAACTCCATCACCTCCATTCAGTAATCTTCCAAAAAACTTACATTGGGGACATTTTCAAACAAACGAGGGGGCGGACGGTACTGCGTTCAGCCCTCCAGGGATTTTCACCCCCCTGCCCTAAATGCTTACAAAATTATCAAACGGGCAGCTTTTAAAATTCAAAAACCATTTTTCAGCCAGTTTTATGTATTGGTTTTCATGGCCTTTATATTCACAATTATTTTTTATATTCAAACGGCAGCGCATCCAGTCCGTGCTGACGACATAAACCTTTGCATCAAGTTCACTATGCAGCTTGCGCCGGTCATCAGGGTTAGCAAACATCCCTGTAATCCAGCAGGCGGCATACTGTTCTTTATTATCATGCAGCGCGTTTATCATCCTGTCACGCAGCCAGTAAGCCGCAACAAGATACGGCACACGGTTAATCTCATAAGGATTTTGCCCTGAAAGCCGCCGTATAATATCATCCAAATCAATAAGCAGTTCGCCGGGTTTAATATGCCTGGCAACAAAGAGGCTTGTGCCGCTGCCGGGTGCACCGGCTACAACATACACAGGTACGGATGGCTTTAAATACCTGCGCTTTGGTAAGCCGCGCAGATAACCGGGTATTATCCTTCCGGCAGCAGCACAAACCTCCTGTATTGTTTTCATATCATGGCATTGCTTGCACAGTGCCTGATGGTTCTGCCCGTCCCAGAACAGGCGCTCATCACCTTTGTGCGCAACAATATGGTCAACTACCGTAGCCGCGCGTAGAATTTTTTTGCTCAGGCAATCCTCGCAAAGCGGATGGTTTATTAAAAATTCCTTGCGGTATTTTTCCCACTGTGCATCATAGCCGCGTTCACGTGCACTCTTGCGCCGCTCATCACCGGCTGCCCACTTTTCTTTTTTATGCTGCTCGCAGTACCCGTCTGCACTATCTGTAAGTGCATGGCAGCCAACCTTTTTACATTCGCGTTTCCTTCTGCCCGGCATAGCTTCACCACCTTCAGGGCAAAATAAAAGCACTGTGCAAAATACGCACAATGCTTATAAAAAGAACTGCAAAGGAAACCTCAGCAGTTCAAATCCTTTTTCTGTTTATATCATTATAACACATTTAAAATCAAGAAAGTGTCCTCATTTTGTCCATTTTTGAGCATTCAGCCGAGCGCTATTTTAAATTTATTAAGTGCGCGTTTATAAATATTATAAATTGCTTGCCGCGATGAATAACCGAGTGCTTCCGCGATAGCTGATATTGATATACCGTCAACATCACGCATGACAAGCACCAGGCATTCTTCTTTATTAAGTACGCTGAGTGCACCTTCAATTTCTGCAACTTCCAGCATATAACCGGCTATCGTAGTATTGATGTCCGCCAAACGCTGCAAATCATTCAGCGCGTCCGGATGATTTTTAGATACTGTTCCGCCCGGATTATCTTTAGGCTTTACCGTAACGCTTTGTGACGGGCCGCCAATACGCAGTGGCAGCCTTAACAGATTATTTATGCGGTTTATGTTTGCACGGTACATGCTCAGCCGTTGGCGCGCTTCCTGTATCTTTCTTTCCGGCATATACATCAGCTCATTTCTTTTTGCTTTTCAATAAGTTTATCAATATACCATTTGGCCTTTTCCAAATCCTGTACGCCGTTTTTAAGTTTCCAGCGCCACAAGTATTTTATAGCATTGGCAGTGCAGATTGCCTCTATGCCGCAAAGCCCGGCTGTCGCTGATTCCAGCGCTTCAATACATTCTATTTTACCAGCGTTATAATGTGATGGATGGTTAACAGCATCCACGCAGTTTTTCTTAGGTGCCGGAGGTTTCGGCGCAGTAAATCCATTTCCAAACATATTTTCACAACCTTTCACACTTTTTATTTTCCCTATTCCATGCAATACACATCCGGCACACGCTTTCATTGCACTCATCATACATATCGGCATCCAAATCATATCCGCTGCGCAGCTTATGCTTCGTTGCCCAGCTTTCCAAAAAGTTCTGCGCAACCACCTTGCTGGCAGTGGCGTTCTGCATAAAAGGCAAACCTTTTACAATGTAAAGACCTGCCGGGCAGCGTACCACTTTTAAAGTTTCCATTCCGTCATTGTAAGTTTTCATTGCTTTCCCTCTTTCGCATATAGCACGGCACCATCACGGTTGTAAGCTCGCCTTCCGGCTTCTTATTCCGCGCCGTCAGCCTGTATCCGTATGTACGGCAACGGCGTGCGCTGCCGCAATTTTGGCAGCTTCTTTCCTGAGCATAAAGCATACCGATAGCCAGCCAGTTTTCTAAAATCCAGGCATCACAGGCATCCGGCCACACTTCCTTTGCATACTGCGTTATTTCGGCTTTGCCCCTGGCAAGCAGTTCCGCATATTTTTGCGCGGTTTTAAAATCGCCCTGTTTGGCGGCAGCCACAATAGCCTCAATGCGTTCGCCCCGCAGCTGATTGTACGGAACCGGATTTTGCGCCGGTGCAGGCTTGGTTTCAACTTCCACTCCACCGTCAGCCAAAGCGATAAATTCAAACATTTCTGAAAGAGATGGATATTTTTGGCATTTCTTTAAAGCAATTTGTACCGCCTTTTCAAACACTTCTGCTTCCAGCCCGTCAAAAGCATCCAGCCATTCGGCGCACATATTTTTACGCATCATGACATCCAGCGAAGGCGATAAATTACCGTTAATATCCAGCACCGGCAGCTTTTGGCAGTCAAACCGGTAAAAAGCTTTTAATACATCCTGTTCAGTTATCGTTTTCATTCAATCACGCCCGCTTCCCGGTAAAAATCTTCCAGTGTTTTCTGAGCCCCCAGCCTGTCATTCGGCAAGCCGTCATTGAGCCAGTTAACTAAAATCCCAAACAGATAGCTTGCCGGATAGCGAACCTTGCGTATTTTATCAATCGCCTGAAGCTCTTTCACAGCTTTCAGCAGCCAGTCAGGCTTTGTCTGCACTGCGTAAGCAGCCAAAACGTCAAGGTATTCCGCTTTCAGGTTATCCCTGTTAGCCGGAAACGCTTTTGCAAATTCTCCAACAGCAGCGTTAAACTCTGCACTCGCTTTAACCTCCGCAAGCCGCGTACTGTCTGTCTTGTTTAGTTTATTTTTTAATAATATATAATTCTTGTTATGTGTGCCCTTTTGTGTGCCCAAAGGTGTGCCCGGCGCGTCAAAATTATGCCTGTCAGGCGGCACCGGCTCTGGGTTTATAGGTGTGCCCAAAGGTGTGCCTTTTGGTGTGCCCTCGCATTGATATACCTGCCAGTTATTTATCCTGGCAATGGTACCTTCCTTTTTGCATGTAACAGTTAAAAAATCCAATGCTTTAAGGCGTTCAATTTCATTGCGCAGCTTTTTTACTGTAACCCCGCAGCTTACGGCAAAGTTGCGGTAACTGATAAACAATTCCCCCGGCTTAAGTACGGCAACTTTATCACCGGGAAGGGTCCAGTTGGTTGTTACATGGCACGCGCGCAGAAGCAAAGTAAGCAGTATTACCTTGCCATCGGCATCCGCGCCGCGCCATACCTGGCTTTGCAAAATTTTTCTGTGTAACTTTATCCAGCCGCCCACATTACACACCGCCTCTGCGGCTCATAAGCAAATAATGGTTAGGGCTGCCGCTGGAAGCTATATAATAAGCGCTCATTTTACCAGTGCTGATAATGGTAACGCTGTCGCCGGGGCAGTTAAAAACGATTCGCAAAAGTGCTTGCGCGTTTAAATAATTAACACTGTCATCCTGCCCTTTTACATCGTTTGCAGCAAGGTATTCCAGTCCATTGCCGCATATCCCCGAAGCTTCCAGCACAAGGTCATTATTTAGCGTATAAAGCTGTATATTGCCATTGTCCCCGGCAACAACGCAGCAGCGGTTCAGCGCGGCCAGCAGCTCCTGCTTGCTAACAGATACCCTCTTTAATTCCTTAAATTTTGCCTGCATAGCTTCACAATCCGGAAACACGCCTTGCAGGCAGAAGCACATATAATCAAAGCGCAGCGAGGTAAAATAAATGCCGTTAGGCGTGCTTATAAGCCTTATCTCGTCACCATCAGCAAGTGCAGCAACTCGCTGAATATCCGCCGGAAGTAATGTGATTTCAAAGCCTTTTGCACAACCTGTTGACTGTACTGCATATCTTGCGGCGCAAAAACTTTGGAAACCCCAGCAGACGGCACTGCCATCCTTATCGACCTTAAATTTTATGCCACCGCGCACGCCAGGAGCGTTTTTATCAATCACAGGCGCGCAGTGCTTCATAGCATCCTCTAAAAATTTCGCACTTATTTCCACACCACCATCGGGTACCTTCAAATCAGGCATTTTAGTAACAACCGTCGGTAGCTTGTATTCCGTACGCCCAACCGTTAAAGTCACTTCATTACCGCCAAATGTAATATGCACATCTCCATTAAAGGTTTTGGCAAGCGCAATAAACCGCTTGCCGTCAACATAAGCATCCACCGGCTCATTACTGTTCCTGCTCTTGCCTTCCATTCGGTACACGAGCTGCTCCGCCGCACCCATACGGCAAAACATCAGCATATAACGGTAATCTCGTTTAGGGCTGACCGCAGTAATGCGCATAGCCCCGGCAGTTTCGTCAGCATCTTTTTTCTTAAGCCCGCCCGCGCCGATGAGCGCCATATATTCCAATGTCTTTTTCAGTTCTTCAGAACTGACGCAAATTTCAACAGACAATTACATCACCGCCTTTCTGCCCGGTACCAGCTTGCGGGCCGTATTGCCTGCCCGCACAATTTACAATAAAAAGTCCCGGCAATTTCAGAATGTTTATAATGCATACCGCACCGGCAGCAAATATCATAATCTAAATAGTGCTTCAGCGGCGCAGGCAGCTGCCGTTTTAAACAATTTATTTGGTATTTGATTGTTCTTATCGAATGCAGGCATCTAATAAAACGTACACTATTTTTTCTTTTAACTTTATGCGAATTCGTGACAGCAAAACGCTTCCTTTGCTTTAATTCATGCTGCTTATAAATTAAAAGCCCTCTAATCGCCTGTTCTTCCTGGCTGATACTGCGATAATATTTTTCTCTTTCCGGTGTCACCATCGCCACCTCCTAAATCTGCTTTCAACTTGTTCTAAAATGGAACAAGTTCACTTTTTTATTTTCCAAATTTTACTGCGTGCCGGCACACGGTTATTCCAGCGGTTTATCATCTCCTCCGCCGTAACCTTAGCCTGCATACTATTGCCGCACAGGCAGCGGATATATTTATACCCGTGTTTGCCAAATTCCATATGTACCTTACGCCCACACTTGCGGCAATGGCAAAGTTCTGCTGCGCCGAACAGCGTATCACCATCCGGTAGGCAGAAAAAGTTATATTCAGCATCCGGCTTTAAATTTATGCAGTCACTGCACGGATACATCCGCCGCGCAAAATATTTATGCCAGCGGCAATTAACACATGTTTTCATTTTTCGTTTTGCCTTTTATTCCAAGCATCAGCCGCCTGTCCATAGGTAAATTTAGCTTCAGTAGCCGAGCGGCAACCTGTACACACAACCCAGCAAGCCACAAATTCATCATCAAAAGGACTCTTTGCTTCTGTAAATTCAGCTTTTCCACCGCAAAAAGGACACGGCTTTAGAGCAGTTTTTTTAGTCATTTGCCACATCTCCCATCCATTCCGGCGGAACCGGCTGGCCAATATAATTAAAAAATTTTTCAGGTATAATTACATAAGTCCAACGCTGCCCACCGTTTTGCTGTACAGCAAAGCCTATATCAAGTTTGCCTGCCTTCATGCCTTCACGAATTGCCTGCGGATTTATATTGCAGTACGGACGGATATCATGCGGCCGCATTATTTTAGTACGCATACATTTGCACCTTCCTTTGCAATATTTTTATCTACCAGCACTTCCAGGTCGATATAAAGCCTTTGCCCCGGATAAATATAGCGTCCAATATTATTTTTCTTTTGCGCGTAATAGCTAATCTCTTTATAATTGCGCGTATCGCCGTATTTTTCTGCAAGGCGGATGCAGATGCCGTCCAGTGTGTCACCGGTATAAACCACTGCCGGTACCGTTATTGTTTTGGTATCCGGCTCCAGCGTTTTGGCAATATAGCAACCGGCTGAAACGGCCAGCGCAATAAAAATTACTGCAATCAAAATTTTTTTCATTTGCAAATCACTTCCATTTCAGGTAAAATGAAAGCGGATACAGCCCATTCAGTTATATCCGCTTTTAAGAACGTTTGATGTTGGCGCATCAGGCGTTCTTTTTCTTTTCACTTTTCATTCAGCCCACCTTTCCTTCAGTTTTTCCAAATTTTTCAACTTCCTGGTAATTACCGGCCGCCGGCACAACCTGTCATCCGCACAAACATAGCCTTCTTCATACTCGCTGTACAAATAATGCCAGCGCCGCAGTTCCCGGCCGCAGCGGATGCAGCGCAAAACCCTTACCTGCCTTTTATTTACAGCATCCATTTTTGTCCAAAATTACCACTCCTCCGTTATCACAACCATGTTTAACTTTTTGACTTATAACAGCCGGTCTGATAAGATAGAATTATTAAAGAACCACCAATAACACCCCATCAAACCAGACCGGAGGTTAACATATATGCGAATATACGATATTTACGACTATTCAAATCTAATTTGCAACCCTCTGCAATCAATAAATTCGGCTAAAGCTGCTCTTGAACTATCAAACAGTTTTAAAAGCGAATTTTATGCGTTGCAAAATATGCCGATTGTAAACTCTGCCAAAGCTTTATCAGAAGTCTACAACCAATACTTTCAAAACACCGAAATCGTATCAGAAATAAAGCGTTTATATAGTAATCCTGTTTTAATGGACCTTAATGCCCAAATCGTTCAACAACAAGCTTTTATCAGAGAATACATTCATCCGCTTATCAATCCCATGCAGGAGATATATTCTGCTATTTCTTTGCAGAAAAAAGCTTTTGAGGAATTGAATTTATTATATTCAAATTACATCGACTCTATTCCTAAAAATAACTTAGACAACTTAACCGAAAGCATCCAACAAGCTTTTAAACCGCAATACACTATTCGCATTTACGATATTCCTTACCGAAAAAGGTCAAAATTTGTCGAAAAAGAACTAAACAAGCTTTCAGTTTTTACATCTGACGAACGAAACTATATTTTCGCCGGAGCTGAAAGTATCAGGAATAACGGCATTACTGGTGTTGATTTTGATTTAACAGATAAAATCAAAGCTCTTGCCGTTAAATACCTTCCACAGCTAAGCCTGAAAAATATTGAAGCTTCAACAGTAATGGAACTTATCTCTTTAATAGTAGGTATCTGTATGTTTTATTATTCCCACACAGATGCCATTATTGCCCATCAAGATGCAGTACAAGCGCATCAGGATGCGTTGGTTCAGCAAAAGCAGGACGAGCAAAAAATTAAGCTATTAACAGATATATCAGAGCAACAAAAAGAATTGCTAAAGGTACAAAAATCCATAGCGAAAGATGCTCATTCCAACCGCACAGAAAATAGTAAGCAATAATATGCAAAACCGCAAGAATATAAAAAATCGCATCTGAATAAGTGTGCAGCATTAAATTTTGAGTTAGGATAGCAAAATAAAGTGCTTTTAAATCGTTTCTTTTCATTTTTATAAATAATCAAGATACACTTACTAAAATTCAACCGTATGGAGGTAAAAATATGCGCGTTTATAGAACTGCTATGATTTGTCTTAACGGCCATCTAATTACAGATAATTACGAAGACTATGGAATCGAAGATAGATTTTGCCGTAAGTGTGGCGCAGCTACAATTATTAACTGCCAATACTGCAATGAGTCTATACATGGCCGTTACACTGCTAATAATTTCGGCTCTAAACCTTTAAAGGAATTACCAGCCTTTTGCCACAACTGCGGTAAACCATACCCATGGACCGAAGCTTTTCTGAAAACCGCCGATGAAATGGTAGATATGTTTGAGGAACTTTCTACCGAACAAAAACAGCAATTAAAAGAAACATTTCCAGATTTAATCGTTGAAACGCCGCAATCCAAGCTTGCTGCATTTAGAGCCGCAAAACTTATTAACGGTTTAACATCCTTTGGTAAAGATATTTTTGTCAAATTGCTTCAGGACAATGTCGTTGATAGTCTTTTTGCTCTTATGCATCTCAAATCTTGATGCCTTTTAACATCTCAAGCGCACAATTAAGAAGTTTAAGGTTTTCAGGCGTTGCTTCTGCGTTGAGCATAAACCTATGTAAAAAATATTTGTAAGCAACCGGAATACTTGCATCAAGCATTTGCATAAGGTTATGTTTCGCATCCTCGCAAATATTTTCAAAATCAATTCGCCCTGCTTCAAAGCGGGGCTTTTCTTTTTCCATCCCCATCACCTACCTTCAGCCAGTTTTAGCTTCGTGGTTTTCTAATTTCGCCAAATTTCTTTCACTTTCTAATATTAAAATTCCGTTTTCATTATCATCAACATCAATAGCATTAATAAAAACATATTTATCCAAAAAGCCAAACTGTTCTTTAATTGCTCTTGCAAATAATGCAGCCGAATTTCTACTTTGAAGCCCTCCAAATGTTACACGATATTGTTTTTTCATAAACTAAAACCTCACTTCTTTTAAAGCCTTATCTGCTGTGGATAAGGCTTTATTTTCTAACTCCTGTTTGTTTAAAGCCATTTCATTTATTGTGTTTTCTGATTCAGCTTCAAGAGGCATTTTCTCATCCACCCCCATCACCTCCCCTTCAACCAGTTTTAGCTTCGTGCTGGTCAGCACTATTAGCAAACAAATAATCTAAACTAAGCGTAGGAAAAAAGACTGTTTTAATTTCAAAAGCTTCTTCAATAGTAAAACTGCTTTTCCCGTTAATTTTATTAGACGCGCTATTTCTATGTATTTTTAATACTTCAGCAATAGCTTCAACAGTTACTCCACATTTAGCCATTTCAGCTTTTAAATTTTTCATTTCACACCCCTCTGTTTACGCATTTGCGTATTATTTGATTTTATTCTATTCGCACTTTCGTAGTTTGTCAACTATTTTTTATGCGTTTGCACATTTTTTTGTTGACTTATTGCGAAAAACACTATATTATTTCATTAAAGGAGGTTATCACTGTGGGTATAGGGTCAATATTAGCAGAATTACTAAAGGCTAAAAACATGAATGTTGCCGAATTAGCAAACCAAGCCAAAGTACCTCCCAGTACTTTATATAGCATCATTAAACGCGATAATTTAAAAGTTGATATAGACGTGTTAATAAAAATTTCCGAAATTTTGGGCGTTAATACTGATTATTTTTATGACCGTAGAACTCCATACAATTTTTCGTTGTCTGAAATCGAACTCATAAAAAAATACCGCCAACTTGATGCTGACGGTAAACAACGTATCGAAAACCAGTTAAATTTTGAAGTTGAACAGCTTAAAGATAAAGAAAGCGCTCCATCCGGCGCGCAGGTAAGTTGATATTTTTAGACTTTAATAACAAATAAAAAATGCCCGGCACATTATATGCCGAGCACTCATTTTAAACTTTATTTAACTACTTCAACAATTTTGGCTTTATCTTCACTGATTTGTTTCAATGCTTTTTCCAAGCCATCTTTAACAGCATTGCTTGCCGAACCCATTCCTGCATAGAAAGAACTGGACGAGCCGGTCGTTACATATCTCTTTACAAATACATAATTGCCTTTTGCAGCATCCCAAACTCTAAAATCTGTTGTAACATTTGTTTTCTGACCCGCGCTCATAAAGCCAACAGATACAGTCGGAACTGTATTTGTAACTCTGAAATACATAATATAATCAGCGCCTAATTCTGTACTTAAATTTGCAAAATCAGCTTTTGTTAATGTCAAATCTCTACCTTGCATACCAGTAACCATTTGGTCAGTGCTGGCAGCGACACCTTTTTCCTCTCTATAAATCTGTACAATAGCATCAGATTCCGAAGCAGGAATTAATGTCGGCGCAGCTTCTTTTAAGGCGCGGCGTTGAGTAAATGTCATTTCACGCATTTCTTCTTCAGACGGGAAAAACCATCCTTTAATTGTATCATCAATTTCCTGATAAATTTTTTCCGGTTCAGCAAACATACCGGAACCAGTATCAATAATTGTGTTTACCTGTCCGGCTTCAGCGTTTCCGGCAAACATGGTTGCTGCAACACACAAGCCCAAAATATTCTTCATAATAGCTTTCTTCATAAGTGTTATTCCTCCCCTTTTCGGAATATATTATATTTATATTATAACTGTTTTAATTAAATAAATCAAAAAATGCATCCGCGTTGTCAATAATCTAACTCATAAAAAATACCGCCAACTTGATGCTGA
>UMGH01051601.1_pt1 | contig 16900 bp, 11 predicted proteins | sample 1965231 | NCBI WGS metagenome assembly UMGH01 (sample SAMEA4836068, study PRJEB28245) | human gut metagenome | biome: gut microbiome; material: fecal sample | place: Denmark | collected 2008 | reverse complement strand
CTCATTGATGGACATTTTTGACCAAAAAAACAAAGACATTTATGTCGAAAAAGACAAAAACATTTTTGACGAAGAAACGAATAGCTTGCTATCATTAACGACTTCCCGTCAAAAGTTGCACAATTTATTTTTTGCAGAAAAAAGGCTGATTTGTCCTTAAGTGAACAAATCAGCCTTTCGGTTTTAGCTTAAGCTATTTAATAGTTAAGCAATATTAGAGCTGGGGACCAGCAGCAACGAGAGCCTTACCAGCTTCGTTAGTCTCGTACTTCTTGAAGTTCTTGATGAAACGAGCAGCGAGGTCCTTAGCCTTTCCTTCCCAAGTAGCAGCCTCAGCGTAAGTGTCGCGAGGATCGAGGATCTTAGGATCAACTCCGGGGAGTTCAGTAGGAACAACGAAGTCGAAGAAAGGAATAGTCTTAGTAGGAGCCTTGTCGATAGAACCATCGAGGATAGCGTCGATGATACCACGAGTATCGCGGATAGAGATACGCTTGCCTGAACCATTCCAACCAGTGTTTACGAGGTAAGCCTTAGCGCCATTCTTCTCCATCTTCTTAACGAGCTCTTCAGCGTACTTAGTGGGGTGCAATTCGAGGAATGCCTGACCGAAGCAAGCTGAGAAAGTAGGAGTGGGTTCAGTGATACCACGTTCAGTACCAGCCAACTTAGCAGTAAAGCCTGAGAGGAAGTAGTACTGAGCCTGCTCAGAAGAGAGGATAGAAACGGGAGGAAGAACACCGAATGCATCAGCAGAAAGCATGATAACCTGCTTTGCAGCGGGACCCTTGCTGATAGGCTTAACGATGTTTTGGATGTGGTAGATAGGATAGCTTACACGAGTGTTTTCAGTAACGCTCTTGTCAGCGAAGTCAATCTTACCATTAGCATCAACAGTTACATTCTCGAGGAGAGCGTCGCGCTTGATAGCACCGTAGATATCGGGTTCGCTTTCCTTATCGAGGTTGATAACCTTAGCGTAGCAACCACCTTCATAGTTGAATACACCATTGTCATCCCATCCGTGTTCGTCATCACCGATGAGCTTACGCTTGGGGTCAGTTGAAAGGGTAGTCTTACCAGTACCAGAGAGACCGAAGAAGATAGCAGAGCTAGTTTCGTCCATGTTGGTGTTGGCAGAGCAGTGCATAGAAGCGATGCCCTTGAGGGGGTTGTAGTAGTTCATCATAGAGAACATACCCTTCTTCATTTCACCACCGTACCAAGTGTTGATGATAACCTGTTCGCGGCTTGTGATGTTGAATACAACAGCAGTTTCTGAGTTGAGGCCGAGTTCCTTGTAGTTCTCAACCTTAGCCTTAGAAGCGTTGTAAACGATGAAGTCAGGTTCGAAGCTAGCAAGTTCTTCAGCTGTGGGGCGGATGAACATGTTAGTTACGAAGTGAGCCTGCCATGCAACTTCCATGATGAAACGCACTGACATGCGAGTTTCCTTGTTGGCACCACAGAAACCATCAACTACGAAGATACGCTTGTTAGAAAGCTCCTTCTTAGCGATTTCCTTAACGGCTGCCCAAGCCTCTTGAGAAGCGGGTTTGTTGTCGTTGGGATATTCGGGAGTAGTCCACCATACAGTGTCCTTAGAGTTTTCATCCATTACGATGAACTTATCCTTAGGAGAACGGCCGGTGTAGATACCTGTCATTACGTTAACGGCGCCGAGTTCAGTTTCCTGACCCTTCTCGAAACCTTCAAGACCTGCTTTTGTTTCCTCTTCGAAAAGCTTCTCGTAAGAGGGGTTGTGCACGATTTCAGTAGCACCGGTAATACCGTACTTGGTTAAATCTAATGTTGCCATAATGATTTATTAATTAATAAAATTGGTTTACTTGTAATTGTTTTTGAGTGGTTTTAGGGCGTAGCGCAGCAAACGCGTCCCTTTTACCGCAGCAAAAATACGAAAAAGTTAGTGCAATGGAAAAGTTTTAACGCAAATTATTTCCACATTTTTTCCCTTGTAAGTTTTTCTGTAGTGTTCGACATGTTGTGTTGGCAAAAAACGAGGAAATAAGGACTTTTACTTACTTAAACGCATTAACCGCACGCACTATTTGGGCTGCCTCATCGTTTGTGAGAGCTTGGTGTAGCGGTAAACTTAACTCTGTAGCATGTATGTGCTCAGTAATGGGATAGCTACACGTGTTCCACGCTGCATAGCATGCTTGCTTGTGAGGTGGAATGGGGTAGTGTATCATGGTTTGAATGCCATGCTCCAGTAAGAATGCTTGCAATTCATCGCGGCGTTCACACAACACGGGGAATATGTGATATACATTCTCCGTATCGGGCAATCGGTTAGGCAATTTAATCAGTGGATTATGGATGTGTGCATAATAATAAGCTGCCAATTCCTGTCGGCGCTGGTTATCGGCATCCAAATAACGCAGTTTGATGCTGAGCAAGGCGGCATCCATTTCCGACATACGACTATTCAGTCCTGCATAGCGAAACACATATTTGCGTTCACTGCCATAGTTGCCCAATGCTCGCACCGTAGCAGCTAATTGGGCATCGTTCGTCGTAACAGCTCCTGCATCGCCAAAGGCTCCTAAGTTTTTGCCTGGATAAAAGCTATGTGCTGCCGCATCGCCCAACGACCCTGTGCGATGGTGGTTCCATTGGCAACCGTGACTTTGTGCATTATCTTCGAGCAATAACAAGTTGTGACGATGACATACATCCACCAATTGGTCGTTGCATGCCAAACGTCCATAAAGGTGTACGGTGAGCACAGCGCGTGTACGGTTGGTAATAACTTGCTCTATGCGTGTTGTGTCTAACTCAAGTGTATCAAAACGGGGTTCTACCATTACAGGCACAAGCTGATTGTCTGTAATGGCTAAAATGGTAGCTATATAAGTGTTGGCAGGCACAATCACTTCATCACCCTCCTGCATGCGTCCCAATTCTTTATAGGCACGCAACATCAACCTCAGCGCATCCAGTCCGTTAGCCACACCTATGCAATGTTTCGTCCCGATGTAATGCGCATATTGCTTTTCAAAAGCTTCGGTTTCATTGCCCAACAAATACCATCCGCTGTCTATAACACGACGTGCTGCTGCTTGATACTCGGCTGCATGCTGCGCTGTGATGGCTTGAATGTCAAGATACTTTATCATTGTTCGAAAAAAATCACTTGCCTTCGCTTTGTGCTTTGAATGCCATAAAATCTTCAATTTCGCGAATATATTCGCTTTCGTCGTACGCCATACTTGCCAATACCAAACAGATGCTGCCTGGTGCAAAATTAAGTTCAGTGGCCCACGTGCCTGGTGGAATGTGCAGTCCCTGTGTAGGACAGTCAAGGTGTACCGTGCTATGTTCACGACCATCAAAAAGGGTCACATCAAAGCAACCTTCAATGGCTACAATAAATTCATGGCACACACGATGGGCATGTGCACCGCGGTGTCTACCTTGTGGCACATCGAAAATCCAAAAAACGCGTTTCACATCGAAGGGGCAGTGCAGTCCTTCTTCTATAATAGAGAGCTGTCCGCGTTCGTCGGCTACGTGTTGGAGTGGAAATATCTTTGCATTCATTATATATAGGAGTGGATGTCTTGTTAAGAGAGGGTATGTGTGGCACATTATGAAGTCATCTAAACTTCTATGTAACACATGCAAGGGGTTACTATATTCTGCGCCCAAAGAAATAGGTGCGGCGAGGTTGTGGTGCCTGTGGAGTTGGTTTAGAGTTGAGTTCGGGATAAGCAATGCGTGTGTGGTAAATGGTCTTCAAACTTTCTGCCATCACACGTTTTGCATCCGCTATATCGCGGAAGGTAATGGGACATTCGCGGAAATAGCCTGCTTGCACTTGTCCATCAACAATGCGGTCTACAAGTTCCTTGATGCTCTCCTCCGTATACACTTTCAACGAGCGCGACGAGGCTTCAACAGCATCACACATCATCAAGATGGCTTGCTCGCGTGTAAAGGGGTTCGGACCTGGATAAGTAAAAAGGGCTGGGTCGGGCTCTTCGCCTTGATGCTTGTTCTTCCACTGAATGTAGAAGTATTTTACTTGCGAACGACCATGGTGTGTACTAATAAAGTCGCGTATAACCTTGGGCAAGTGATATTTTTCAGCCAATTTCAAACCATCGGTCACATGGTTTATAATAATTTGCGCCGAGCGTTCTTCACTCAATTCATCGTGCGGATTTACACCCGTTTGATTTTCAGTAAAGAAGGCAGGATTCAGCGTCTTGCCTATGTCGTGATAGAGAGCTCCTGTACGCACCAATTGAATTTTAGCACCAATTTTGTCGGCAACCTCCGTAGCCAAATTTGCCACTTGCAACGAATGCACAAAGGTGCCTTGTGCCAACTTCGACATACGGCGCAATATGGGGTGATTGGTATTGGAGAGTTCCACCAACGTAACGCTCGACGTAAAGCCAAAGAGTTTTTCAATGAGGTAGAGTAGGGGGTAGGCAAAGAGCAACAACACACCGTTCATCACATTATATATATACATCGAACGGTCTAAGTGCAAAAAGTCGATGCCTTGCGAGAGGTCGTAACCCAACATGATGATAGAGCTGGTAACAACCACCGTAAACACCACGCGTAATAATTGGGAGCGTTCCGACAAATCGCGCAAAGCATAAATAACAGTAGCACCTGTCATGAATTGCACAATCACAAACTCATAGTTGCTATGCAGGGCAAACGATGAGAGAATGATGGTACACACCATTGCCATGAAAGCCGTGCGCGAGTCCATAAAGATGCGCACAAATATAGGTACCATCGCATACGGCACCATGTACACATTCAGCACCTTGTGGTCTACCATCAAGTAGGTTATGATGGGAAAGATGGCTATAAGCGACGAAAGCAAGAAGATGCTATGAGGCGAATGCAAATATTCGCGTCGGAAGAGGTGCAAGTATACCACCAACGAGGTTATCACACAGAGCATAAATATGGTCTGTCCTGTCACCACTTGCCAAAAGCCCTCTGAGGGGTCCGTGCGTCGCACACTTTCCCTTTCAAACGATTGCAAGATCTTATATTGTTCGGCAGAAATGATTTCACCTCGGTCAATAATGCGTTGTCCACTTTGTACCATACCCGATGCTGGAGCTACCGAAGCAATTACATCCTCGCGTGCAGCACGTGTCTTGGCACTGTCGAGCGTGAGGTTGGATACAAGATATTTATTGAGGTTGCAACGCGCCATCACCTCACATGGAAATTGCACCGTGTCAGCATGAACAATGTATTCGTATGCCGAACGGGTAGAATAAAGTTCGGTAATAGGGCGCGACAAAGCTTCTGTTCCTTCAACAATGCGTATGCCACTGGTGCGTTCTTTTGCCATTTGTGCCAACTCAAGCGAAGGCGCAATACCCGCATCATAAACTTTCTCAATGAGTTTTTCAATGTGCGAAAGACAGTTGAGTGGCACATCATTGAATTCTCCATTTATAAAGTCTTTGCGAAAGGCTTCGGCTTGTTGATGCCCTGCTTGCAAGTCTTCCACATAAAAAGGCTGAAACTTGCTAAGTGCACTGTCACATTCCGTGTCTATCTCCTTTTTGGTTTTGTATATCGGAAAGTCGAAGGTGGCTATGAGTGAATTGTATCGCCAGGGACGACCTTGTTCATATTCATAACCAAACTTACTCTCGCGCGGAAGAAAATACACCAACAGTGCCACTACAACCAACACGGAGCCTGCAAGGGTTAGCAACCCCTTTATTTTCGATTTGTTCTTATTGTTTTCTGTTGTCATAGCCAGTTGCTTTGAGATTTTTGAGGTAGCAAACTACATAATCGATGCATTTACTGCATAAATACCTACTTACTTATAGGCGCAAATCTACAAAATTTTATTGTTTTTGAGGCACTTTGTAGCTTACATAATGGTGCGCTAATGTGTAATTTCGCACATAGTCTACGTTTTCTATTCCGCACGGTGTTACCTTCACGGTCTTATTCACCCTCTTGCGTGAGTTCTTCGGGCAGGGTAGCATTAGGCGTAAGTCCTTTCTTTTTCCATCCCTCAAGTTGACTCACAATGTTGCCACGTCCCGTAGAGAGTTGTCCTTGTGCTTCGTTATAGGTGCGCTGCAGTTGGTTAATAGAATTGCCTATCTTCACAAAGTTTTGTGCAAAGGTGCTAAACTTTTTGTAGAGTTTTTCTGCCGAAGCATAAATCTCGTTTACCGAGCGACTTTGCAACTCGCTTTGCCACAAGTTATAAGCCAACTGCAATGCCATGAGTAAATTGGTGGGATTGATCAAAATAACGTGTTGGGCATAAGCATCGGTAGGCAAAGTGGGGTCTGCCGTTACGGCTGCCACATAAGCAGCTTCGCCAGGAATAAACATCAGTACATAACCAATGCTATTCGGCACAATTTTATTATAGTTCTTTGCCGAGAGTTCTTTAATGTGTTGTCGCACACTGCGCACATGTTCTTTGAGTAAGCGGTCTTGTTCTATGGCATCATCGGCAGCCACATATTCGGTAAAAGCTTTGAGCGACACCTTTGAGTCGATAATAAGGTTACGCTCTTCGGGCAAATGCACTACCACATCAGGAATGGCAACCGAACCGCGTCCATCAGCATGGTGTTCTTGCAATGTGTAATCGCGTCCCTCAGTCAGTCCTGCTGCACAAAGCAAGTTTGCCAATACGGCTTCGCCCCAATTTCCTTGCAGTTTGGTGTTACCTTTCAATGCCTTAGCAAGTGCATCCGCCTCTTTTCCGAGCGTTGTAGTTTGCTCTACCAAGGCTTTTATGTAGCTATCGAGCGAGGCATGATCCTTCACAAATTGCGTACGGAAGTCTTCTATGTCGTGTCCTAAAGGCTTCAACAAAGCTTCAAGCGAATGCAGATGTTGCTGCCGTAAGGCATCTCCCTGCGTACGCATCATCTCCACCGACATGGCTTTGAACTCTGCACGTAAAGCTTGGGCTTGTCTACGCATATTCTCATCGGCATGTTGCTGTTCTGCCTTAAGTTGGGCTTTAGCACTGATGGCTTCGCGTTGGGTACGCAAGGCGGCTAAAAAATATCCCGCAGCAAAGGCAACTACTGCCACAATTATACAGATAAGTAGGTTCATTCTGAGGCTTTTTAAAAAAGGGTGGGGCAATTACCCCTTTTGTCTAAAAAAGACTGGCAAGGAAGGCAACAGCAGGAATGCTGATTACTGAGAATAGTGTGGTAATGAAGAGTCCTTGTGTCATAACGCGTTCATCCTGTCCATATTGCAAACACAGCATAATGCCGTTTGTGGCAACAGGCATCGCACTTAACACTACAGCAACATCGCTCACAAAGGGGTCAATACCCATCAAGGCTAATACGCCTCCCACTGCAAGGGGCAATACAAGCAAACGCAGCAATGCCATGGAATATACAAAACGGTTACCAAGCATGTCGCGCACAGGAATGTGGCTCAGACTCGAACCTATAATGAGCAAGGCACAAGGTGTGGTTAAGTCGCCCAACAAATGAAACCACTGACCAATGGGTTCTGGGGTTTGTACGCGCACCACGGCAATGAGCAAGGCTATGAGCGAGGCTACCACACAAGGCGAGAATATGAGTTTAGGCGAAAAGGCACTCTTTGCCTTTGATCCGTTAATAAACGATACGCCTATGGTAAACACAAGTAAGTTAAACGGAATGTTGAGTACTGAGGCACAGAACACTGCCTTCGAGCCAAACACAGCATCGCACACGGGGTATCCAATGAAACTTACATTGCCAAAGGCAAGCATAAAGCGCGAAATACCACGGCGCGACTTGTTGACATTGAACACATGGGGAATGATGTATGCCAAACCTATCAGCACGATGTAGTTGATGACAGCTACCACACCGAGCGCAACAAGTTCTGAATTTTCAAATGCCAAATCTTTTCCCATTACCGAAGCTAAGATGAGTGCGGGCATCGAAACGTTCATAATGAAAATAGAGAGTTTGCGGTCGAGGTCTCCTGACCATAAATTGCGTTTGGCTGCAAAAAGCCCTACCAACACAATGCCAAATATCATCAGCATTTGTGTCACAATGTGTAAAAATTCCATTCCGTCTTGTAGTTTTTGAGTTTGTGTTGTAAAAGGGTATACCCCCTTAAAGAAATGCAAAGTTACGAACTATTGATTAGTTAAAGGGATAGATTTTAAAAAAATGCGCTAACAGTAGCAAGATGTCTGCGCATTTTAAGGTTTTGTTACTTTTTGTGTAGCGCTCGTAATGTTGTATTTTTCGGTTTGTAAGGTTAAAGCGTGAAATATGAGGAAGAGTTTTTTTTGTCATAAATGTCCATCAGAATTAAGTATTAAGTATTACGAGCTAAGTGAGAAACGCTGATAATGCGCCCTGAAAGGTAGGGTAAAGATGACGCAGAAAACAAATTTAAAAAATACATTTAGTTGCCCCGTGTTTCTTATTTATGAAACAATATACTTACCTTTGCACAAAACTAAATAATTATGGCACAGATGAATCTAACTCCATTGGACGATGTGCTTGACAAGCACTTTGGAAAAATTGGCACTCCTAAACGTGATGCTTTTGAAAGTGATGTAGATGAAGCATTGCACGCATATCGTTTGGGAGAAGCTATCAAGAAAGCTCGTATAGAACAGAACTTGACGCAAGAACAACTCGGTGAACGAATTGGTGTGAAAAGAGCGCAAATATCTCGCTTGGAAAGAGGTTATAGCATTACCATTCCTACCATGCGAAAAGTATTCAAGGCTCTTGGTGTTGTAACTGCAACCATAGATTTAGGAATTGCAGGAAAAGTAGCGTTGTGGTAAATATGTAAATTTTACAATTGACAAAGCCTTTGGTAGGATTATTAGTTCAAGAAACGCCAAACCACTAAGGTTGAATCATTATCAACATTTTTTGCGCATGAAATTTTAGCACGCTTTGATGAAACAAGAGGTGCACAAAATTTAAAGAGGCACTTGCTCAACAGCAAGTGCCTCTTTGTGTGTGTGTTAACCTAATAATTTATTTTTTAAGCCAACCTTCTGTTTGCCACATGTCACGCTTGTTTGAAAGGGCATTAGCACCGTTTTCTTCTTGGTCACCTTGCACACCAATGTTCTGACCAGTAAGGGGAGATGCATTAAGCAATGTATCTTCACAAGCAAAAGTGATGGCAGTTGACTTGGGAGTTGAATATGTCTTTTTCATTTTGTCTGAATGGGTTTGTTTTTAGTACTATTATTTTACAATAACCTTCTTGCCATTTACAATGTAGATGCCCTTTTGGAGTTTACCTACCTTGCGACCAGCGAGGTCGTATGCTGTCTTTGACTTAGCCGAAGTTTCTGTAACATTCTGTATGCCAGTGAGATCGCTACCAGCAAAGGCAAAATTCATCAACTGAGCAGACTGTGCACCATCGAGTTTAAGGTAAGCCTTGTACTGTTTAATGCTACGATCTGATGACGAAAGCTTCTTAAATACGGCAGTGTTGCCATTTTTGCTCAGAATGTATGCATTAACATCAGCAGGAACAGCATTACCTGTAGTTGCTACGAGCATGTTATCTGCTGCATTTACAGTTGCCAAAGGCTCTGTAGTGCGTGCAGTGGGGATGCAATCTTTTTTAGCAGTTTCAGATGAAAGAATTACACCTGTGTTAGCAGGCAATGCACCTGTAATTTTCTGCAACACAACTTTATTTTCTCCCTCTTGTTTAGCGATATAAGCATCAACACCATCGGGCAAATTAACAGGGAATGGTGAGCTGTAAGTAGCTATGTTGGCACGAACTGTTCCTACTGTCAATGCGTTAGTGGTGAAAGCATTTTGCTGCTGCTGGGGAACTGCTTCCAATTGGAATGCACTTGTTTGGTTGCTTGCAGTATAATATACAGTAGTAGCACTGGCTGCATGGAACTGATTTCCCGAGAAACCTGCCATTAAATAAAAATCCTCGTTCCAATTATGATCATTACGCTTAGCTCTCATAAGGAAAAGTCCAAGTGTGCTGAAGTCTGCATTTAGGTTGTCGCGATTTATGTCATAACTATCACTATTTCCTGAACGCATGGGCTGTAAAGTCCATACATTGAGTGCTTCATCGTATCCATCTGTAAAGCCGTCAGACGAATTATCTGTGCGGTAACGCATGTATCGTCCGTTGTTATTGGTGAATACATATTTGCGCTCTCCTACCTCGTGGCAATAGAAAATAGCATTTGATGGCATCTCTGCTGGTATAGCACCCTTGAAGCCCAACTTTTTATCGTCGGTTGAATAAACATATCCAGCATTATCACTTTTGTTTATACCCTTGATGTAGTATGCCTGACCATCTTGGGGATAAACTATGCTTTGCAAGAAAGTTGTCTTTGCAGCATTTACTTGACTGCGAGTTGAACTTTCATTGTCAAGCACACTTTTGTAAGTTTTATAAGCATCCGTTGTAGGATAGCCCAAAGTGCCCCATTTGTCCTGCGGAATAGCATTAAGCTCAGTATTATAAGGAACTTTCCACCCTGTAATTTTTTCTTTTACTGCGCTAAGTTCTGCAGCCGTCAAAGAGCAAGTTCCTGTAGTTGAAAGGCTAATCAAAGAACCTGCATCTTTTGATGTACCTGTACCAGTTACACCAGTTGTTGTATTGTAGCTATTAAAATTAATCTGACGACCGTCTTCTGTTACGATAAAGTACCTATAATTTGCATCAGTGCCATAGGTATCGATGTTAACAGGAGTTGCGTCTGCACTAAATCTAACAGTTGTACCATCTGCTGTGGCAAGGAATTTCTTGTTTCCCATGTTTACAACATAGAAATGACCTGCATACTTCAAAACCAAAAAGTGTTGGTAAAGATTATTGGCATCATAGTTTGTATTGTAAAATTCAGTTCCTCCATACCATGTAGAGTATGCCAAATTGTCGGTTGCTTTACACAACATAAAGCCTGGCGTACTTGAGTTGTCAGAGAAAGAGGTTCCCGAAGGTCCGCGCCTTACTTCAATCTTATAGGCTTTGATATCCGTAGATAAGCCTGTGAGATAGTCCACTACCTCATCAGCAGAAATACTGCCACACAGAGCAAACAGCCCCATGAAAAATGTAAAGATTTTTTTCATAAACAATTGTTTTAGATTTTATAATTTCCGCAAAATTACCACCTTAATTTAACATAACAAAACTGGGGGGGGAGTATTAACCATCATTAACTACAAAATAGATGATTTTTAAGCGGTTAGACAGTATTTTGAGCAAAAGCAGAGGCAAAAACATAACCTTTGCAAAGAACGGAAGAAAAGAAAGAGAGTGGCTAAGTGATTAGGCATTTAAAAAATCTTTCAACCTATAAAACGCAAAATCTGCAAGCTCCAAACGCACGCTATAGTGTGTCTGAATGCTTGCAGATTTTGCATTATAGGTTCTTAGCTAAAGAACTATTCGCTATCAGAGTCCGCCCAAGACTCGCTACTCCAATCCTCTGATTTCTGATTAGAGAGCTGTTCACGTTCTGAATATTCGTTATTATAACTAAACTCTATGGAGTTGTTAAGGATGTTGCTTTCCGTTTCAAAACGAATTGAATTTGATGTTGGGGCAAAATATGCTTTTTTCATCTGGTTGGTCATAATAAGGTAAGTAGGTGCCTAAAGCAAAACCATAAGTGCTACTAAAGACACCTACTTCTTTACGTGTATGTGTTTATTTAATGATTACCTTCTTGCCATTAACAATGTAAATGCCCTTAGAAAGACCATTCAAACTGTTGATGCTACGTCCGTTGAGGTCGTAGATGCGCTGAGAAGCCTTTTCTGCATTAACGATTGAATGGATTGAAGTGATGCCACCAAACAAATCGTTGAGCGAGAAACCACGCATTTGGCTCAATGCTGTGCCAAAGTCGAGTGCAAGGAATGCCTTGTGTGCACCATTGGTGAAAGCTGCACCTGTTTCGTTTGCCCAATAGAAACCAAGCTTGTCGCCAGCATTGTTGTAAGAAAACTTATAGTACTTCACATCGGTACCCTCAACTTGCGTAGTTGCCTGAGTGTCTGTGCCATGCAACTTATTGCCAAGAATTGTGGTTTGCGATGAAATGACGGGTTCGTAAGTGTAATCACCTTCAGCACCCTTCACAACAAGTGCTGTCTTGGCAGGAACGAGTGTTCCCTCAGCATAAGTAGGCTCTGCAATCAAACGATTGTCTTTGGTGTTAACAATGGTGTAACCAGTTACGCCAGCAGGCATATTGTAGGCATCTGAGGTATAGAAAGTACCAAAGCCTGCATTGGTGATGTGGAATTGCTCGGTTGCATTACCCACCTTCAGCGTCATGTCGATGATACCACCACCATTTTTAAGGATACCATTGTTACCCGTACAAGTTCCATTATCTCCAATGCGTCCAGCAGGATCAATATTATCCCAGTCAAGCTTAAAACGAATGCAATAAGTGCCAGGAGTTGTAGGAGCTGTAAATGTAGGGTTGTTAATGGTGCCACCAAGGTTTTGATTTGCACTCTGACCCTTTGAGTTTACACCGTTGTAGTAAGCATAGCTGTAAAGCTCAGTTCCTGTTTGGTCATTCGAACCATCCTTGAAAGAGAACTTTTGGTCTTTGTTTGCATCGATATATACATATCCGTGCATCCAAGAACCTGAGAACACGATAGAGCTACTAATTTCCTCATCAGATTCACAAGTAAGAACCGTTGAAGTCATATCCATGTAAGGAGTGAAATTAGAAATGGCGATTTCTTTGTTCTCTCCTGTACCAGCCTTAAAGGTGATTTTAGTAATCTTACGGTCTGAACGAGTTGCCTTAGCCTTTTTATCGAAGTTGGTGTTATAAGGTTCCTCGGGCTTTTCACTTACAATAACCTTTACAGTTTTAGTAATGCCGCTACCATCGTTGGCTGTGATGGTGATGTTACACTCACCTGCCTTCAAACCACGAATCAAACCGTTATAAACAGTTGCTACGTCTGCATTCGAAGATGTCCATTCGAGCATGCTGTTGGTTACGTTTACAGGAGCAAGGGTTGTTTGCACACCACAAGTTTCACCACAAAGAACAGTGTAAGTGTCACTGTTGGTAGTGATTGAAGATACCTTAACTTCGGCAGTCTTTACATCACGACCATTGAATATGTATACTGAGCTTGCAGGCAATGTCAAAGTGAGTTCGGTATCGATGTTGATAGCCTTACCTTCTGTAAGACCTGAAAGTGCAACTTGGTCGAGGAATGCCTTGGTAAGAACAATCGAAGTATTTACGTTGGCAGGAATTTCTAATGCCTTGCGCAATGTAAGCTTTATGGTTTGTGCATCGTTGCTACCATTACGGAGAGTGAAGGTTGCCTTTTCGCCATTCCATGCAGCCCAACCATAGATTTCGGCCTTGCTGCCTGTCCAAGGATTGCCACCTACCCAGTGTGCATCGGGCAATACATCTGCATTCGCCTTTTGCCACTTAATGCACTCTGCCAAGTCTGCCCAAAGCTGACCATGCTGAATAGAGTTCATCAATGCATAGTCGTTGTAAAGCTCAACCATGCCACTACCACAAGCAAAAGCACAACGCAGTTCGCGACGGCAAGCATCATAATCCATGTTCTTACTTACAGCACCATGTGAGGTAAGGATAAATCCGTGTGTCATCAAGGTGTTGATAGGACAGATAGGACTGTTCTTTACAAAGTTTTGATAAACAAGACGGTCACGATAGGTAATCCAGTTTTCGCGGTCAATCTTGTTATCGCCTGCTGTACCATAGTCACCCTCTTGACGCCAAACAGCATCTGTGTAATGGAACCAGAAAGGCGAAGCCCATGTACCTACTGTTGTGTTGAAGAAGATGTCACGCTTGAGTTCTTCGCGAACAAAGCGTTCCAAACGGATAATACCTTCTGCATTTTCGTTACCTGCATCACCATCGTCAGGACCTACTGCAGAGAACTGTGCAGAAATACCATCGAACTTAAAGAATTGGAAACTACCTGTTCCGTCATTCTTCTTTCCTTGGTTCTGAATCAAGTTAGTAGCAGCTTTCTTAAATACCTCATAATACTTAGGATTACCCAATACCATGCCACCACGGTTATTTTGGTTCCAATAGTTACGACGGTAATTACCGCTCTGACCATAACCACCTACAGGACCTAACCAAGCACCTACACCAGCATTCATCTTAGCTGCAAGGGTGCTAATGTCACGCATTTCGTTGGGGAAACCTGCGTGGAAATTCCACTCACCATAAGTATCCCAACCATCGTCAATTACAAAACTATTAGGAGCTACACCAAATTGTGTATAGAGTTTATCGAACCATTGTTCTTCAACATCAAGCACCTGATCAGCAGTCATGTTGTTAGGCTCTGAACCAGGAGCTGCGTTGTTGCGGTCGATGTTGAGTTCGTACCAGCTGATGTAAGCAGGATTTGCACGCCAAGGCACTGCACGCTCGCGCTCAGAGTAAGCAAGGAACGAACGACGTGCTTGGTCAGCAGCTACAAGACCTACTACCGCACTAATCTTCCAGGTTTCACCTGCAGCAAGGGTTGTGTTGCGGCTCCAACGTCCCTTAATAGGCACGATGTCTGAACTAATCACAGCACCTTCTTTCGGTGTAAATACCTTTACGCTCAATTTACTTGAAGCATCAATGCTTTCGCTCACACCATCTACCATCAAACGAATGGTGTATGTACCATCGGCAGGAGCTACAAAGGTATACACGTTCTTGTCGTGTTTACTACCTGTATAACCCATGTGATAGTCGCTGGCAGAAACACTTGCAGCATCTGTAGTATACATATCTACACCACCGATATACAATTTGTGATTACCACTTGTATAAGTAAGTGTAACTTGTACCTTCTGGTTTTCCTTCAATTCGTAACCTTCCTTAATGTACTGACGGATGGCACTGGGTTCCTTACCTGTAGTTTCCTTAATACGTGCAGGAACCAAATTGTCTTCCATACCAACCCATGACTGAGCTGTCAAAGCAACATCATCATAAGTCTTAGTCAAGTCATATTTATCTTCATCGCCTGTTGCATCGCCCACTGTGTTGTAAGCTGTAGGATGTTCAAGACCTGCAAAGATTTTATTAGACATTATCACAGCACCGCGGGTGTTACCTACCACTGCAGGTTTAGAACCAGCTGCCTTGCTATCTACATTGTAAATAAGAGGTACAATGTTGTACATATCTACATTGTCACCCTTCAATTCCATTTCAGTACGGAGGTAGTGGCTGCCATCACGCAACACGGCTTTCCATACCACTTCGAGTTTCTTTTCTTGGTAAGTGTATTCGTAGTTGGCAACAATCATCTTGCCATTGTAGTGCTCTGCACCACCCACGGCTTTAGCATCGCCAGCAACGTTGACAACTTCAACTTTCTTCAAGGTCATTGCACTTGCAGGAACACTATAACCTGTACCGAAAGCAATGGTGAAAGGCTCTGTACCTGCTTCAAGGTTCATTGCCTTTGAACCACCAAACCAAAGGTAATTGCGTTCCTTAACGAAAGTAGCAGCCAACACATTATTATAGAGTGTGATAACTGAACCATTGTTCTCTGTTGCTACTTGTGCGTTACCTACAGCATCTTGCTGTTTAGGATAGAGCACAGCAATGCCATAAGTTTGTTTGCCATACTGCTCTTGAATCTGCTTCAAGTTTTCAGGAAGCACGGGGGTAGCACCTACTGCAGGAGGAATAACTTCTGAGAAAATCCAACGGCTACCACCATCACCTGCACCACCTGTTCCATAAAGACCAAGTGTTACAGAGGCATCGTCATATGCATTTTTTTTAATACCTTCATACCAGTTGAGGTACTTATTACCAGTTCCGCTACTTGTTACAGGTTGAATTTGATACTTGTCTGTTTCGTATTCATTAATGATAAACTTTGAGGTTTCCAACTTTTGGTCAGACATCTTTACAAAGTTTCTACCATCGCTATAGCTACTTGCTTGAGTATAAGAAACCCATTTATTAGCTGTGTAGCTATAAATAAAATACTGCCCAGACGTGCCGGTTTCATAAAACGCAAATTGTCCGTACTTCGACTCGGTTTTTGTGGTACCTGTCATGCCATTGGCATAGATACCATTACCACTAACCATCGTGTACAGATGTTCAGGTTTGCCAACTCCAGGTAGAGTTGTGCTGACTTTAATTCCTGCTAAAGCCTGCAAAACCCACCCAAAAAGACAAGCCAACAAAAGCATCTTTTTGTTCATAGATAGTAATTTTTATCCCGTGCAGAATGGTTAAATCCTACGCATGGATTTGATGATAAATTTGAAGTTAATTTGTTGTTAATGATTTTCTTTCCTATATTTTTCGTAGTAAGGGGATATAACACCTTGTTAGCTCCTGGTTTTTATGCAAATCAGAGCAAAACAAAACGCTTGCGTTTAAATCATAGTATTGCATTTTGTGTTTCCACTCTTAAAAAGGTTAAGGTTTACAAAGAGAACACCATAGTCCATCCACAACAGCGTATTGTGATTGTATGCTATTCTCCATCTTTACCCCTCTTTTTTTACAATTCTTCTAACTTTATACGCTTATATCGATGCAAAAGTACGAAAACTCTTTTTTTCTTACAAAGAATTTACCCCCCCTAAAAATATCATTTACGGCAAATTTTACACATTTCCCTTAAAAAGTTTACCTCGCTTCGCGTTTTTTGAGTTTATCCACTTAATTTTCCATAATTTTTTCTGCATGGTTTTTGATAGATATATCAAGAAGTCTTACGCACCAGCCTCACCCCGTTAGGTAGGGTGTTGGGTGTTCAAAATCCGCATTTTATTCTGCACGATTTTTGATAGAATCATCTATGTTTCATGCGCCAGCCTCACCCCGTTAGGGGTGATATAA
>UMGH01054166.1_pt1 | contig 16904 bp, 14 predicted proteins | sample 1965231 | NCBI WGS metagenome assembly UMGH01 (sample SAMEA4836068, study PRJEB28245) | human gut metagenome | biome: gut microbiome; material: fecal sample | place: Denmark | collected 2008 | reverse complement strand
TCGCTGTGACCGAGCCACTCCTGAATCTCTTTCAGGCTCACACCATTGGCGTAGAGCAGGCTGGCGCAGCTATGGCGAAGGTCATGGAAACGGATGCGTTTCATGTTGTGAGAAACAAGGAAATTGGGAAAATGCTGGGTAAGATAATCCGGATGAAAGCGCATTCCCATAGGGTTCACATAGATATAGTCGAGATAGTCCATGCAATAATCTTTGCCGCAGACCTTCCGATTCAACTCCTGCTCCCTTTTCATCTTTTTAAGCATTTGCTCACAGGCAGGGATAAGGGGAAGCGTCCGGCAGCTCGATTTGGTTTTGGTTCGATCTCGCGCTACATCCGTCATGACGCCATCAATCTTCACACCGACAACGGTATGTTGGATGCTGATTTTCTTGTTCTCAAAGTCAATGGCATCCCACTTCAGTCCGACAATCTCACTCCGGCGCAGGCCGTAGAATGCGGCCATGATGACAGCAAACTCTGCCGGGTCACCTTGAATGGCCGTGAAGAGCTGCTCCAATTCTTCTGCACTGTAGACCTCCGACTTGAACTTTTCCTTACGAGGACGTTCAACGCGGTCTGCAGGATTAGAACGAATCATACCAATCTGGAAGGCATACTGTAAGCATTTGCGGATGTTGGCGTGATAGTGAATTACGGTGTTTGCCGAAAGGCCACGATCCAGCTCATGCTGATAGAAGTCTTGGATGTACTTGGGATGCTGTTCAAGGTCTTGCAAGGTGTAGTTGAACTGTTTGAAATTGATGTGACCGTTTTCAACGTGAGGGTTAAGCAGATTCCAAAAGTACTGGAAATTTTAAGTCTGTCTGAGCAGACAACTTTGCAGGAATATCTAATGAATCAGCTTGACGCTCTCAATCTCGGAATTCTCATCTGTCTATATACAGGAATCCGAGTTGGTGAGTTATGTGCGCTGACATGGGAGAAAATTTCTTTTTCCGATAAGACAATCTGCATCTGTCAAACGATGCAGCGTATACAAAAGCGTACTTCGGAAAATAAAAAGACACATATCATAATCGCAGCACCTAAAAGCAGCTCAGCAAACCGAGTGATTCCCATACCAAGCACTTTGCTAAAGATTTTGAGTCAATATCCATTGGAGAAAAATGGGTATTTTTTAAGCGGGTCGTCATTAGAAGTTGTCGAGCCTCGTCGCATCCAGTACCGTTTTCATAAGATTCTTAAGGAATGTTGCATAGATCGGAAGAATTTTCATGTTTTACGTCATACGTTTGCTACCCGTTGTGTTGAGGCAAATATCGACATTAAAACACTGAGTGAAATTTTAGGGCATTCATCTGTCAGCATTACAATGAATCGATATGTTCACCCTTCGTTGAGTCTGAAGCGGGATAGTATGGAGAAGCTTGCTGATTTCATCGCCGTCAAACAATCCGTCATTTTCAGAAAACAATCGCATAATCGTGCTTTTATGAAACAATTCACAGAGTAAGGTACTCTGCGATAACACAGAAGTTGAGGAAAAACACGCGATGGCAGCTGAACAGTGTGAAATACGCAGTGTTCTCTGGTATAGGTGCTTTCAAACACAAATTCTAATATGATATGACATCAACTAAATGATTCTGCGACAGACATGGTCTGCCGAAGATATAAAAGTATTTTTACTTGAGGAGGATTTTTATTATGACTTTGGTAAAATGCCCGAACGGCCACTACTACGATTCTTCCCGCTTTGGCAACAATTGCCCCCATTGCGGGATGAGTGGAGCTGTTAATGTCGGTGCGGATCAAACGACTGTACCGCTGAACATTCCTGATGCTCCTCAACCTTCAAATGCAGTAACGGAGCCGTTGACGACATCGCAGCCGAACGATGATGATCGTACGCTTCCGGTGACGTCTGATATGCTGGATGGGATGGTTGAAAAGCAGGCACCTGTTGTTGGCTGGCTTGTCTGCACGGATGGAGTTAACAAGGGAACGGACTATCGTCTCCATCAGGGACGGAATTTCATTGGCCGTTCGCAGGAAATGGATGTCTGCATCATGGGAGATAACACCGTGTCGCGCAGCTCTCATGCAATCGTTGTATATGATCCGCGAAGCAATGCGTATCTGGCACAGCCGGGCAGTTCTAAGGAACTGTTCTATGTGAACGATAAGCTGGTGCTTAATCCGGTCGAGCTGAAAGCAATGGATATTTTGAATATTGGCAACACCAAGTTGATGTTTGTTCCTTTGTGCGGAGAAAAATTCCATTGGTAAGCTGAAAGGGTGAAGCTGTTGTGATAAACCGAACCATTAACAAGCAAAAGGCAAAGCGGATTCTAAATGAAAATGGAAATCTGTCCGGCATGATAAGCATGGAAATCTTGTATGCGATGATTTCCAAAATCACAGAGACAATCCTGGCGATGGCTATTATATATGTGGTGGCCGCCGCAATGGGAGCTTTGACAGCTCTGTTTGCGCTGATGGGAATTGTAGGAGCGGTTTTTACGGCACTTATAATCGCTCCACTGGGATATTTTATAACGATAGTAGCACTTGGTGCCATTGCAGGACCATTTGAAGTAGCCCACAACCGCTATTATCTTTATTTGAAAAAGAATGGAATCAGAGCAAAGGCCATCAGTATTTTTGACAGCTTCGATTTCTTTGTACAGTTTGCTCTTGTTACAGGAACTCGGATGGTCACAATTATGTGGGTCCCCCTCTTGGAGGCTGTTCTGGTGCTGGCAATAACGATTTTTATTGCAGCAGTGACAAAAAGTGTTGTTGTAGCGGTGGTGCTGGCAGTGTTCGGAGGCATTGCTGTATTGGGGGTTGCAATCGCGCGCGCGTGTCAGCTCTGGCCAATGGCATATATACAGGCGGATCACCCGCAGCTGAATGCTGAACAAGTTTTGGAACGCTGCTGTGAAATGACGAGCGGCCATAAGTGGGAGCTGTTTGTGTTCGAACTCAGCTATATTGGCTGGCATATTTTGAATGTATTTACACTCGGTATTGCTGGCATTCTGTATGTGACTCCGTACAGAAGTATGGCTCGAGCCTTGATTTATGAGGAACTGAAAGGGTGTCCTATTGCGCTGGATGACATCAAGGCATCTACAGACGGAAACGGAATGACGATTGCGATCGATTCGAAGAAGCTGTTTAGGGTCAACAAGAACGAAATATTTGGTAGACCTGAAAAACCGGTCTCTGACCCTATTATGGCCCCTGCGATTTTGGGCGTCTCCGGTATGTATGCGGGTTCCACATTTCCTCTGACTCCGAATCAGCCGGTCGTTCTTGGAAGAGACGGTGCCGTTGCTCAAATCGTGTTCTCCCAAGGAGCACAGAAAATCAGCCGCCGCCATTGTGAAGTGATGTTCAACAGCCAGACTCAACAGTATCGTGTCACTGATTTTTCCAGTAATGGTACATATGTGAATGGCAAACGCCTTCCTGCGAATGCTCCGATAAAACTTGCACGGGGGACGGAAGTCTCTTTGGGCGATAATAACAATGTTATAAAATTGATTTAAGGGTTTTACGGCTATACAGCGTTCCCTGCCTTCCGGGCAGGGAGCGCTTATTGGATTCATAGGAAGCTTAAAAGGCTGAGCTGAAGGTGGAGAAGATATGGAGAAAACAAGAAAAGTAAAGCAGAACAGAAGTGCAGTTCTGTATATAATTCTTCATCTTTTGACATTTTCACTATATGATTGGTTCTTCTTCTCGTCAGTGGTAAAAGATGTTAATCAGATATGCGAAAAAGATGGTGAGTGTTCCCCGGGAGATTTTTGGGTCCTTATCTTATCTCCATTGACATTTGGTATTCCCCAATATATTTGGCTGGCAAATATGATTGATAGGCTAGCGGATAATGCATGGAGATACAATGCCAAAGTAAAGAAAAACAGAAATAAATTGATGATATTTATGCTGTTCTTTCCAGAGTTCGGATATGGATATACAATGGGAGTCTTCATAAGCATATTAAATTGTTTAGCAAAAGCATATTCAAGAATTCAAGAAGTAGAAAAAAGTTCTACCGTTCAGAACGATAAGATAAGGGCTAGAAAACTATCAGGACAAGACAAGGTAAGTAATCATTCCTCTGAATCAAAAAATGACAGCATTAAAGAAAGCAATAAGAGTGAGCTAATTGATGAATTGATTCAAGATATGATACCAGAGCTGATGAAGTCAGACCTGCAGGAAAATAATGCCTCGACATCCGGATACAGGAAATTACTTGGCTTGACTGGAAAATATTCAGGAACGGAAATTCCAATCGGACCAAATCAGAAAATCATACTGGGTCGAGACGCTTCAGCGGCTTCGCTCGTTGTGAATGGGGAGAAGATCAGCCGTGTTCACTGCTCTATTCAATTCAGCGAAGGCGCACAGAACAACTATATTATTACAGACCACTCCAGCAATGGAGTTTTGTTGATGGAAAGCGTATTCCACGTGATTTGCCGATATGCGTATCAGCGGGAAGCATTATCGCGCTGGCAGACGGTGCAAACAAATTTCAGCTGGAATAACCACACAGGAGCAAAACGAAGATGAAAAAAACAAATGTTATTGCGGTGATCGCACTTGCAGTCAGTGCTGCTGTTTTGGCAGGATGTACGCCAAGGAGTGCAATGTCTACATTGTCTGCTGCGTCCGATTCGGAGACGGCAGAAGTCTTTTCCCTGACAAAAGTTTTAGATCTGGGAACCAATTATCTGGTTTCTCTGGATTATGAAAATGCGATCCTGCAGTACATTGATATTATTCAGCATGACCCACAGAACAAGGCAGCATATGCGGGACTTTATGTAGCCTATGCTGCAAATGGAGAAGCGGATAAGGCGAGTGAAGTATTCAGTAAAGCACAGGAAGTATTTGAGGATGAAGCTGAATTCATACCTGAATTCCTGAAAGATGCAGACCTGGTTTACAAAAATGGCGGCGGAAACAGTCCATACCAGGTCCTGTCAAATTATTATTGGGATGACATCAACTCGATTTTTGCAAAAGATATAAGCGATGCCTGGAGGACTGCAGAGCCGGATAACGCCGAAGCATATGCATTGTTAGGAGCTTATTATGCTGCACAGGACAATGATGCAGAAATTGAAAAACTTCTCAGCGATGCAGAAGAAAATGGCATTGACCTAAATATGCTCAACAGTGAGATCAAGACAAACTCAGATGGGACGTATACGCTGACTCTGCAGATCGATGGTTTTATGGAGGAAAAGGAGAAAGAAGCATCTTCCATAAAAGTTCAGTTGAATTCGAATGACAATGCAAAAACTGCTACGCAGAAGGTAGCAGAGAAGGCAGCGGATAGTGCTGCCAGCAAAGTGGTTGAAGACAGCGGACTCACCGGTGAGGCGGCAAGCATTGCAAATTCGATGGCGCAGGAGGCACTTCGAAAGGGACTTGGAAGTCTCGGCAGCTCGCAAAGCGCAGGTTCGTCCAGCAGTATTGCGGCTTCTTCAAATGAACCAGCGCAGCCGGATGATTCGGATGGAGGGTTCGACTGGTCTGAACTTGAGTCGGAATTCCAGGCAATCAAAGATGATTTGGCATCCTGAAGTTTGTGCGGAGGTAGAGGTATGAACGATAACGATACCAGCCAGTGGGCCGCGGACCTTGGAAGCGGGTATAGTCGAATCTATCCTCTTGGCGAAGGAGGAATGGGAACACTTTACTGCGCACATAAAGACAGCCTTGACGTGGATGTTGTTATTAAACGTGTAAAACAGAAATTCAAGGGTCGAATGGATGAACGCGCCGAAGCAAACATCCTGAAAACACTCAAGCACAAATATCTTCCGAGGATCTATGATGTGATAGAGAGCCCAAGTGGGTATGTCTATACGATCATGGATATGATACCGGGCGAAAATGTGCAAAAGTACGTAGAATTGCATGGGCCGGTAAATCAGAAGCTTGCGTATCGGTGGGCTTGTCAGCTTTGCGAAGTGATCGCGTATCTGCATTCGCAGATACCGCCCATTCTGCATTGTGATATTAAGCCCAGTAATATTATGGTCACGCCGAACAAAGATATTTGTCTGATCGATTTTAATACCTCACTGGTCTTTTCCAAGGGCATATTGGCTATTGGCGCAACGCCGGGATATGCAGCACCGGAACAGTATACCCGCCCGGAAACAAGGTGGTCGCCAGAAGATGAAACGATTCCATTAGAGGCGACGATGCCGCTGCGAGGATATGGAAACGCTGTTGCATACCAGAATGAGGCATCTTCCTCAAGCAATGTAAATTATTCTGCAACAGCAGCGCAGGCAACAAATGCAGGCGGATACGGCCTGATAAGTAAGCGAACAGATGTTTATGGCATTGGTGCGACTTTATATTATGCCATTACCGGCAAACAACCGAACCATTCGTTAAAGGACGTCCGGCCGATCACAAGCTACAAGCTTAAATTCAGCCAGAGTTTTCTGCTCATCATCTCCAGAGCGATGAAAAAAAGACAGGAAGAGCGTTTCTGTGATGCGCAGGAAATGCTTCATGCCTTACAAGATATTCAGGCAATGGATGGCCGGTACAAAAAAGTTGTCCGCCTGCAGAAGGTCGTGGCTGCAATATCGGTCGTTCTGGCAGTATCAGGCGTTTCAGTCATTATGATGGGAATGCAGCGAATCGCAGTGGAAAGATATGCGGCATATGATGCACTGGTGCGAAAAGGGCGTACTGCCGCTGAAGAAATGCGTTTTGACGAGGCTGGACAAGCATTGAATCAGGCAATCGCAATCTATGATGACCAGCTGGAAGCATATGTTGAGAAGGCAGTGCTTCTGTATCGACAGGGGAAATATCAGGAATGTATCGACGCTGTTGAAACAACCAGAGCGCGCGAGCTGAAGTATTACAGCAAACAAAGCGTCGCAAATCTCTATAACACTGCGGCAGAAGCCGATTATGCGCTTGAAAACTATGAAGCAGCAGCAAAAATGTATCAAAAGGCATCGGAATACGCGCCTGAGATCGCAAGTTATTATCAGGGAGCGGCCACTTCTCTGATTCAGCTCGGTGATTTCTCTGGCGCAGATGAGATCCTTGAGCAAATGAAGAGGTCGATTCCTGATGCAGAACAAACCGGTGATTACCAAATCGTTCAAAGTGAGCTTCTCCGGAAACAGGGCAGCCTTTCGGGTGCTTTGCAGTCTGCATACAAAGCGATTGGAGTCTCCGATGACAGTGACCAGCTCGCAAGGGCATACCGTCTGGCAGCAGCTATCTGTGAAGACATTGGAGAAACGAAGAATACCGAAGAAATCGAGCTGCTGAATCAGGGAATCGAACGGCTTCCAGATGGTTACTACAATACATTGGCAGGCCAACTGGCATCGGCGTATATCCGTCAGGCGGAAGCGACAGGGGAGCCTTCCTATCAAAAAGAAGCTCTGAAAGTATATCAACAGATGGAAAACAATGGAAACACGACCTTGGAAGTGCGATTGAATATTGCGATGCTGCAATATCGGCTCCATGATTTTTCAAGTGCAGAAAAAGAGCTTCAAGCCTTAAAGGACGACTATCCCAAAGATTATCGCGTGTATAAATGGCTGGCATTCGTTCAGGGGGAAATCGACCTGCAAAACGGCGCTTCTTATGCCAAAACACTGGGGTACTATGAAACGGCGGTCGAGCTATATCGTGAAGAGCAGAAATCTGGCGTATACGATTCCCAAATGGATGAGCTGGACCGAATGGCAATGAATAATTGGCAGTAAAAGAGGTGAATAAGGTGACGGTTGGACAAATTATGGTGGTATGCGGTATCTGCCTGGTTTTAGTTGCTGTTTTGTTGAGTGTATTAGGGGAAGTTCTCCTGCACAAAAGAAAAAAGGCAGTTTTGCTTGAAATTGAACGAGAGTATCGCTGAGAGGGCAGGAAAGGCCATGAAGTTTTGCTCCGCATATTATTCTGACACTGGAAAGAAAGAAACGAATCAGGACTCTCTCCTTTTTATACAGAGCTGTCAGCCGCAGGGCGATGAAATCGTACTTGCGGTGATCTGTGATGGTGTAGGAGGATTAAAAAGGGGAGAACGAGCCAGCGCGGAGGCCGTGAAAGCTTTTCGCAGCTGGTTTCATGACCGAATTGAAAATCTATACTATCAAGAAAACCTCGTGGCAGTGCTTTTCAATGAATGGGATAAGCTTATTCAATCGCTCCACAGTTCTATGAAAGAGGATTCGGAAAAAGCAGGCTTTCGCAGCGGGACGACCGTGGAAGCAGTACTTTTTATGAAAAATCAATATTACATATGCCATGTTGGAGACTGCAGGACTTACATTGTCTCAGATACTATCACACAGCTGACCACCGACCATACCGTTGTTCAGCGGGAATTGACGGAAGGCAGATTAACGCTGCAGCAAGCACAAAAAGACCCGCGGCAAAGTCTTTTGCTTCAATGTGTAGGGGCTGGAAAAGCTGTAAAACCTGATTTCCTGCACGGAGAAGTCCAGTCGCACCAATCGTTCCTAATCTGCTGCGATGGATTTCGCCGCAGAGTGACGGACGATGAAATAAAACATCTCTGTAGATATTCAACGAACGAAAAAAAGCTTCGGCAGTCACTTGAAGAAGTTACCCGATTATGCAAGAAGCGTAAAGAAACGGATAACATCACAGGAATTCTTATCAGTGCTATCGCAAAACCTAAAATCTTTTTTCCTTTTTGGAAGAAGAATGCACAAAGCACTGCCTCAACAATAAAGGATGTTTTACTGGAGCATTGTACTCCAGAAGATAAAACACTATAAAACAAAGGAGATACTATTATGGAAGACAATCGAAACTTTGCGACCTTCTTTGCGGATGCGCCAAAAGGAAAAAAAATCGGAGCAGTTCTTTCGTGGATTGCTACGGCAATTTTGCTCGTTGCGCTTTTTGTGCCGGGATTTCAGATGAACTTTGAAAAAAAGGACCAAAACGGTAAGTGGAAAACGATTTCTGAAAAAACAGATGCGTATGATTATGAAACAGCAAAGGAAAGCTGGGCAATAAAGATCCAGTTGCACGCAAGCGCAGAATCCGAGAAACTGACTGATTTTTTGGATAGCGGCAAAACAAATGTTCTGAATTATCTGACGGACGGGGAACTGATGAATGCGGCACCGACGGCATTGAATCAAGATGGAAACATTATAAATGAACCGAGCTCAAAAAAAGGAAAAGACTATACGGGAATTATTCTTTTAGTCGTATTTGTGGGTCTGCTCATCGGTGCCACTGTGGCGGGCGTCTATACTGTAAATATGGTGTCTTTTGGTGTGAACCTCCTGGCCGTTCTGGAACTTGTAGTGATCTATCTTCAGTTCTTTAAAAAGAGACTGTTCCTGAATGCGATTGAGCCTTTGAGCCAGAGTCGGCTGAATCCGGTGATGACGATGCTCCTGATTGCACTCCTTGTAGCAGCGCTTGCTCTGTCGGTGGCTGCTGTCGTTGCCGATTATGTTGTACCTTCGGATGAAGAAAGCGAGGATGGCTTTGACGAAGATGATGATGCCCCCCAGAATGCTCCGACGGGTCTGTTCGATGGCCCGGAAACCGGAAGCAGCATGTCGGCATCGGCTGTTGCTGCTACCCTGATCCAAATGAATACCGGCAAGAGCTTTGCTATCCTGAATAATACGGAAATCGTTCTAGGCAAGGGTTCTCAGGCGAATATCATTGTGTCCAACCCGATCATAAGCCGCGCTCATGCAAAGATCAGCTGCCATAATGGTACTTGCACGATTCGTGATCTGGACTCTAAAAACGGCACGTTTGTTGGCGACCAGAAAATCTCCGGTAATGATGTCGTCGTTTTGACAGATGGTATGTATATCACCCTTGGAAATGAAATCTTCCAATTCAAGATTTGATTTCAGCTGAAGCTGAAATGAGGTGAAGCAAAAGAATGGCCGCTTTGAAAGAAAAACTTTGTCCAGTTTGTTTTCAAGAAACGATGGAACGCGGAATGTGCCAGAATTGTGGATATGTTTTTGAAGAGGCTTCCATTGAACGAAACTATCTTCCACCGTTTACGATTTTAGATACAAAATATCTGCTGGGGAAAAGTCTCGGACAGGGCGGCTTTGGCATCACCTATCTGGCTGAAAATATGCTGAATGGCCTGCGCTGCTGCATAAAAGAATATTTCCCGTCCAACTTGATTCAAGGCAGAACATCAGATGGAACGATTATTCTGTCAGATGAGAAAAAACGCCTTGAATATGAGGACGGAAAGCAGCGCTTCATTGAAGAAGCGCGGACGCTCCAGGAGCTTCATGGAAATGTGTCTGTTGTCGATATTCAGGATTTTTTTGAAGAAAATGGAACAGCCTATTTTGTGATGGAGCTGATTGAAGGGTGTAACCTGCGAACTTTCAAGAAGGAGCACAATGAAGAGCAAACCTTCAAAATGGCGCTTCAAATGCTGCTTTTGATTGGAAGTGCTTTGGCGGAAGTACATCGCTTTGGCATGATACATGGGGATATAAGCCCGGAAAATATCCTGATCACGCAGGATGGAGACATCAAACTGATAGATTTTGGCGCGGCGCGCTCTTTTCGTCATGGAAGTTCAAAAAAGGAAAAGAAAGTCTATTTGAAGCCCAATTATGCCCCTTATGAGCAATATACATTGAAGCCCTGTCAGGGGCCATGGACTGACATCTATGCGTTGGCAGCGACATTTTACTTTATCGTGTCTGGTGAAAAGATGCTGGATGCATTGAGCCGTGCTCAGGGAAAAAGCTATACGTCTCTGTACAAGTTGTCTCCTGCGGTTTCAAAACCATTATCAGATGTTATTGATCGCGCATTGGAATTTGACTATCATGATCGTTATTGCAATATGATGGAATTCCTGAAGGCACTGGAACAAGTTGTCCGGCCGGAGGACTACGATATTGATTTGGAAGCTTTAATGCCAAAGTCGAAAGCATCCAGAACGGCAGCTGCTTGTCCTCAGATAAATCCTGATGATGATTCGGAAAAAATGTGTTCTGTTGAAGAACAGAATGTACAGGAGCCAAAGGGTCTGGCGGCATTCTTTCATCCTAAGAAACGCAGATTGGCATATTTGGAGCTGACGATCGATTATAGAAAAAAGGCAGGATGCTTTGCTAAACGGCGATGGCTGATCGAGCCAAATCATGTCATAAAAATCGGGCGCCTGTCCACGAGTGATGTGATGATGCCTGCGAATAATCGAATCAGCCGGAACCACTGCGAGATATTCTATAACGAAAAAAGAAGGGAATTTGCGATTCGGGATGTTTCTAAGTTTGGCACATTTCTCGCCGATGGCAGACAAATGGAAAAAGAAAAACAATACATATTAAAAGATGGTGATGTCTTTTATGTTTTGTCCCCTGAGTATATGTTCAAGGTGGTGATTGAAGCGTGATCTCTTTGTTTAAGCGCAAAAAGGAAGCAGATAAAAGTGAACTGGAATCTCAGGCGATGGATGACGTGACGCAAACACTCCTGCTCCCACTTGAAAATGGTTCAGAAAAAACGGACAGTCAGGAAACAGATGAGACCGAAGTATCCAGTTATATGTCAGTTGGAACACGAAAAAACCAGCAGGATTCAGTGCGGTATCAAAAGAACAGCTCTTGTACAGTGTGTGTTGTATGCGATGGAATGGGCGGACTGTCTGGTGGCGAACGAGCCAGTGCGATAGCAGCACAGGGAATGGTGCAGTACCTGCTCGAAAATGAACAGTCAACGGATATTCCTACGGAAATGGGCCGTGCTGCGCTGCGATTGAATGAAAAAATCAAAGATCTTCGAGATTGCGAAAATCGAAGAATTGAAGCAGGAACGACTTTAACGGCTGTGCTTATCCGGAGTGGTGAACTGTATTGGTGCGGTATTGGCGACAGTCATATTTACCTGTATCGTGATGGTATATTGAGGCAGCTGAATATTGACCATAATTTTGGTGTGCAGTTAGACCAGATGGTCCAAGAGGGCAGCATTACCGCTGAAGAAGCACTGCGGCATCCGCAGCGTGCGGCATTGACAAGCTATCTTGGGATTCAGGAGTTGACATTGATCAGCGGAAATCGAATGCCCTTTCTGCTGCAAAAAGATGACGTGCTGCTTCAATGCACGGATGGGCTGTATCGCTGCTTATCGGATGATTCTATCTGCCAGATCCTGACCGCCGCTGAAAATGTGAAACAGGCATCAAAGCTGTTAGTCGAAACGGCTCTGACACTTCCCGGAGCACACGATAATACATCGGTGCTACTAACAAAATATAAAGGTTAAAGTCAGAAAATATAAAAGAGAAAGGGGTGCAATAAAAAAGCTGGAAGAAAGCGCAAATTAAAGGAGTGTTACTTTATGAAAAACAACGAACTTCAGATGCCTGCAAATTATGCAGTCCTGAACGAGAGTGAAACGTCTTGTGTTAAGGGCGGCGGTGTTATTGCACAGGTTTTCTATGCATTAGGCCGTATGTTCTCCGGCGTTCATTATGATAGCTGGGAAAGTGAGTCTAAAACGCTGGAAGAAACTCATGGTGCAGTTGTTTCCAAGAATGGTAACGTCTACACTTACTCTGATGGTTTTACCCATACAATGGATAATGGCAGCAGTTGGGGTGTTAGCAGCATTGGTAATTTCTTCTACGGCATCGGCGACCTGTTCAATGCACTTTGGCTGTAAAAGTTAAGCACCTGCGTATCAAATAGACCTTAAAAAAGTAAGCGACTCTTCCAGTTTTTTTATTGCATCGCAAATTCTGACAAAATAATAGGGATATATTATGGACAAAAAATCAAAATCGCATCGGATGCATAAGCAAAAGAGAGGAAATAATCCAATATGGGTCTTTCTTCTTGTGGGAATGCTCGTCCTGTTTTTGGGAGCTATTCTGATTTTTCTGATGGTCAGCAGTGAGCCTGATGAGCCGACAATGGTAGAAGTTTCTCGCATGAGTTCGACTTCTCAGTCGGACGGTACTATTTTGCCTGCACATTTTACAGAGCGAAAAATTACGGATTCGGTATCTGCAAAAGCGGCAATCAACGACGTAGCAGAAGTTTTAGGGATTACATCGGTTGATGATGAGCTGGGTGCGGTGGAATGCAGTACTGTATTGGGTGATACATATTATAGCTTTCAGCAAATGTATCAGAAAATTCCCGTATACGGAAGAAAGGTTATTGTATCCTCTGATGCAGATTCTGATGCAGCACTTTTGTCATCTGGGTTTTATCCGATAGAAAATCTTTCAATCGAACCTAAAATTACTAAGGAGGATGCGAAAAGGATAGTCGTAGGACTTTATTCAGATGATGCGGTTGTCCATGTGGGAAATTTGGTAATATTTTCGCTGTCGGATACAGAACCGGAATTGACATGGAGTGTATCCGTTAAAGAGAAGGCTTCCATGGAAACCGTATTTGTATCTGCTATAGATGGCAAAATTATAGAAGCTTTTTCGAATAATCTTGAAGAAAGTGAAGCAGATGATGGATGCTTCACAAATGTGTTTTTTTACGATGCCGCGTATCAAGATGTGGATACTGATAAAACAACTTTAGAGGTGATTTCTAATGGAAGAATAGTGGCAACCTACGACCAAGATGATGAATTTATTTCATTGGATGGCTGTCGATATATTGCGAGCGGAGGATGGAATCACATTAAATTGACCGATGAGAATGGTGAAGTATATGAGAAAATTTGTAAAGGTAATATTTCGATATATACGAAGTCAGAGAAGCTTAAGCCGGTTGATATTGATTTGTTGAATACTAAAACGATTTCACCAGCGTATGTAAAAATTTTGGCTGCTAGTAATTTTTATCGCGATGTACTAAAATATGATGCTTTTGGCGATGAAAATCGGGCGCTGGCTTTGGTTATAAATAACTCCAATAATGGCGACCCCCAAAATGCTTGGAGCGCTTGCGGTGAAAGCGGGATTTTTGCACTTATTTCCATTGGTTCAAAACGCTCACCAACAATTGATGTCTTGGGTCACGAGTATACACATGCGGTGGCACAGTCGATTAGTCGGTTGAATTACAAGGGAGAATCAGGTGCTTTGGCAGAGGCATATGGAGATATTTTTGGTGAAATTATTGAAGACTGGTATAATGACTCACCTAAAATAGTATATCGCGATATATTTAGGCACTGGGATACTCCGGTTGAGAGCAGCTTGAAATGGCTGGATGGGGACATAGCGTGGAGTATGGGAATGAATGAACGCAATTTAGCTACGCCACAAACAAATGGATTGCCTGTAACCTATTGTGGCGAAAATTGGCATGATACAGAGAATTCTAAAGACGACCATGGCGGAGTACACGCTAATTCTACTGTGATTTCTCATGCAGCCTACCTCATGACTCAGCCATCTGTAGACGAAACAAAATATGAATCACTTTCGACATACGACTTAGCACAGCTTTTCTACAAGGCACTTTATGGAATCTCCAAATCGGATACTAACTTCAGCGAATTTCGAAACGTGCTTACCTATACCGCTTATTCCATGTGCCAAACCGGAATGCTAACTGCGAAGCAAGTTGCAATGGTGGATTGGGCTATGGGAACCAAAGTAGGTATACCAAATTCACTATTTTTGGATGAAAATGAAAACAGCATTGTATCGATTGATGGACAGGCTAAACTCTATGTCTATGCAGATGACGGAACCTTGTGCGACAATTATGACCTGCGTATTACACGGTTGGATACAGACACCCTGCCAGTGGAGTATGATGAAAATTTGCCAAGAACAGTATCTTATGATTACTCGGTTCGGAAATCAGATGCATTTCAAATTGACCTGACTCCGGGCAATTATGAATTTGTTCTGACAGATCCTAGTGGACAGGAACCATCAGAAATTGAATATCTTCGGGTCTTGGAGCATAATGGCCTGAAAGGCTATCCATTCTATCCCGGATTCAAAAATTCAAACGACCATCCGTTTGAACCAATCGGCGAGCACCAATACAAAATTTTTTATGATACGCTGACTTGGGAAGAAGCAAAAGCTGCCTGTGAAGCTATGGGTGGACATCTTGCAACCGTCACTTCGGAAGAAGAACAGCAGAAGTTGAATCTCTATAATGCAGGAAACCACAAACTCTGGATCGGCGGCTATAAAAACACGGAGGGGCAATGGTGTTGGGTGACCGGCGAACCATGGAAATATGAAAATTGGGGCGACGGTGAACCTAATAATTCCAGTAATGTCGTTGCAGGGGAAAGCTGTGTTGCCATGTGGCCGGAAAAATGGAACGACCTTGCGAATAGTAATGTTTATGAGCAAAGCGGATATATTTGCGAATGGGAAGCATCTGATAACGAGAACGGCACGAAGGATGATGGTTATACCGGCCATTGCTATGAGATCGATTCGATCCCTGAATCAGAATGGGAATCCGGGCCTATCACATGGGAACAGGCAGAGCGACGCTGTGAATGGAAGGGAGGACATCTCGCCGTTATTGAATCGCAAGCGGAAAACGACTGTCTCTATAACATGATGAAAGAGAAAGGCTATGAAAACGCCTGCTTTGGATACAGCGATAAAGAGAAAGAAGGCGACTGGAAGTGGGTCAATGGTTCACAGTCGGCCTATACGAACTGGCACTCTGGGGAGCCGAACAATCAAGGCGGCGACGAAAATTATGCAATGTTCTACCAGAAGTTCGGTGACGGAACATGGAATGATGGAAGCGGCATCATTGATGCGGACTGTGCGTATATCTGTGAATGGGATGATCCTGCGGACAGGCAGCAGGGAGATACCTTTACAGATAAGCAACTGAGAATTATTGCAAGAGATTTGGGTGTGCCGGACGGCTTGGATGTGAAAATTACCCAATCGCCTAAAAGATATTGGGAACCGGCAGGAATATGGGATATTTATGTCGAGATAACATTGGGCGAAAAAGTTATAGCATCGGGAAGCTTCGATGTAGAAACAGGAGAGATGGGGAGGAATTTGTACATATATTCTCCGAATCAATGACTTGTAAGAATCCGGCAAGCAGGGCCTTTGTGCGCACAAATGCAAATTTTGCGTTGCAAAATGCTTGTTGGGAAATCCCAAACCCTTTCTAATCTGCACCGTCCCGGTGCAGGCTGCGCGTTCTTTCCGAACGCTTTTGAATGTGTCAATGCACACTCTCTCCGAAAATTCAGGCTGTTTTTTGGTGCAAGCGTCAATAGCGCAGCCTTGATGTTCGTGATAAAATGAAAAAGTTGTGTGCCTGACACATGAAAACGGAAAGGAAGATGCAGAATGGAGCGGCTTTATCTGATGCCCGGTGAGGAACGCTATACGAAGTTTCAAGATGAGAACGGTGTGCCGAGAATCCGCTACGCCTACTGCTCTCTGCATGGCAAGCTGTTCAACTGCACCTGCCGTTCCAAAGATGAAGCCCAGCGGCTGTGCGAAGATTGGCTCGTGACACAAGACCGCTGCTACATAAACTAAAAAGTCGCCGAGGACGCTACCCCAATGAAGGGATAGAATCCTCGGCGACTTTCGTTTAGCGGGTCTGCTGCTTTTCTTGCACGTCTTTTTCTTCTGCGAAGAACAATTCGATATTTTTCTGTGCCTTTACCAGTTCCTGCATTTCTTCCCGTGCTTTGCGGTAGTCTGGGTAAGCCGCTTTCTTTTGAGTCAGCAGCTCAGAATATTCGGTATTCAGAACTTTGACCTTCGGCAGCTTTTTCAGTCCAGCTTCATCAAAAGCAGCTTTTGCGGCCTTGTGCAACGTAATTTCTTCCCGATGAGCTTCCAGAAATTTTCGGCTATAGCCCGCTTTGCGGTAGGCATCGTACACCGGGCGGGTCTTTGCATAGTTGATGATCAGCAAAATTACAAAAACGGACAGCTGGCACAAATTCC
>UMGH01033986.1_pt1 | contig 17242 bp, 20 predicted proteins | sample 1965231 | NCBI WGS metagenome assembly UMGH01 (sample SAMEA4836068, study PRJEB28245) | human gut metagenome | biome: gut microbiome; material: fecal sample | place: Denmark | collected 2008 | reverse complement strand
CGCCTGTCGGCTTGCCTGCTCACTCTCCGAAAGACAGAAAGAACGATGCTTACGCATCGCCCTTTCCGACTTCCTACGAGTCGAGCGGAAGGATGTACACACGCTCCAATGTCTGTGCATAGTGGAACAACATCACACGCCGGAAGCGTTGGCGAGGAATATATTCACAGGCAACGGGAAGCACGGCTGCGCTTCTGAGACTCAATCTGTCAGCATTGTATTCCAATTCAATATATTGGTGATTGCCACCAATATGCCATATGCCACCTATGTGGTTAAGACTTGCAAACACGCTTCCGCCTTATGCCAAGATTTCATCTAAATACCGTTCTCTCTGACTGCTGGTCATCCATCGGGAATGTCACGTTCTACCACAGAAACAGCATCTGCTATTTCCGGAGCAAGGCTTATTCGGAGTTTGCCGGAACTTCTGACCAAATTGAACAGAAAGAACTTCATCACAGGGCAATTCTTGCGTGGCAAGGTTTGAATAATGAACAACAATTGAAGTGGAGAAGGCTCGCCGTTGGTGTGACTGCTCACCGTCCTCCATTCGGTGACGGCAATCATATCAGCGGCTACAATCTGTTCGTGTCAGCTTATCACGGGTTTGCACAATTGGGCAATGAGCACGTTCCTGTCCCGAGACGATTTGAGCAGTTCCCTATATTCAGTCTTGATTTTGTGAGCTGCTCGATGACTTCGTTATTCGATATGGAATTGGGATTCAGATTGACAATGTGCGGGACGGATGAGCCGTCAAGATACCGGGTGCTTGGAAAGGTTCAGATTGAAGCTCCTGGTGTCGGGCGCAATCCAGGACTAATGAGAAACTATCTGTCAGAATCTGTTCCAAACGGAATGGTGTCTGAAATCGTGTTCAATGTTCCACGCGGAAGGTTCGACATAGATATGTTCCAGATACATTTACGGTACCTGCTGATAGACTCGAAGACTGGGTACAGGTCGAAATATCACTCTCTATCGGCATTGGCCACAATTATGCAGAATGGATTCGCCTGAAATTGCCGTGTTCCCTGTCTGAATTACAGCAATATGAAGTATCGCGAAGTAAGCGAAACCATATCTGTTCCAATGGGTTATATTATAGCTATTTTGACTTCGGTTTTTAAGGAGATAAGATAATGAAAGTTCTGCCGTCAATAGCGTTCAACGAGTTCAAGGGTTCCGCAGGTGATGTGACCGCGAGGGTGTCGAAAGGCCGTCAGGTTCTTTCGTCTCGCTGTCAGCATTCGCATGTCAAGACGGAATCACAAGCAGTCAGCAGGAACAGGCTTTCATCCATATCAAGGTCGTTCCGTAAACTGAGCGACAGTCAGATGAAAGAATGGGCAGCGCTAGCCGAAAGAATGAAAGGCATCTCGACGTTCGGCAAGGCGGCGGAGCTGACGGCGCATAATGCGTTCGTGCGTATCAATACAAACCGCGCCCTTGCAGGGATGTCAATGCTGGAGTCGGCACCCATCTATACTTCGGATGTCCCGGAGGTGGATTACGATGACTTCTGGGTGACCCCAGACAGGATCATATTCGTGGGGCTGAACCAGCCTTCGGAGCGTCATCGGCTTGTCGTCAAGATGTCGCAGATCACGAGCACAGGCGTTTATTCCGGTTGGAACAGCATCGTTATAATCACACCAGCATTGTCCCCGGACTGGGGCAACGCTGACATCACCGAAGCCTATCTTGACAGAATCGGGGTCGCGCCTGTTCTCGGTCAGAAGTATTTCCTGTCATTCTGGTGGATGGACACGGAGACAGGGTCTACCGGAGAGTCGATGGCCGTTTCGACGATTTGCAGCGAACTGTCGAATGTGAACAAAGAACTCTATAAGGAGCGTCCCCGTGTAAATTTCTCCGATGCGGTATCTGACGCAACATCTCCGTTCAGGGATATGAGACTGGAGCTTTCCGGAAGTCCGGTTATGGTGACGGCTTCGGGTGAATACGGATTCCTCGGCTATGGTTCATATATGTACATTGATTTCAACGATGATGATTTCCCACGCACTGAGGTGGACGGCTTCCTGATGGGAAGAGGACTCGGAAAATGCAGGTATGAGATTGCGTGCATCGAGCATTTCATAAAGCCGCTGGTCGGTAAGGATGGGTATGAGAGGCGGCTTGCTTTGTCGATACTAGGCGGACAGAACGTCAAGGAGTTCGAGGTGTTTGGGACGGCCGTAGATTTGGCGTAACAGGTAATTAGAGGAATAAGGATAATGAAGGCATTGGCTAATAATTTCGGAGTTGCGGAGATTGAGCTTCGTGACTGGCAGGAAAAGGGATTGGTCATTCTCAATGGCGTGGTCAGCATTGACACCGAGAATGAGGATTACAAGGCTGCTGAGGTTCTGGAGATTACAGTTCCGGACTTGAGCATAAGCAGGAGTGCTGTGACGGCCGTGTTCCTGCGGTCGTCAAAAGCGGACGGTGCAAGCACGATTGTGAAGTCCTGGATAAAGGATGCACGGACGATTTGCGTGGAGAAACTACCGGAGTTTGACGAGTTCGGGCCGTTGACGCTGTATTTTGCGTCGGCTTATGTGACGCTCGGTCAGAGGTTGGATTGTCCGATGAATACTGTCATCAGACCTACAATCGTGAATGGTGAGGCTGGAAAGCAGCCGGTTTCCAACGCAAAGGCTGTCGTGACTGACAACTGGTGCTACCTGTATATCTGTTTCGACAAGTTCACCGGGGCGGACTACAAGGATGCGTTCGAGTGTATGCTTGAAGGGCTTCCGGAGGACATTGACATCACGTTCCCCGTGGTGACGGCGAGTGCATACGCCTACACGTTTGGGACTCCGACATCAGTCTGTCGGCTCAAAGGCAAAATGCTTTCCTGCGAGGGACAGTTGGCGTTTGGTGAGGGTTCCAATCAAGGAGATTTTATCAGCATTTCCGTTGTCCGGAATGGAAATCTTTCAGATGTGAATTCCACATCAAAGAATATCAACTAATAATAGCTATACCATTGTTCAACCATTTTAATATCATTTCATTATGAAGTACATTCCATCAATTGCCTTCGAGGAGATGTCTGGCTCGGCGAAGGGCGTGACCGCGGCGAAAGTCCGTGGACGTAAGTACATCCGCAACCGTGGCTACGGCGGAGGTTTTAAGACGGCGGCGCAGTCTTCCGTCAAGGCCATCTTCAAGCAGCTCTCACAGGGCTAGAGGGGGCTTACCAATGCCCAAATCCTTGCGTGGAACTCTTTGGCGAACACGCAGAAGGGCAAGTCTGTTCTCGGCACGTCGAGCAAGATCTCCGGAGCAAATCTCTATTCGAGGCTGAACTTCTGGATTGTCAAGGCCGGAGGCGCGGCACTCACGACTCCGCCGGTGCTTACGGGAGTGGATGCGCCTTGTGAGGCTAACCTCTCGCTGACAGCGGCAAACTTCCATTTCCAGTTGCCAGACCCTCCGGCAGAGAAGGACGACCTCAGACTGGTCATTATGGCTTCTGCTCCGCAGAGCAAGGGTGTCACCAGGGCCTACAGCAAGGCGGTTTCCATTGGTGCACCGAGAATCATCGTCGATGAACAGATCGACATTATGGCCGACTACAAGGCCGTGCACGGTGAAGTCACAGCTGCGGCTCCTAAGGTGTTTCTGAAGTATTTCTTCATCAACGTCAAGACGGGCGAGAAGTCCGGCGAGATGCTCGGGGAGATCTCTCTTTAGCCATCGTTCAGAGTTCATCATCGCCCCGTCACTTGGAATTGTCGTCAGGAATGGCGGACTCCAGTGACGGGGCTTTGTTTTACCATTAGATTGCAAATGCTATGAAAGCAAGTGAGAAAGCATATTCATTGATACGGCAGTTCGAGGGGCTGAGGTTGACGGCTTATAGATGCCATGCAGGAGCCTGGACCATCGGATATGGTCACACCTTTGGAGTAGTGCATGGTGTGGCCATCACGGAAGAACAGTCAGAAGAGTACTTGAAGCATGATATTGCAGCGGCAGAGAATATTGTCAATGCCGAATGCAGGAATCTTCGTCAATGCCAGTTTGATGCTCTGGTGTCGTTCGTGTTCAATGTCGGAGGCGGAAACTTTCGGAAGTCCACTCTATTGAAGAAAATCAAGGCGAATCCGGACGATAACTCGATTATGGACGAGTTTCTGCGATGGGTATATGCGAATGGAGTTGTCCTGCCGGGACTACAGAAGCGCAGACTTGCGGAGATGAGACTCTATTTTTCGGAGGGCTAAGGTATGGAGACATTGACATTTATCGGAACTTACATTATTCCGTTTTTCACGGCCACCATTGGTTGGCTAGTCGGTACTCGCAAGCGGAGGAATGACTTTCTGAAAGACTTGCAGGCTTCCATTGATTTGCTATCCTCGGAGAACAGGAAGCTGCTTGCGGACATCACGGCAGTGAACTCCGAGATTGTGGCCGTCAGGAAGGAGAACGAGGAGCTGAAGGCATCCGTCGACAGGCTCTGCACAGAGAACTCGCAGTTGAAAGATGAGATACGGCAACTGAGAGAACAGATCAGGCAGCAGAAATGAATAAAGGCAGGTCATCGTTGTTGTTGATGCCTGCCTTTTTCAGACGCTTGCGATCATAGACCTTTTTAGACTTGTGGGTGATTGTCCTCATCAGGACCTGTTTTCCGTACTTCTTGATTTCTTCCGCTCTCGAAGCCCTGCGGTTGGCCAAAAGAAAATCCTTTTCAGTGATACACAGTTTCTTGTTCTTCATAATTGAATCTATTTCTGATTGCAAAGTTAATACAAATCATTAAACATCAGCACAATGAAATACGAAATCATATTCTTGCTGGCATTGACCGTGGCTTCCTGCTGCCCAAGACTCTATCCTAACAAGACAGAAAGCACCGAGCATACTATCACCGTTACTGAAACTATTAAAGATACCATCGTTCAAGTTCAGCCAGATTCGTCCATCATCCAAGCATTAATCAGGTGTGACTCAACTGGTCGTGCAAGGTTGGAGGGAATCCGTACATTGAAAGAGTCCGCAAGAATCCAACAGACATTGGCGCTGAAAAGTAACCGGCTTACGTCAAGAACAGTCGTGGATTCAATGGGAATCTATCTGACCTACAAAGAATGGTATCAAGAAGAGCAAAAAGTCCAACTTGTCGAAACTGTCATTGAGAAAGAAGTCAATGTCCTCAAATGGTGGCAGAAGGCGTTGATGTGGGGTTGCGTAGTTGTAGTGACCGTGTTCCAACTTTTCTTGCCATTCAGGTTTTTCTTCAGAAGAAAATACTGAATGATGTAGTTCTTTGCTATATCTATATTTTGAGTTCAGCAGAGTTCAATATAAAACAATACGAACAAACTTACTATTGTTCGTAAATTTGTTCGCAATTCTCGTAAGTCCTTGATTTTCAAGACTACTTGCGGAGAGGGAGGGATTCGAACCCCCGGAGCCTCGCAGCTCAACAGTTTTCAAGACTGCCGTAATCGACCACTCTACCACCTCTCCAGACTTATTCCCTCAATTGAGGGAATGCAAAGGTATATATTTTTTTTTGTTCTGCAAAATATGCTGGAACAATTTTGCAAAAAACTCAATTATGATATTGTTCCGGGCATATTCAGTCATCGGAGACATACCGCTCGGCACTTGACAGACTCAATGTGCCGCGGGAGTCAGCGACCGGCAGAATCATTTTTTCCCATCCGGTTTCTCCTCCGCACGGGTGAAGAAACGGTTCTGGAAAAAAATCAGATAGAAAGCGCCAACCGTGACGCAGCTGTCGGCGAAATTGAAGACAGGAGCGAAGAACAAAAGGCGGTCACCTCCCACAAATGGTACCCAAGACGGCCAGATTGTGTCAATGAGCGGGAAGTAGAACATATCCACCACGCGGCCGAACATCAGCGGGGCATAGTCAAAGACCACTCCGTAGAAAAGGCTGTCGATGATGTTGCCGAAAGCGCCGGCGGTGATCAACGTCAGGCCGACAAGGACTCCGGTCGGAACCACGGGCTTGCCATCCGGCAGAAGTGCCGACTTCCCTTCAGAATCCACCGATTTACGCACAAGCGAAGCTATCCACCAGCAGAGAGCGCCAGAAAGAGCGATCCTGAAGAATGACAGCAGGAACTTGCCGACGGCGCCGCCGAACTTCATTCCGAAAGCCATTCCCTCGTTCTCGATGAAGAAAATCTGGAACCAGTTTCCGATGACGCTGAAATGCTCACCTATCTGCATGTTCATCTTGACCAGGATCTTGATGACCTGGTCAATGACGACAAGTATGACTCCCAGAATCAGGAGTTTCTTACCCTTGGAAACCTTCACTAGTTCTGTCCTTTTTTAGCAAGCATCTCCTTGGCTTCTACAGTAAGCGTGGCATGAGGCACCAAACGCAGCCTCTCCTTCGGAATAAGCTTTCCTGTCTCACGGCATATTCCATAAGTCTTGTTCTCGATGCGCACAAGTGCGGCCTCGAGGTTCTGGATGAACTTGTACTGCCTCTGCGCGAGCTGGCTGGCCTCCTCCTTGGAAAGCTGGTAGGCGCCATCGTCCTCGACCGTCTTGAACGACGGTGTGGTGTCCTCGATGTCGTTGCTGCCGTTGTGCATAATCACCCTTCGCAGGGTGTTATACTCTTTCCGGGCCTTGTCAAGCATATCATTGATGATAGTGCGGAACTCTTCAAGTTCCTCATCACTGTAACGCACCTTCGTCGTTTCGGCGGAAACCGCGTTGTCTTTGATTAACTCTGACATAGTGTAAATTGTATTTAGGTCTAAAACTATCGCGACAGCACCATCTTGACCGAACCCTCGTCCCACTCGACATCAGCCGCTCCTTCCGGAGCATCCTTGCCAAGTGTGACAGAAAGTGCGAGTGTCTGGGCGGCGATATAATCCTTGTAGCCTTCAAGAGCGGCGGCGATGTCGTCATAGGCGGCACCATCGGCGAATATAGCCACACCGATCTTGTCGGTCACCTCGAATCCGCTGTCCTTCCTGAAGTTCTGGATCCTGTTGATAAGCTCGCGGGCCACGCCTTCCCTCTTCAACTCTTCCGAGATCTGGATATCAAGGGCGATGGTCAGCTGACCTTCAGTGGCGACAAGCCAGCCAGGCATATCCTCGGACGAGATCTCATAGTCGCCAGGCCTAAGCTCAACGACTCCCGAAGGAAGTTCCACTGAATATGCCAACCCGGCTGCCTCGGCATTCTGAATGGCCGAGATGGTAGCCTGATCGAATCCGCTGAAAGCTCCGGCGATCTCTTTCATCTGCTTGCCGTAAACCTTTCCGAGGGTCTTGAAGTTCGGCTTGATCTTCTTGGTGATGATGCCGGTTGTGTCCGATATGAACTCGGCCTCCTTGACATTCACCTCATTCAGGATGATGGACTTGACCTGTTCAAGTTGCTCCCTGACCTTTGCAGAGATCACAGGGATGATGAGCTTCTGAAGCGGCTGACGAACCTTGATGGAAACCTTGCGGCGAAGCGCAAGCACCATTGAGGTGGCCTTCTGGGCCAGATTCATTCGTTCCTCCAGATCCGTGTCGATGACAGCCTCATCGCAAGCCGGCATATTCACATAATGCACTGACTCCGAGCCGTCCGGAACGAGGTCCAGATAGAGACGGTCCATATAGAACGGAGCGATCGGAGCGCCGAGCACAGCGACATCCACCAGCACCTCGTAAAGGGTCTGGTAGGCGGCGAGCTTGTCCTCGTCCATCTTTCCACCCCAGAAACGTTTCCTGTTCAGACGCACATACCAGTTGCTAAGGTCATCGCACACGAAGTCCTGGATCAGACGCCCTGCGGTTGTGATGTCATAATCCTCATAAGCCGCCACAACCTTCTTCTTCAAGGTATTGAGCAGCGAGATGATCCAACGGTCGATCTCCGGCCTCTTTGAATATTCCACCTTCGCGGCCTTAGGGTCGAAGCCGTCCACATTGGCATAGAGGGCGAAGAATGAATATGTGTTGTAAAGCGTTCCAAAGAATTTCCTGCGGACCTCGTCCACACCGGCCTCGTCAAACTTCAGGTTGTCCCAAGGCTGGGCGTTGGTCAGCATATACCACCTGAGGGCATCGGCACCGTACTTGTCCAGTTCCTCGAACGGATCCACGGCGTTGCCGAGGCGCTTGCTCATCTTGTTGCCGTTCTTGTCCAGAACCAAACCGTTGGAGATCACGGTCTTGTAGGCAGGAGTCCCGCTGATCATGGTGTGGATGGCATGAAGCGTGTAAAACCAGCCTCTGGTCTGGTCAACGCCCTCGGCGATGAAGTCTGCCGTGCAGCCAAACTTCGGAGAATCCAGTCCACGGAGACCTTCCTGAGCGTAAGGCATCGCGCCGGAGTCGAACCAAACATCGATAAGGTCTGTCTCACGGGTCATCTTCTTTCCGGAAGGACTGACAAGGAATATGTTATCGACATAAGGCCTGTGGAGATCAATCCTGTCGTAGTTCTCCTTGCTCATGTCCTCAGGATCAAAACCATTGTCCTTAAACGGATTGCTTGTCATGAATCCGGCTTCCACAGCCTTGTCGATCTCGGCGTAGAGCTGCGCGATCGTGCCGATGCAGATTTCCTCCTTGCCGTCCTCGGTACGCCAGATCGGAAGCGGTGTGCCCCAGAAACGGCTGCGGCTGAGGTTCCAGTCCTGGATATTCTCAAGCCACTGGCCGAAACGTCCCGTACCGGTGGACTCCGGCTTCCAGGTGATCGTCTTGTTCAGAGCGACCATCTCGTCCTTGACAGCCGTGGTCTTGATGAACCAGGCGTCGAGAGGATAATAGAGGACAGGTTTGTCGGTTCTCCAGCTGTGAGGATAGCTGTGGGTCTGCTTCTGGATCCTGAACGCCCTGCCGTCCATCTTCATCATCATGCAAAGGTCGATGTCGAGGGTCGGAGCGTCAGCCGGAAGAGAGTCATCAAAAGCATTCTTCACATAGCGGCCGGAATATTCCTTATAAGAAGGGTCCACGTGTGTGCGGACATATTCAGGATCAAGGTCTTCGATCGGGTAGAAGCGTCCGTCGTGGTCCACCTGGGCCTGCCGTTTGCCGTCCTTGTCAAGAACCATCATTCCCGGCACACCGTAGTTGGCGGCGACTTTCTTGTCATCCGCACCGAAGGTAGGAGCGATGTGAACGACTCCGGTACCGTCCTCGGTCGTGACATAGTCTCCGGAGATCACCCTGAACGGCTCCCCTTCCTCGATCGGCTGGAACCAAGGAATCAGCTGCTTGTAGCGGATTCCGACAAGGTCAATGCCCTTGAACGAACCGTCAAGCACCTTGTAAGGAACGAGTTTGTCACCTGGCTTGTAGCTCTCAAGCGGAATGTCGGCGGCCTTAGGATTGAACCAGGCGCCCACCAAATCCTTGGCCAGCACGTAAATGGCCTCCTTCCCAGTGTAAGGGTTGAAGGAGAGGACACGGACATATTCATACTTCGGCCCCACGCAGAGCGCCGTGTTTGAAGGAAGGGTCCACGGGGTTGTCGTCCATGCGAGGAAATATACCGGGAAGGCCTCCGTCCCGAAGAGCGGCTGCGACTTTCCGTCCTTGATGACCTCGAACTGCACCGTGGCCGTCGTGTCGGTCACGTCCTTGTAGCAGCCCGGCTGGTTCAGCTCGTGTGAGCTGAGGCCTGTGCCGTCGGAAGGCGAATATGGCTGGATGGAGTACCCTTTGTAGAGCAGCCCCTTGTCGTAAATCTTCTTCAAAAGGTACCACAAGGTCTCGATGTAGCGGTTGTCATAGGTGATGTACGGATCGTTCATATCGACCCAGTAGCCGACACGCTCGGTCATATTCACCCATTCCGCCGTGTACTTCATCACCTCGCTGCGGCAGGTCTTGTTATATTCCTCAACGGAAATCTTCGTTCCGATGTCGTCCTTGTGTATTCCAAGCTTCTTCTCCACGCCGATCTCCACAGGGAGTCCGTGGGTGTCCCATCCGGCGCGACGGTTCACCTTGTACCCGGACTGGGTCTTGAAGCGGCAGATGGCATCCTTGATGGAGCGCGCCATTACGTGGTGGATTCCCGGCTTGCCGTTCGCGGAAGGCGGACCCTCGAAGAATATGAACTCAGGTGCCCCTTCCCTGACCTCAAGGGATTTCTCGAACGCGTGATTCTTTTTCCATCTGTCGAGAACCTCATTCCCGACAGAAACCAGATCAAGGCCTTTGTACTCTTTGAATGTCATAATTTTCTTTCTATTTTTGCATCGGAAAAACCATCGGTTCGCTTCCTATGCAATTAAGTCTGCAAAGATAGTGATTTCCGCGTTTTTTATCAAATAGGTGATTAATGAATATAATAGACATCATAATTCTTCTGTGCTGTGTTCCAGCCATATTCCGTGGCCTGTCCAAGGGGTTCATCGCCCAGATGGCCGCCCTGGTGGCTCTGGTGCTGGGGGCATGGATGTCATTCCACTTTTCCAATGTGGTGGTCGAATGGCTCAAGCCGGTGATGGATGTCTCCCCTGCCGTGCTTCAGGCGATCGCCTTCACGATCATCCTGCTGGGAGTTTTCTTCGCCCTCACCTTAGCCGGAAAAATGCTGGAGGGCATAGTGAAGATCGTGATGCTCGGGTGGCTGAACAAACTTCTCGGAGTGGTTTTCGCCCTGCTGAAAGTGGTTCTTGCCATAGGGCTTTTCATCCTCCTTTTCGACTCCGTCACCACGGCGCTGGAGATCGACTGTTCGAAGACGATCAGCGAGTCGCTTTTCTACACACCGATCAAGGATTTCGCCGATGTCTTTTTCCCTTATATGAAAGAATTGATATTCAATAAATAATGAGCAGAATCATTCTAATAGAGACTTCCACTTCCCTTTGCTCCACCGCCCTTGTGGAGGACGGGAAGGTCGTCTGTGAAAGGCTCAGCGACGAGCCAAGGGCGCACGCCTCAAAGACAGCGCTGTTCGTCAGCGAGATGCTTTCCGAAAAAGGTCTGAAAGTGTCCGACTGTGACGCTGTGGCCGTCAGCAAGGGACCGGGTTCCTACACCGGGCTGCGCGTCGGGGTCTCAACAGCCAAAGGCCTCTGCTTCGGGGCCGGCATCCCGATGATCTCCGTCGGCACTCTCGACACACTCGTCTGGCAGGCTTTGGACGGGAATATGCTCCCGGAGGGCTGCCGCTACATCATCCCGATGATCGACGCCCGCAGGATGGAGGTTTACACGGGAATATTCACGCCTGACGGGAAACAGGTCTCTCCGACCGTGGCTCAGATAATCGACGCGGATTCATTCAAGGATCAGCTCGCCGAAGGCCCGGTGCTGTTCATCGGTGACGGTGCCGACAAATGCAAGGACACCCTGACCAGCCCGAACGCCCGCTTCATCCAATGCTGCCCGAAAGCCGCCTCGATGATGCATCCGGCCATTGATGCATTGGAGGCCAAGAGGTTCGAGGATGTGGCCTATTTCGAGCCGTTCTACCTCAAGGAGTTCATCACGACGGTGAGCAAGAAGAAAATAATTTAATTCAGGAATATATTATGAAAATTGGTGTTGCCAGCGACCACGCTGGATTCGAGTACAAGGGAAAGATCTCGGCTCTGCTCAGGAAGAAGGGCTACGAGGTCATCGATTATGGAACACATTCAGCGGAGAGCTGCGACTACTCCGACTTCGCTCATCCGCTCGGCACCGCCATAGACAATGGCGAGGTAGATCTCGGAGTGGCTTTCTGCGGTTCAGGCAATGGCATGGCGATCACTCTGAACAAGCATCAGAAAGTGCGCGCCGCCCTTTGCTGGGGCACTGAGATCGCGCGACTTGCGAAGGCTCACAACAAGGCTAACGTGATTGTGATGCCGGCCCGGTTCATCTCTTACCAGATGGTCACGTCAATCGTCAACAAGTGGTTGGAGACCGAGTTCGAGGGAGGCAGACACGAGCGCCGCATCGAGAAGATTCCTATTTGCCAATAAGGAATGCCGCAGGACAAACCATTGGAAATAAAAGCGTTGATAGCGGACAAACAGTTCCTTTCGGGCAACTCCAGACTCTCTGAGAGCATTGAGGATTACCCGGAAGGAATCATCATTCCCATCGACAAGCCCTACAGATGGACTTCCGCCGATGTCATCCGCAAGGTCAAATGGGCGGCGTGCAGACACTTCCACAAGAAGAACCTGAAGGTCGGCCACGCCGGCACCCTCGACCCGCTTGCGACCGGAGTGCTTCTCGTCTGCATCGGCAAGGCCACCAAACTGGCCGAGACCCTTCAAAAGGAGGGCAAGGAATATCTCGCCGGAGTCTCGTTCGGTGCCACCACACCTTCCTACGACCTGGAGAAGGCCATTGATCAGGAATATCCCGTTGAAGGTGTCACGGAAGAATCTGTCAGAGAAGTTCTGCCTCGGTTTCTTGGCGAACAGGAGCAGATCGCTCCCCTCTTCTCAGCCAAGTCCGTTGACGGGGTCAGAGCCTACGAGCTGGCAAGGAAGCAGTACCGCGAGGCTCACAAGGAGAAGACTGACGTGATGACGGATTTCGACCACACTGTGGCAGAGACTCTTAACAAACAGATCATCAACATCTCCGGAATGGAATTAATCTCCTTCTTCCCGAACGGGAAAGAAAGCGGGCCGGAATTATCGGATGAAGGGCTGAGACCAAATCCACGGATAAACGTTGTGGACACATCCGCCCTGCACCTTCCGTTGGCGATGATCCGGATCAAATGCAGCAAGGGAACCTACATCAGGGCACTGGCCAGAGACCTCGGAGAGGCGCTCGGTTCAGGAGCGCACCTCAACTCATTGGAGCGGACAAAATCAGGCGGGTTCACAGTCGGGAACTGCCTATCAGTCAATGAGGTAATTAGCGTTCTTTGAGACCTCTACCACACCTTTCACCTTCCTGAAATACTTTGTGGCCTCCTCAAGGGTCTTCCCTTCAGGAATGCGGATTGTCAGCGCGTTGATGATGCCGTAGTCATAGACGACATCGGCACCGTACTTAACTGCCGCCTTTTTGAGCGGTCCCTTTCCGACACCCTCGTCGTAATAGATTATCAATGTGTTTGGTGAATATGCCAACCCAGTCTGACGCGGTCTTATGGGAGGGACATTCCCAATTGCCGGGATGTCAGGGGAGTCATAGGAGTCAACCTTTGCCAACTGCTTCTCGGTACGGCTGATCGTACTGCAACCTGCGGCCATGGTGATGGCCGCCGCCAGAACAAACGATGTGTCTTTAACCTGTCTTGTCATTCCACAGAAAAATCTATCGGCTATCCCTTACAAGATTGAAGCCAGAAGACGCCCATTCCGACATTGAATCTCCGTCGGCATAGACCAGATAGCCCTCCAATCCATCTGAAGACTCAATGAATATCTTAGCCTCGTCCAAACCGATCACCATACAATATGTGGCATAGGCATCGGCCAGGGTCGCGTCCGGGGCCACAATCGTGGCGCTAAGCAGAGTATGGTTCACGGGATACCCTGTTCTCGGATCTATGGTGTGTGAATATTTCCGTCCATCCTTCACATAGAACTTGCGGTAATTGCCGGAGGTGACCACTCCGCGGCCGCTTCCGTCTCCCTGCCATATCCCCACAAGACCTTTGCCGCCAAGCTCCATATTCCCGTCCTCTGGCCTGTCAACTCCGATTGTCCAAGGCTTGCCGGAAGGGTTCAGGCCCTCGCTATAGATCTCTCCGATGTTCACAAGCATATCCCTGACCCCTAGCGAGTGAAGATATTCTGCGATCTTGTCACAGGTGTAGCCTTGCGCGATGGCGTTGAAATTCAATTTCGGGCATATTCCCGGAATCAACGGGGACATATTCCCGTCAAATTTATCCATCCCGCAGACAGCCTTGAGACTGTCCACGACTGCGGCAGACGGCAGCGAATCGTTCGTGAAGCCGAATCCCCAGGCATCATAGAGCGGCCCGGAAGCCATATCCAGCGCTCCGCCGGTCTCATCATAGAGCCTTTTCGAGATGGTGAATATCTCCCTGAACATCTCATTGGGAACCACCGGCACGCCGGCGTTGAAGCGGCTCAGCTGCGATCCTTTGTTGTAACCGGACAAGGTGGTGTCAACCAGCGTCAGGATGGAATCCACCGACTTTCTTATCTCGCTTATGCCGGTCTTGACGCCGCTGTGGTTGAATTTCACTGAATATGTCCCTCCTTGGGCATAGCCCGTCAATTCCTGATAATCCGCCTTACGGCCACAGGAAACCACGGCCATAAGCACAACGAAGCACAGAGCTAAGCTTCTGAATATTCCTATAATCACTTTCATTTCTGCAATTATAGGCATTTCGATTCAATTTTGGGACATCATTGGACTAGTTTTTGCTCAATGCATACCGTTTTTGCGTTTTTTATGCGATATTTGTATTTTCAATCAAGAAAGATGAAGATCAGGAACATTATTTTAATAGGATTGTCCGCGGCGATGCTCGCCCTGCCTTCCTGCAAAAAGGATAAAGACAGCACATCCACGAAAGACTACGTCAGCGGAACGCTGACCTTCTCCTCATCCGTGCCGACCTATGTCCGTAAGGGCGATGCCTTCAGCCTGACCCCAAGCGGAATCACTCATCCAGGCACAGGATTGGCCGAGGATGTAGGTTACTATTGGACTGTATCGTGGAATTCAGCGAAGGACACGACCAAGACAGAAACCGACAAGACCGGCGACGGAACTTTCAAGTTCACCGTTCCGTCCAAGGTCGGTACATTCACGGTTTACTGCGTGGCGTTCGCGGACGGTTACTATACAAAGACGAATACGAACTCGTTCAGCGTGGTTGACGCTGCGCTTGACTCGACTGTGGCCGGGGCATATTCCAGCAAGGATCCGATATTCGTTGACCCAAGGGACGAGGGTACCTACTACACAACCACTTTCAACGGTAAGACGTGGATGAAGAACAACCTCTATTATTCCGGTTCAGGCGTTCCTTATGAAAACAGTGAGGCCATGGATGCGATATTCGGTCGCTTCTATTCTTGGAACGAAGCGGTAGCTGCATGTCCGGAAGGATGGCATCTGCCTTCTGACGCAGAGTTTGTGGAAATGGCTGAGGCGCTTGCCACAAAGGGGACAAAATTCTCAGAGAAAGAGACTTTCAGCGGAGTGGCCGGTGGAATGATGGTTGACGCGAAATTCCTTGGTACGAGGATGTGGGAATATTGGCCACAGGTAAAAATCACCAACAAAGCAGGATTCTCGGCCTTGCCTGTCGGCTATGCCGTTGACTCGGGGAGTTCCGCCAAATTCACAGGAACTGACAACTACGCCGCATTCTGGGTGTCCGATCCGGATTCCGACTTTGGACACTACAGGTACATATACGTAAAACAGAATGACGTCCAGTTCGGCTCCGGCGACAAGGAATCATTCCGCGCCTCCGTCAGGTGCGTAAAGAATTAGTGATGAATCGGATCGTTCAGCGCAGATCCGTGACGACATAGGAAGAGTCAAGAGTCTTTTCGTTGAAACGGAAAGACTCTTTTGATTTTCCCGCCCCTTCGAACTTGAGATTCGTTATCGTGAATTCTGACACCGAGCCATCATTAAGAGTGACTTCGGCTCCAATGAGAATTGTTGTACCGCTCTTGAAAAAGAGTTTCAGTCCGGCGATGTCCATTGAACCTTTCCCTTTATTGGCCGGAGTGAGGACAGACGCGTCCACGACCTTTCCTCCGAACTTTGAACTTCCGAAAGATTCCTCCCTGAAAGCGTTGTCTATCGAGGCTATCATCAAGGCCGGATTTGTGGCATAGCTATCGTACGAATCGTCAACAGACTCAACCAAAGCTTCTTCAGAGATTCTGTCTATCGTCCAACGGGTCTTCCCGTCACACCAGATCTCAAGCCCGTTTCCGTCCACTATGAATGAGGTTCCCTGAACCTTCACACTTCCGTTCCCGGTCATCTTGGCTTTCTTGGTCGGCATCGTGAACGAATAGTCAAACGAAACCAGAGAGGAGGAGACCTTGCTGACAAAAGTGTCCAACGTCTTGCTCTTGGCGAACGAAACTTCCGGCAGCACAAGAAGCGCGGCCATGAGTGTGATGAGTATTCTTGTGATTGTCTTCATGATTTTTCCTGCGTATGCACAAGTCATGCCTTTCGGTGGATTACTGATTCTTGTAGGCGGCTATGATCTGATCCAGCTCATCAAGACTCGAGACAAGAACCTGACGTGGCTTGGAGCCTTCCTGAGGGCCTACAATCCCGGCGGCCTCCAACTGATCCATGACACGGCCGGCCTTGGCGTATCCCATCCCGAGACGTCTCTGAAGGTCGGAAGTGGAGCCTCTCTGGCTCATAACAACCAACTTGGCGGCCTCCTCAAAACGTTCGTCAAGTTTTGTCATGTCAACCATGCCACCAGATCCTTCTTCCGTGTCGTCATCGACAGGAGGCAGGTAAAACGGAGTGTTGAAGCTCTTATTGTGGCCTTCCTGCGAACCGATGTATTCATTGAGCCTGTTGATCTCCTCGCTGTCAATGTAGGCGCACTGGACGCGTTCCATCTCGACTCCGGCATAATAGAGCATATCTCCCTTTCCAATCAGTTTCTCGGCTCCCGGAGAGTCAAGGATGGTAGAAGAGTCTGTTCTGGACACAACCCTGAAAGCGATTCTGGTCGGGAAGTTCGTCTTGATGAGTCCCGTGATTACATCCACGGACGGCCTCTGTGTGGCAAGCACGACGTGCAGACCGGCGGCACGCCCCTTCTGGGCAAGCCTGATGATGGACGTGGTGATGCTGCGGGACACAGCCTTGGCGTCACCGCTGCCACCGACCGACATCGTAAGGTCGGCATATTCATCGATGATTGTGACGATGTACGGCAGAAAACGGTGTCCCTCGTCCGGACGGAGCTTCCGGTTGCGGTACTTCTCGTTGTAAGTCTTTATGTTAGGCACAGAGGCCTTGCTCAAAAGCTCATACCTCTGATCCATCTCGATGCACAGCGAGCGGAGTATCTTGTCAGCCTTGTCGGCCTTCTTCACTATGGCGTTGTCCCTCTCCTCCCGCTCGTCATTGCAAGGAAGGACAGCCAGATAATGCTTCAGAAGATGGGCGTAGGCCGAGAACTCGACCATCTTAGGGTCGATGAACACCAGTTTCAGTTCGGACGGATGCTTCGCGTACAGCAACGATGTCACTATGACGTTTAGTCCCACAGACTTACCCTGTTTGGTCGCTCCAGCCACCAAAAGGTGCGGGGCATCCGCCAG
>UMGH01036913.1_pt1 | contig 17411 bp, 18 predicted proteins | sample 1965231 | NCBI WGS metagenome assembly UMGH01 (sample SAMEA4836068, study PRJEB28245) | human gut metagenome | biome: gut microbiome; material: fecal sample | place: Denmark | collected 2008 | reverse complement strand
AGTTCATAATTGGCTCGTGCTTTTGTGTATGCAGTCCCATAATATCTGGGGTCTTTTATGTCAGTTCTTATTTGTTCTGGATTATTATTTCTGTTCGCACGTATTGTCTCAATTTGATTTTTTTGCAAATTTTCGCGAATGAAAAAACTTTCAGTATTTTCATTTGGTATTGGCGAAACTTTATAATATTCATCGTTTATTTGATACTCAATGTAATCAAATGGAGTTATTGGGCCTTGGCTTAAAAAGGCATAGAGGGTATCTAAAATTGTAGTTTTTCCTGTACCATTTTCCCCTGCTATAACGATTGTGTCATACGGAGTGTTGGATTCGGGATTCACTAAATTTAATTCTAAGTTACCTAATATTTGATGATTGCTCCATTTGATTTTTCTAAGTTTCATTATGTGCTTTCATTGCTGTCCGGTAAAAGTTCCGGACGATTATTATAAAGTTTAACAATTAAACAAATTTGGTTCGGTTGAATCATCAAGTTCATTGACAATATTGCAGTTAGGTCTCGCAAAGAGGTCTCTGAGATTGGTTATATCTGTAAGTGAGATACTTACAATCTGCAACATCTCGTAAATTGACCGTTCAACATTCATCTTCTTCTGTACAATGGTCATCATGCAATAGGCTATGATTGCTGAGTAAATCTGTATGCGGACTGCATTTTCAGACGTACCCCAGAACTTTTTTATCTTCAGATGTTGCTTAATCCATTTGAAGAAAAGCTCGATTTGCCATCTGTTGTGATATAGTTCAGCAACCATTATAGGGCTGATAGTCAGAGCATTAGTGAAGAATATGAACTTCTTCTTACTCTCTTTATCCAAATAGATGACTCTGCGGATCTTGTCTGGATACTTCTCCATCGTCAGCTGACCGGCCATATAGCCGATAGCATCAGACTGGATACCTGATTCAGGAGGGAAACGGCGCTTCCACTTCATTGGTCTGAAGTCATTGTTTGTCTTTTCTCGGATGACAAAGTAGGCTCCAATACTTTCAATGTTATGGAGACGTTTGAAATCATTGTAACCTCTGTCGTAGATGTAGAACGAGTTCTCTTCATAAAGAATGACATCCATTGCTTTTGTATCATGGACCTTTGCTGGAGTTATGTGAAAAAAGGTGGGTATTTGCGTCTCAAGATCATACAAAGTGTGTATCTTGATTCCTCCTTTCCTCTTTCTGAACAGAGCCCATTCAAAGGTGCTCAGACATAAGTCAACTGTCGTAGAATCAAAGGCATAGACGTTTCCATTCAGCTTGAAGATGTCAACGATTCGGCATCGTTGAGCCTCCGAGATGACTTTGTAGGCAAACTCCTCGAAAATGCGATAATCCCGCTTCGTGTTTGCATCTGCAAGAGTACTCTTGGCAGCATGTCTACCAAATCCAAGGTGATACGCCTTCGACGCATGGGCCTGGGTTGCAAGAACAACATCTCGAAGACTTTCACGGTTGGATAGCTGACCGAACATCAATACGCAAAGTTGGTTATAGCAGGAGAACTGCTTGACATATTTGTCACCACCATATTTCCTTGCGAGATAGTTGAAATCGTTGCGATCGAGGAAGTCTAGGAGCTGAGAGAACACGTATTTTCCTTTATTCATATGCCATTCTACGTTAGTCTGGCAAAGATAAATTCAAATCGGTTGACTCGAAAAACATCTATAACTACCTAACTTTCAATATTTTCAAAGAGCTTTTATGACTTTTTACCGGATACTAATGATGTGCTTTATGTTTTATCTAATAACAAAAATACAAAATAACCACAAATGTCAAATATCGATTCACTATATTTTGTGCAAATAATATGAGAACGCCCGGCAAGACATTCGTCATCTCCGCATCCGCTATGATGCCGAACGACTTGCCTCTATGGGCAGAGCGGAAGATTGACGTTCTCAGCTGCTCTCCGACCGCCAAACCTCCGGCCTTTTCTAAACTCTCTCGACAATACAATAGCGGAGTCGAGACTCCCGTCTTTCTCCGAAAGCCGGAAGACTCGACCCTTTCATCCCCAACAGCCCCACAGGGGCCATAACCGACTCCGCTCCCAAAGTGCAACGCGAGCCTCATCCCTCGAATCCGATAGTTAGACATAATCGGAGCTTAGTTTCGTAACAGTCGGCTCTCGCCGCCAGATTACACAACCCCGATTATGTTAACTGTCTCCCTCAGTGCGAGTTCGACCGTCCTGCCTCCGAATCCGCTACATCGAGGCGGCTGGCAACATTGTACTCCCTTCAGGGGCCAACGGCCTCCAGGCCCGTCAGGGAGTTCAGGACTTCCGGCGTGGTATGCGTGGGGATGTCCTCCGACTTCAACCCTTTCCCATCAAATCCCGTTTGTCTCATTCATTGATGGTAGGAAGTCCAAGAGAGTCGCCAGCCTTAGCAGCGCAGCTGCGGGCCTTCTCCGTGATTTCTTCAAGTCTTCGAGCGGAGCTCTCAACTTCAAGAAATCACTCCGTCGGCAAGGTATCGGCTTTCGCCGATGTTTGTTCTAATCGTTCGCATCCACTCACTGCATGTCAGCGGTATTGCGGAAGACGACGGCGCCTGCGTCACCGTCCACTTCCGCAATATCTGTTTGGGAGAGGCTCGTTCATCCACGCTTCACAGGCCTGACCGCCAGAGAAGCGCGGCTCGCCACTCCCTATGGGCAGGACAGACACGGACTCCATTACGCTTCCGCTCCATTGCGTCCGTACCAGACCTGCCGGGAAAGAGGTAAGGCTTCGCCTTGTGTTGTTTGACGCTCGCTTCATCCTCTACGGAAGTGTCGTCCACTTAATTACCGACACATCCTCCGTGGGCGAGCGGAGACGCGAGACTGTGACGGCTGGTGTTCCGCTACTCTGCACACCGTCTCTCACAGACTCGCAGAGCGGAATCGCTACGTTGGTACTTCGCTCCCTGTAATGCCGGACCTATACGCTCCAGGGGCTTCAGTTCCTCCGATGCGGTTACTGGATTTACGCCGACTGCGCCGAGCCCTTCGGTCTCGTCTCCGTTCACGGCTCCAATCCCTACGCCTACACTCCGTCACTCAAGCCCCTTCTGCCGGCCCTGCTCACACGTCCGAAGTGCGTTGCCGTTCCACCTTGATTCAACCATCTGTGCCAGAGCCGGAAAGACCGCCATCTCTCGCCTCGTCTGTCATACCGTCCGGCGCCTGCCGCGCCTGTCGGCTTGCCTGCTCACTCTCTGGAAGACAGAAAGAACGATGCTAACGCATCGCCCTTCCCGACTTCTTCTGAGTCGAGCGGAGGAATATCTGCACGCTCTGATATCAATGCATAGTGGAGCTGCCTCACAGGCCGGGAGCGATGGGAATGAATATATTCACATAAAGATTTGTCCCTCGTTTTCGGTCTATAGGCAAAGCAAGGTATCGCAAGGCTATAGGCTCCACTTCTTTAGCCTATGTAGTCGGATATTTATATTGGAGCCATGTTGCAGTATGCTATGAGCTACCTATGTGTTTAAGACTTGTGTCGGTAGCCATTGCTGGTCAACATCCGTTACGGAGGGACAAAGGAATTTGTCACTGATTTTGCAAACTACAGAAAGGATAAGGATATGCCATGATTTTACCCCAATACAAACTATTCTAATTGCTGGTCATCGGCCGGAAACATCACCTATTATCACCGGAACGGCATCTGCTATTTCCGGAGCAAGGCATATTCGGAGTTCAAAGGCACTGTCGGGCAATTGGAACAGAAGCAAGTCCATCACAGGGCGATTCTTGCGTGGCGGACATTAACCCATCGACAACAACAAAAGTGGAGGGAATTTGCGGTTGGGGTTGCCGCACATCGCCCTCCGTTCGGCGACGGCAACCATATCAGCGGATACAATCTTTTCGTGTCAGCTTATCACGGATTCGCACAGCTGGGCAATGAGCACGTTCCCGTCCCGAGGAGTTTTGAGCCGTTCCCTATATTCAGTCTGGATTTTGTGAACTGCTCGATGGTTTCGCTGTTCGATATGGAATTGCGTTTCAGGCTCACAATGTGCGGAACGGATGAGCCGTCAAGATACCGGGTGCTCGGAAAGCTCCAGATTGAGGCTCCAGGTGTTGGGCGTAATCCGGGGCTGATGAGAAACTATCTGTCAGATTCTGTTCCAGCTGGAGCGGTGTCGGAGATTGTGTTTAACGTTCCACGTAAAAGGTTCGACATTGATATGTTTCAGGTGCACGTCAGGTACCTGCTGCTGGACACCAAAACTGGCTATCGTTCGCAGTATCACTCCCTGTCAGCTTTGGCCGCAATTCTGTAAGATTAGTCCGCCTAAAGGCGTTATTTGTGTCAGCATTACAGCAATATAAGGTATCGCAAAGTAAGCAAAGCCATATCTGTACCAATGGTTTATATTATGTCTATATTGGCTTCGGATTTCAATATTTAGTCATTCAAATACAATTTCGTTATGAAGCACATTCCATCAATCGCCTTCGAGGTGATGTCAGGCTCGGCGAAGGGAGTGACCGCGGCTAAAGTTCGTGGACGCAAGTACATCCGCAACCGTGGCTACGGAGGTGGTTTCAAGACGTCATCACAGTCTTCCGTCAAGGCAATCTTCAAGCAGCTCTCGCAGGGCTGGAAGGGGCTCACCAATGCGCAGATCCTTGCGTGGAACTCTTTGGCGAACACGCAGAAGGGCAAGTCTGTTCTCGGCACGTCAAGCAAGATTTCCGGTCTGGGGCGAACTTCTATTTCCAACTGCCTGCCCCACCAGTAGTGAAGGATGACCTCAGGCTGGTCATTATGGCTTCGGCTCCACAGAGCAATGGCGTGACGATGGCTTATAGCAAGGCTGTGTCCATCGGCGCACCGAGGACCATCGTCGATGAACAAATCGACATTATGTCCGACTACAAAGCCGTGCACGGTGAAGTCACAGCAGCTGCACCGAAAGTTTTCCTGAAGTATTTCTTCATCAACGTAAAGACTGGGGAGAAGTCCGGCGAGATGCTCGGGGAAATTTCGCTTTAGCCGTTTGAGGTAGTATCGTTCATCGCCCCGTCACTTGGAATTGTCGTCAGCAATGGCGGACTCCGGTGACATGGCTTTGTTTTACCATTAGATTGCAAACGCTATGAAAGCAAGTGAAAAAGCATATTCATTGATACGTCAGTTCGAGGGGCTGCGGCTGACAGCTTACAGATGTCCTGCCGGAATCTGGACTATAGGATATGGTCATACCTCTGGCGTGGTGCCGGGAATGGCCATTACGAAAGAACAGGCGGAGGAGTTTCTGATGCGAGACATTGAGACAGCTGAGAATATCGTCAATGCAGAGTGCTGGAATCTTCGTCAATGCCAGTTCGACGCCATCGTGTCGTTCGTGTTCAATGTCGGAGGTAGTAATTTCCGGAAGTCCACTCTATTGAAGAATATCAAGGTTAATCCAAATGACAATTCGATAATGGATGAGTTCCTGCGGTGGGTGTATGCGAAAGGCGTTGTCCTGCCGGGACTACAGAAGCGCAGACTCGCGGAAATGAGGCTTTATTTTTCGGAGGGCTAATGTATAATGTATGGAGGCATTGACATTTATCGGGACTTATATCATTCCTTTGTTTACGGCTACGGTTGGTTGGCTTGTCGGTTCTCGAAAACGAAAGAATGACTTTCTGAAAGACCTTCAAGCATCCATCGACCTGTTGTCATCGGAGAACAGGAGACTTCTTGCGGACATCACTGCTGTGAACACGGAGATTGTGGCTGTCAGAAAGGAGGACGAGGAATTGAAGGCTTCTGTCGATAGGCTCTGCACGGAGAGCTCACAACTGAAAGACGAAGTAAGGCAACTTCGGGAACAGATCAAGCAACAGAAATGAATAAAGGCAGGTCATCGTTGTAGTTGATGCCTGCCTTTTTCAGACGCTTGCGGTCATAGACCTTTTTTGACTTGTGTGTGATTGACCTCATAAGGATCTGTTTCCCGTACTTCTCTATTTCTTCTGTTCTCGAAGCCCTGCGGTTGGCTAGAAGAAAGTCCTTTTCTGTAATCCGCAGTTTCTTGTTCTTCATGTTTCAAATTCGTTATCGATTGCAAAGTTAGTACAAAAAAATTCAACGTAATGAAATTCAAAATCATATTATTGTCCGCATTGGCGGCGGTCTCTTGCTGTCCGAAACTCTATCCACACGGGGCGGAGAACATCGGACATAGAAACCATCAGAGATACCGTTGTTCAAGCCCAAGCAGACTCATCCATCATTCAGGCTCTGATAAGATATGACTCGACTGGCCGAGCAAGACTGGAGGAAATCCGGACTCTCAAAGAATCTGCAAGGATCCATCAACACCTGTCTCTTATGGAACTTGGTCACGATCCCTTGACCTATGCTCAACACAATTGGTCCGGCATACGACACGAAGTTCCTGCATCCGTTCTGACAATCACCTCAAAGGTGGATTCGCTTGGCATCTATCTCCAATATAAGGAACGTCACAAAGAGGAGCAGCAAGTTCAGACTATCGAGACCATCATCGAGAAAGAAGTCAATGTCCTCAAATGGTGGCAGAAATCCCTTATGCCCATAGGTCTGATTTTCAGTATAGGGATTGGCGGAAAATTTCTTCTGAAATTGATGAAAACTGTATAGCGGAATCCACGGTAAACTAATAAGGTTTTACAAACATAAACGAACAAAAATGTGTTTGTAAAACTGTTTATAAAACCTCTAAATCGCTGATATTTAATCAATATTGTGGAGATGGGCGGAGTCGAACCGCCGTCCAAACATCGCACCAAGTAGCTTTCTACACGTTTATCCGTCCTTTGGTTGTCGGCCCAGGCCTGCCGGAGGGCGGGCTAACCTTGGCTTATCCTTTAGGTCTTGGCGGAGTTTAAAGGAGTCCCTCCGTGCATCCGGTTTTAATGATACCCCGTACTCAGAACTGAACCGGCCTAAAGACTGCGGGATACTCGTCAGAGCCGCAACCTTGGCGGCCCGATTAAGGTGATCAACCTAGTTGATTACGCAGCGAGTGCATAGTTGTTGTTAGCAACTGAATTTACGGCCGCTGATATTAACGAGCAAACGTGCCATACGCTCGACGTGCTTACCACCCGACATCAATGCTGTCAAAACCAGAACATCCCCGGATAGTATTCTGCAAATATATACATTTGTCATTTGAAAATCAAATTTGCTCACATTGTCTATTTTGTTTAAATTTGAGAATTTGATTACATGTACTAAACAGAATAATATCTAAACAGAATAATATGAAGAAGTTCTTACTTCCTGCAGCATTGATGCTGACATTGTTTTCATGCGCTCCCAAACAGCAGAAAACAGCCCTGCCGGTCTATCTCGATGATACAAAGCCGGTTGAGGCCAGGGTAGAAGATGCCCTTTCCCGAATGACATTGGAAGAAAAAGTGGCAGTGCTCCACGCACAGTCCAAGTTCAGTTCAGCAGGCGTGCCGAGACTCGGAATTCCTGAGATCTGGTGCACCGACGGCCCTCACGGAATCAGGGCAGAAGTCTATTGGGACGAATGGGACCAGGCCGGCTGGACCAACGACTCCTGCACCGCGTACCCTGCATTGACCTGTCTTGCAGCGACTTGGGACAAGTCATTGGCCGAACTCTACGGCGTGTGCATCGGCGAGGAAGCCAAGTACAGGAAGAAGAACGTGCTTCTCGGCCCTGGCGTGAACATTTACCGAACTCCGCTCAACGGCCGTAACTTCGAATACATGGGTGAGGACCCATACCTTGCAGGACATATGTCAGCGCCGTATGTGCGTGGTGTCCAGAGCAATGGCGTCGCAGCCTGCGTAAAGCACTATGCGCTCAACAATCAGGAGTACTGGAGGTCTAATGTCAATGTCAATGTCGATGACAGGACATTGTACGAACTCTATCTTCCTGCCTTCAAGACCGCTGTTCAGGAAGGCGGTGCGTGGGCGATAATGGGCTCATACAACCAGTACAAGAACCAGCATTGCTGCCATAACCAGTACCTCCTGAACGATATTCTCAAAGGAGAATGGGGATTTGACGGCGTGGTAATCAGCGACTGGGGCGGCGTGCACAATACCGACCAGGCAGCAGCAAACGGCCTCGACATGGAATACGGAACTTGGACCAACGGTCTGACGGAGGGAAAGAGCAATGCCTATGACGGATATTTCCTCGCCCAGCCATACCTGAAGAAACTCAGAAACGGTGAGGCAGACCTCAAGACATTGGACGATAAAGTCAGAAGAGTGCTCCGCCTGGAAATGAGGACGAACCTCAGCGCAAACCGTAATCCCGGACGTTTCGGATGTGAAGAACATTCAGAGGCAGCCCGCAGAATCGGCGCCGACGGCATTGTCCTTCTCAAGAATGAAAGCGTGCTTCCTATCGACATTGACAATGTGAAGAAAGTTCTCGTAGTCGGAGAAAATGCTGTCAAGATGATGACGGTCGGCGGCGGAAGCTCTTCACTCAAAGCGCGTTACGAAGTTTCTCCTCTCGATGGAATCAGAACAGCTCTGGAAGGAAAAGCGGAAGTTGCATACGAAAGGGGCTATGTCGGTGACGTTTCCGGATCATACAACGGAGTTACCAGCGGACAGGACCTCAGCGAGAGCAGAGATGCACAGACATTGATAGACGATGCTGTCAATGCTGCCCGCGATGCTGACTACGTGATATTTGTAGGTGGCCTGAACAAGGCTTACGGACAGGACAGTGAAGGTGGCGACAGAAGAGGATTCGCGCTCCCTTATAACCAGGACGCCGTGATAGAAGCACTTGCGGAAGTAACTGACAGACTGGTAGTTGTAAATGTGTCCGGAAATGCTGTGGCTATGCCGTGGATCGACAAGGCCAATGCAGTTCTTCAGGATTGGTATATCGGCAGCGAGGCAGGAAACTCTCTCGCCGACGTGTTGACAGGCAAAGTGAACCCGTCAGGAAAACTTCCGTTCACATATCCGGTTGCACTGGAGGACGGCCCTGTAAAGACAGTGGAACAGTATCCTGGAACCTGGACAGCAGGAGAGCCTGCACCTCAGCAGACCTACACCGAAGGAATCTATGTCGGTTACAGATGGTTCGAGCACAAGGATATCAAGCCTCTCTTCCCATTCGGATACGGCCTCAGCTATACTACATTCGAATATGGCGACGTGAAGCTTTCGTCCAAGTCAATGAAACAGAACGGCACTCTCAAGGTGTCCGTGCCGGTGAAGAATACCGGAAAGGTAGCAGGCGCAGAAGTCGTTCAGCTGTATGTTGCTGATCCTGAGTGCTCTGTGGACAGACCGGTGAAAGAACTCAAAGGCTTTGCGAAACTTTTCCTCGAGCCTGGCGAAACCAAGACAGCCGAATTCGAACTGAAAGCAGAAGATTTGAGTTATTTCAATGCAGAGAAACATCAGTGGGTAGCTGAGCCGGGAGTGTTCAAGGTTCTCGTAGCGGCATCATCTGCAGATGTCCGCTCTGAGGCGGAATTTACTCTCAAATAATAGCCTATGTCCTTAAAAAGGATACATAGGGGATTGATTGCATTGGCCTTATGGTCGTCTGCATTGTCCTGCAGCGTTGTCAGAAATGATTCTGAGGCGCTGCACGGGCAAGTTTCCGTCTCCGGTGCATTCGCGCTGTACCCCTTGGCAGTGCAGTGGGCCAATGATTTCCAGGTGAGGTATCCTGACGTGAAAATCGACGTTTCTGCAGGCGGCGCGGGCAAGGGAATGACTGACGTGCTGAACGGAATGGTGGACTACGCCATGCTGTCCCGCGAACTTCATCAGGAAGAAATGGATGCCGGTGCAGTGGCGTTTGTCGTAGGCCGTGACGCCGTCATCCCCGTTTTCTCTTCGGACAATCCCCACATTGACCTGATACTCAAGCGCGGAATTACCGACAAGCAGGCCCGCGATATATGGGTGACAGGCAAAATCACCACCTGGGGACAGCTGTTGGGCACCAGGGACAGGCATAAAATCAATGTATATACACGTTCAGATGCCTGCGGAGCTGCCCAGACATTCGCCTCATGGTTCGATTCCAAGCAGGAAGAACTGCACGGTACGGCGGTTTTCGGAGACCCGGGAATAGCCGGAGCAGTGAGCAAGGACAAGTGGGGCATCGGCTTCAACAATCTGGCTTATGCCTATGATGCCCAGACGCATCGTGCGCGACCGGGTCTGGCTGTGCTGCCTATCGATATTGACGGCGACGGGGACATCGGTCCGGAAGAAAGATTCTATGATTCTAAGGAACAGCTGGTCAATGCGATAGAACTGGACAAGTTTCCTGCGCCACCTGCAAGGAATCTGTATTTCGTGACCAAGGGAGCGCCTAAGGACTCTGCTTCATTGGCATTTCTGAAATATGCGCTCAAGGACGGGCAGAGGTTCAATGAGCCGGCAGGTTATGTGAAGATTACCGGAAAACTTCATAATGACAACATGAAGTTGCTCAGGACCGCGCGCAAATCCATGGACCTGAAACACAACACCACAGATAATGTAGTGGTTGTCTTCATCGCCCTGATAGTTTTCGTCGTGGCATTGTGCAGTGGTTCGGTCTTCCAGAAGTCCCTGAACAAGAAGCGGATATACAAGCAGAACCTGTCTTCGGCATTCATGTTCCTGCTGACGGTTTCGTCGGTTTTCCTGTTGATAGCGATGATAGGGGGACTGACATACAAGTCGCTGCCGATTCTCCAGGAAAATTCATTCTGGGACCTGATTTCTTCGTCAGAGTGGAAACCTTCACAGAAGAAATTCGGTTTCCTTCCATTTATAACAGGAACATTGTCAGTGACTTTGCTGTCGATAGCCATAGCACTTCCGCTTTCGCTCCTGACAGCCGTATCATTGACAGAATACTCCAAGAAAATCGTCAAGAAATTCGTGTTCCCGGCATTGGATATCCTCGCCGCGCTGCCTTCCGTCATTTATGGCGTCTGGGGTATCCTGCTGCTGATTCCGATAACCGGTTATACGCTTCTGACCGCTTCCCTGGTGCTGTGCGTGATGGTGCTTCCTATCATGGTGAGCCTGTTCGTTGAGATATTCTCCACCGTGCCTCAGGACCTCAGGGACGCGTCAATGTCATTGGGCGCCACCACCTGGCAGACCACCAGGCGGGTCGTGCTGCGCAAATCATTGTTCGGAATATTCGCGGCAGTGGTGCTGGCATTGTCCAAGGCAATGGGCGAGACGATAGCTGTGATGATGGTCTGCGGCAGTATTCCTGCGATTCCGAAGTCATTGTTCAAGGGATTCTACACCTTGCCGGCATTGATCGGAAACAATTATGGCGAGATGGCGTCGGTGCCGCTGTATGAGTCGGCGATAATGTTCGCGGCTCTGATATTGCTTGTCATTGTGGTGATTTTCAATGTATTGTCCAGAGTTATTCTGTACAGAGTCCAGAAAGGAGAGTGATTATGGCAAAGTTGAAATCAAAATTCATAGAGGAAAACATTTTCCGGGTTCTCATGTGGCTGTGCGTGGGAATCGTGCTTCTGGTCGTGCTTTCCATTGTCTGGACCATATTCGTAAAAGGCTTCGGTTCAATCTCTTGGGAGATGATTTTCCAGGTGCCGGGCCAGAACTGGAACACTTCGGATGACGGCGGTTTTCTCAATGCGATTCTCGGTTCGCTGATGGTGGTTGCGCCCGCGACCGTGTTGGCCATGTTCATAAGCGTTCCTGTGGTGTTCTATATGAACCTTTACAGCAGACGTTCCAATTGGCTGTCCTATCTCGCCCGACTGGTCTATGACGTGCTTTACGGCATCCCGTCCATCGTCTATGGCGCATTTGCGTTTATGGTGATGGTAATGGTGGGAATGAGGGCATCAGTGCTGGGCGGTATCATAGTCAGCACATTGCTGATTATCCCTATGTTCATCCGTAGCGGCGATGAGATTTCCAAGTCGGTGCCGGATGACATGATCGACGCAGCCTACTCACTCGGTGCTACCAAGCTTGAAACTCTGCGCGTGGTGCTGAAACAGGTGCTGCCTGGCATGGCCACTGCCACGCTTCTGGCAGTGGGAAAGGCTATCGGTGATGCTGCAGCAGTCATGTTTACGGCAGGATTTTCCGACTCGGTGGCGGATTCGTTGTCCTCTCCGACTGCGACTCTTCCGTTGGCGATTTTCAACTGGATAACCATGCCGGACCCGTTCCCTGGAAGGGCTTATGCAGCGGCACTCGTGCTTACGGTATTGGTGCTGATACTTAGCCTGGGAGGACGTTGGATAACAAATCATTTCACCAAGAACAACATGTAAGATATGGATACAAACAACATAAACAAGCACCCGTTGTCGGTCGAGCATCTGAATTTGTCGATAGACGACAGGCCCATTCTCAAAAACATTGACCTGGTGTTTCCGGAGAACAAGATTACCTGCATTGTAGGTCCGTCGGGATGCGGCAAGAGCACGTTGCTCAAGACTCTCAACAGACTGATAGACAATGTGGACAATGTCAAGGTGGACGGAAAGATAATGATCGGGGACAAGAATATCATCGGTGCCGGATACAGTGACCTGATAGAGCTTCGCCGACGCATCGGTCTCGTGCCCCAGCGCCCGTGTCCGCTGCCGATGTCCATATTTGACAATGTTGCCTACGGCTGCAGAATACATGGAATGCATCCGAAGAAAAAGGAGCTTGCCGATGTCGTGGAGCACTATCTGACTGAAGTCGGACTGTGGGAAGAGGTGAAGGACAGGCTACAGAGTTCCGCCATGAGGCTCTCGATCGGCCAGCAGCAGAGACTTTGCCTGGCAAGAAGTCTTGCAGTGGAGCCGGACTACATCCTCGCGGATGAGGCCACGAGTGCGCTTGACCCTGTCTCCAGCAAGATTGTGGAGGACCTTTTCGTGAAGCTGAAGGAGAAATATTCCATAATCATGGTGACGCATACGTTGCGTCAGGCGTTGCGTATCTCCGATTATGCAGTGTTCCTGTATCTCGGTGAGGTCATCGAAACCGGTGACGCCAAGCAGGTGTTCAACGAGCCTCGCGAAGAACTTACCAAAAAATATCTCGCCGGCGTGTTCAGTTAAAGCGTGTCAGCCCCTATGCAGTCAGGGCTCTGATGGTATGGGCAACGGGATTTTAGATTTAGCATAGCTTTAGTTATCTTTGCAAATTGTATAAATAATAGATAGAAAATGAGCGAACATTTAACGCATTTGAAAGAACTCGAAGCTGAGTCCATTTATATACTCAGAGAAGTCGCAGCGCAATTCGAGCGTCCTTGCATCCTCTTTTCAGGCGGCAAAGACTCCATCGTGCTCACTTATCTGGCATACAAAGCATTTTATCCGGCCAAGATACCATTTCCTCTAGTCCATATCGACACAGGTCACAACTTCCCGGAGACCATCACATATCGCGATGACCTCGTGAAGAAACTTGGCGCTGACCTCATCGTAGGCTATGTCCAGGACTCGATTGACGAAGGTAAAGTAAAGGAGGAGACCGGTTTCAATGCCAGCCGAAACAAACTCCAGACAGTCACTCTGTTGGATACATTGGCAAAATACAAGTTCGATGCAGCCTGCGGCGGAGCCAGACGTGATGAAGAGAAGGCACGCGCCAAGGAGAGAATCTTCTCTCACCGCGACGAATTCGGTCAGTGGAATCCCAAGAACCAGCGTCCGGAGCTCTGGGACATCTACAACGGAATGAAGAACCCGGGCGAGCACTTCCGCGTTTTCCCTATCAGCAACTGGACTGAGATGGACGTATGGCAGTACATCTATCAGGAAGGTATCGAACTCCCTAGCCTGTATTACACCCACACCAGAAAAGTATTTTTCCGTGACGGTCAATGGCTTGCGGCAGAGCCGGCTGTGATTCTCAGACGTCCAGAAGAAGTGGTCGAAGAAAAGGAAGTCAGATGCAGGACCATCGGTGACATCACCTGTACCGGTCTGACACTTTCACATGCACACAAAATAGAAGACATCATTGACGAGATAGCTTCATCCCGAGTTACCGAGCGCGGCGGCAGAGCTGATGACAAACGTTCTGAAACCGCGATGGAAGACAGAAAGAAAGCGGGCTATTTTTAGGACGCAGAGCGGTTGGCCCAGATTGCCGGTCAGAAGGATCGGCAGATATAGTACGATGATTGACAGATACATAGAATAAAATGGAAACACAGAATACAAAAGGATATCTGAATATGCAGTTGCTCCGTTTCACTACGGCCGGCAGTGTGGATGATGGAAAAAGCACATTGATCGGAAGGCTTCTGTATGATTCTAAATCTATATTTGAAGACCAGCTGGAAGCTGTCGAGGAAGCATCACGAAGCAGAGGCAACGAAGAAGTGAACCTCGCGCTTCTCACCGACGGGCTCCGTGCTGAACGCGAACAGGGAATCACTATAGACGTGGCTTACAGATATTTCGCCACCCCTAAACGCAAATTCATCATTGCCGACACTCCTGGACATATCCAATATACCCGAAACATGGTCACGGGCGCATCCACGGCCGACTTGGCAGTCATTCTCGTAGATGCCCGCCATGGTATCATGGAGCAGACCGTCCGTCACACCTACATCGCATCCCTGCTTGCCATCAAACAAGTGGTCGTATGCGTGAACAAGATGGACCTGGTGGACTTCTCACAGGAAGTATTCGACAAGATCGTGGCAGACTACAAGTCAATGTCCGCTTCCATCGAGCTGGATAACGTGACTTTCATCCCTATCTCCGCAAAACTCGGGGACAATGTGGTGAACAAGTCTGAGAATATGCCTTGGTACATAGGAAAGGCACTTCTGGATTTCCTCGAGACAGTTCAGCTTCCGACAGAAGCGGAAGACAGGCTCCGCTTGCCGGTGCAGTATGTCATAAGACCGATCTCTTCCAAATTCCCAGATTTCAGAGGTTATGCAGGACGCTTGGCCGAAGGTTCGCTCAAGGTCGGCGACATAGTTAAAGTATATCCGTCCGAGATGACATCTACAGTAACCGGTATCTATTTGGGAGAGAAGAAACTGGAAACTGCCGTAACTCCGGAGTCCGTAGATGTGACCCTTGCTGATGATATCGATATCAGCCGTGGAGACGTCATCGTATCAGTATCCGGTGTGCAGCCGATGATGGAACAGGATATCCTCCTGAATGTCTGCTGGTTCCGCAACTCCGCATTGCAGCAGGGCAAGAAATACGTCATCCGCCACGCTACAGGAAAAACTCTCGGAATCGTAAAAGAAATCGAATACAAAATCGACATCAATACCAGAGAAAAGATTTACGATGTGGAGAAGCTGGTGATGAACGACATAGCTCGTGTCAGAATCAGAACAGCAGAACCTCTCATTTACGATTACTATAAGTCAAACCGCACGATGGGCAGCCTCATATTCGTAGAGGAAGGAACCAATGATACCGTCGGAGCCGGAATGATTGTCCCTGACGAAGCATAGAACTATGTCCATCCAGTCAATGACAGTGGAAGAGCGCATTGCCTTCGCTGCCGCCAAGAATGAAGAATTCCTGAATCAGGAACCGCAGAAAGTGCTTGAATATTTTCTGAATGAGTTCCCGGAGACATCCGCATTGTCCTCAAGCCTCAGCTATGAAGACCAGACCATAACCGACATGATGGTCGGCATCCGCAAGGACGCGAGAATATTCACGCTCGATACAGGTCGTCAATTCCCTGAGACTTATGACCTTATAGACCGGACCAACATGCAGTACGGAATCAGGATCGAAGTCTTTTTCCCTGACTGGCACAATGTCCAGAAGATGGTCAAGGAGCATGGCATCAACCTGTTCTACGACAGCGTGGAGTTCCGTCACTTGTGCTGCAACGTCAGAAAAGTGGAACCGCTCAAGAGAGCACTGCAGGGAGTCGAAGTCTGGATCAGCGGATTGCGCAGGGAACAGTCTGTCACCAGAGCCAATATGCAGATGGTCGAGTACGATACTGCTGACAATGTCATCAAACTTAACCCTCTCATTCTGTGGACAGAAGAGCAGGTCAAGGAATATGTCCGCAAGAACGGCGTGCCGTTCAACAAACTGCACAACGAGGGCTTCCCGAGCATCGGATGCCAGCCTTGTACAAGAGCAGTAAAGCCTGGTGAGGACATCCGCGCCGGACGTTGGTGGTGGGAGGACCCGGACCATCGCGAGTGCGGTCTCCACAGCAGAAAATAAATCTCTTTCGTGAAGCCGTCAGGCTTTCCCGGAACCGGATATCAGATTATTACGGAGGTTTCCATACCATTTTCCCAATCGATGATGGAAAGGTATGTGAGATCTCCGGAATAGTTTATGCCGATAGAGATGTCGTCAAGGTCATCTGCATTCCAGTCGTATCCTTTCTTTCTGAAAATCTCATACAGGTCATATTCCTTCTCGACTGATTTTCCGCCCTTTGGCATCAGGAGCAGTTTCAGGTTCGGTTCCAGTGAATCTTGTCTTGGCAATACCGCTGTGAATACATTCCTGTCAGAAGCGGTTGATTTGCAGACATATCTGAACTTGCCGGTAAGGGTGCTTCTGTCCTTGAGCGACACACCTGCGGTTTCGCCCGTCACCACCATTTCGTATGGGTATTCGTCCTTTCCAGGATTGGAACAATGTATGGTCAGTTTGCTCCACCATTTGTGGAACACCGCCCGAGTGAACGCCGTCTCTCCAGTGCAGTCCACGTATTGTGAACTGACCATGAGGCTGTCCGCCTCGTCTCCTTCCATTATCCCGATATAAAAACCATTACGGATACTGCTTTTCAATCCTTGGATACATGTTACCAGATGAACGGATTTCTGCACTTCTGTAGTGTATTGCGCAGACTGGGAGTCCAATGATATTTCATTGAACCCGTCAGTGGAAATATTTATGTCACCTTTACCTTTATCTGCAGTGCTGAGATCCACTTCCAGCAGGCATGGACAGCCGCTCCTGACTTCCTTTACGGAGCAGGACGGTGTCAGAAGAAGTAAAAAGGACAGTATCTGTAATGGTCGCGAAATCATGTCAAAGTCTATATTTCGTATTCAAAATCGGCTCCTTCCTGCCATTCCTCTACCACAGTTATACCGAACGTACATTCGTAGGCGGTTACAGGAACATCAGGACTCAGTGAACCCGGACGTGTGATGGTGAGGTCAGTGATGTTGTAGGTCTTGTTTCTTTCGATTCCTTTTATGGAAACCGGATAATAATATGTCTTTCCCCCAAGAGTGGTTTCTATTACAAGCCTTGTGTAGCGGGGACCGAAAGTATTTGACTGTGAGTCGGTTTCAGTCCTGTTCGGATATACGTAGAAAGCCCTGCTTCCGCTATATGGCTTGGCTGGAGTCATGGCAGTGTCCTCGATGTCGTCATAGATGAGCGCATCAGTTTCACCGGCGGTGTATTTCATCT
>UMGH01002834.1_pt1 | contig 17419 bp, 16 predicted proteins | sample 1965231 | NCBI WGS metagenome assembly UMGH01 (sample SAMEA4836068, study PRJEB28245) | human gut metagenome | biome: gut microbiome; material: fecal sample | place: Denmark | collected 2008 | reverse complement strand
AATACATGACTAAACACGAAACACCGACTTGACGAAATACAGCCGAACACGCGCGCGTCATGCCGCCCAGCACGCTGCGCACCCAGTTCGCGCGCGCCCGACTGGCCGCCGGACGCCCCGACCTGCATCTGCACACGCTGCGCGCCACCGCGATCAGCGAGGCCGTCCACCAGGGCGCCGAACCCAAGGAGACCCAACGGTTCGGCCGGCACGCGGACAACGCGACCTCGCTGCGCCACTACCAACGGGCGCGAGGCGAGGACAAACGGCGCGAACTGTCCGACCGCTCCTACATGGCGCTCCTGGGCGGCCCCCGGAACGAGCACGACATCGCCCTGGCCATCGAGGACAGAAGGAAACGCATCCGCGAACTCGAGGAGGAGATCGGCCGGCTCGAACGATTGCGCGGCCGGCTCAGCGGCGACGTGCCCGGTTCCGGGCCGGACGGACGGGCTTCCGCGCCCGATCCGGGTCGGACTGCCGGTCCTCGTCGCGGGCGGCGCGCAGCGCATGCAGGCGACGCCAGCCGCCCCTGAACAGGAGCACGCCCGCCACGGCGACGAACAGGAGACACTGCTCCGCCCCCTGCCCGTACAGGGCGACCCGCCACACGGCCACCATGTACGGGGCCAGGGGGATGGACGCGCCGAACAAGAGCAGCCGCACCCACACCGCGCGGCCCGCGGGGGAGAGGAACCAACGGCCCACGCGGGCCAGCACGCCCCGCAGCCTAGCCCACATACGCCACCCCCCGGAACGCGTCACGATAATACGCGGCCAGACGCAGCTCGTCGTCCAGGCACGAGTCCACCCGGTGATCGGTCGTCCGCTCCGGGCGCGCCGCCCACGTCAAAGGCGCCCACATGCGGGCCGCCTCGTCCAGAGCGCTCACGTCCAGGCTGCGATGATGCACGCCGGACAGCACGCCCGGCATCCGCGTGTCCAGCCAATCCCGGTCGAACCGGACCGACGCGCCCGCCGCGAGGACGCGCACCCCATCCGACAGGCGGGACGCCACATACGCGCGCGCGAGCCTCGCCGCCTCGTCAGACGTCGGCGCGCCCGGCCTGGCGCACGCGGCCAGCAGCCCGTTCGGCCCGTGCATGCGTTCGATGAACCCGTCCACCGGACCCGCGTAGGCGACCGGCGTCGAGAACCCGCCGTCCAGACGGTCCAGACGCGTATCCGTCCAACGCATCCCGATCTCCAGGATCGCGCCGTGCGACGGGTCCAGGCCCGTCGTCTCCACATCCACCCAAAGCAGCAACGTATCGTCCATACCCGGTCCGGCCTGTTCATCGCGTTCAGCTGATGATAGTACGTGCTGCGAGCCAGGCCGACCCGGGCGAGCAGACGCCCCACGGGGACGCCGTGCCCGGCGCCGATCGTCCTGACGAGGATCGTCTTCTCCCTATTGGTCAGGTTGTCCGGGTCTGCGCCCCGCTCTTTTCCCACCAATTCCAACGCCCCCTTGAGGATCGCCAGCTCGATCTCCGCCTCCCGTTTCTCCCGGCGGATCCGCTCCAGCTCGGCGCGCACACGGTCGCGCTCGGCAATCAGCCCGTCCAGATCCGACGCGTCGGGATCCGCCGCGCCATCATTCCTCTTCCCCGGCTTGTCTGGTGTCACTGGATCGTCCTCCGGTACCGGCTCGTGCAGCAGTTGACGCTTCCAATTTCTCACGACCGACGCCTCCACGCCCACCTCGGCCGCGACCTGCCGCGACGTGACGCCGCCCGCGGCCAGGCGCGCCACCGCCATACGCCTGACCCCGTCCGCCACCGGCCCGCGTCTGATCACGCGCTCCCCGGGCGCCAGCTCGTCGATCCACGCCGCCAGCACCTCATGGCTGGGATACCCCATCCGGCGCATCGTCCTGCTCAACCGCCTGCCATGCGTCAGGTAATGATCCACCGCAGCGCGCTTCTGCTCGTCCGTGTACCTCGCATAACGCTCGCCACGCCTCGAGGGAACCCCCGTACGCCGCTCCTCCAGCCACTCGCGATACCACATGAGCAACGCCTCCTTGCTGGGATAGCCCAACTCCCGGATCACGTCCGCCGCACTATGCTCGTACCGCTCGTACAACTCCACCGCACACCTGCGCTGCTCCCTCGAATACCTCGCCACGATGATGACTCCTCCCGCTCAAGGAGTCCAACAAAACGTCACCACCCCGAAACCGAAACACCAACTTGACTAAAAACAGTTTGAGGGTACGCGCCAGTGTCCTCAGCTCGCCGGGCGCGTTGGCGGGTCTGGCGTTGATGCCGTCGGACGGGCTCGTGTATCATGCCGCGCGCCTTGCGCCGGTCGGGCTCGGCGTAGCAGGCGATGATCTTCTGGTAGGAGCCCCACACGACCTTCAGCTGCTCGTTGTCTTCGTTCCCGAACAGCCGGTCGAGCAGGGAGCGTTGCCGGTCGGTGAGGGTGGCGTTGGTCTTGAGCAGGATTCGGCGGGCCCGGTACAGCGGGTCCTGCTTCGTGCCGCGCCTGCCGGTGGCCTCCTGCTGGAGGCGTTGGCGGCATTGGGTGAGCTTGTCGCCGGCGAGCCTGACGACGTGGAACGGGTCGAGTACCTCCCTGGCGTGGGGCACGGCCTTCCTGACGGCGTGCTTGTATCCGGCGAACGCCGCGCCGCTCCTGCCCTCGACCACGTCCAGGAGACGGGCCGGCCGCCCGTCCCTCCTGGGCGTCAGGTCCACGACCACGGTCACGTATCTGGAGCCACGGGACGTGTGCCGCCACACGTGCTCGTCCACGCCCAGGTGGGTGACCCCGTCCAGGCGGTGTTCGTCGCCGGCCAGATGCTTCATGCCCTTGGCCGGGACCGCGTCGTTCGCGCAATCCCACAAACACCCCAGCGTCGCCGCCACACTGCGCACGCTCATCGCGTCCAGCACCACGGAGGCGACCGCCCACCACGCGGCCCGTTCCGTCAGCCGCCGCCCGTCCGCAGCCACGCGCGACAGGTCGTCCTCCCACGCGCCGCCGCACCCGCGGCATTCGTAACGCCGGCAGCGGACCAGCAGCCGGACCCCGGCCTTGCCCAACGGCACGTGGACGAAGCGGCGCCAACGCGAGCTGCGCACCGGCGCCGGCACCCCGCAATCCCGGCAGACCCTCGCCGGCTCCACGGGCTCACAGCGGACCTCCCACACGCCGCCCCTGCCGCCCTCCGGCAGGTGACGCTGTGCCACGCCCCTCAACCCCAGAGAATCCAACCCCAACAACGCATCCCCGTCGAACCTGCTAAACTCGCGTACAGGCCGTGAGGCATCTTCGGTTATCTTCTTCACAACCAACCATGATGCCCCACGGCTCCCCCATCACACACACGAAAACCGGAAGAGCCTGTAATCATTGCAATATCAAGGTTTTGGAGAGTTGATACGATCCATCATGCAAGTTCGCCGAACGCGTGGGACCGCTCAGTGCGGTTCGCTGATCTCCAGCGGGCGCGTGCTGTCCCGGACGATCAGCGTGGTCGGGTAGATGGAGCGGTTCTGGAGCGGTCGACCGTGCGATTTGTCGATGATCATGCGCACGGCCGCGGCGGCCATGTCCTGCAGCGGCTGGCGGACCGTGGTCAGCGCCGGACCCATGTACGCCGCCGTCTGCACGTCGTCGAATCCGATGACGGACAGCTGCTCGGGGATCTTCAGATCCAGCGTGCGCGCCGCCTCGTAGACGCCCATGGACTGCAGGTAGCCGCCGGCCGTGGAGAAGTCGCCTTCGCGCACCAGGTCGGGGTCGAAGGGGATGTCGTGCTCGTCCAGGGCTGCCTTGTAGCCGTCGAGTCGCGCCTTGGAGCACAGCATGGAGTTCGGTCCGGTGATGATGCCGATGCGGGTGTGCCCCAGGGAGAGCAGGTGACGGGTGGCGATGAGGCCGCCGGTCCAGTTGTCGGCCTGTACGGAGAGGTTGTCGGGGGAGGGGTCGCCGGCCGGGTCGAGCGTGACATAGTCGATGTTGAACGCTTGCAGGCGTGATTTCTCCGATTCGGTGAGGTTCGAGAAGACCAGCACCACGCCGAGCGGTTGACGGCGCAGCACGCCTTCGACCCACCGGGAATCGGGGTGCGAGCGGTCGCCGCTTTCGGTGGTGACGACGCTCATCTCATGGGCGCTGGCTTCATGCACGATGCCACGCAGCATCTCCAGCGACCAGATGTTGTCGAAGTTCTGGAACACGGCTTCGATGAGCTTGCGGTTCTTGGTGGTGGAGATGCGCTTGGTGTAGCCGCTGTCCCGCAGCGCTTCCTCGATGATTTGTCGGGTGCCGGCGGCCACGTCGCTGCGGCCGTTGAGCACCTTGGAGACCGTGGCCAGGGAATACCCGGTGCGTTCGGCGATGTCGGCCAGCTGGACCGTATGGCCGCTGCCGGGTGTCGTCTGCGAATCTGACATGGGTATTCCTTGGGGGCGGGCGTCTGGCGGTGACGGCAACGACGAAATTATCGGTATTCCACCAGCGCATCCTTCAACTGCTTTCGAGTATAACGATATTTCAACAGTGTGGCTGGTTTAGCGGCGCGTCGAGGTCACCGATAGGTGAAATATCATCGAAAATACTGAATTATTTTCGAATTTCTCTCATATTGTGGAAAAAAGGACACGGTGTGATGTGAAAAAATACCGGAAAATCAACAATTTTGAGCACCTTTCATGCCAGTATCTTAAGTTTGACAAATGAATTAATTAAACTTATGCTGCAAATAGTTTCGAGAGAAGAAATCGAAATGTCGGACTATTTATAGCGAATAGCCCAAGCCTTCTCAATTCCACAGCAAAGGAGTTCGAAGATGAACACAAAGAGATGGCGAAAGGCGGCGACCCGTCCCCGGTGCAGCCGTTGTACGTCGGCGGCAACGCCTACTGCGGCGTGCCGGTGGCGGAACAGGAACGGGACGTGGTCCACATCGACGCGCCGTTGACCATCGCCGTGGAGGAGAGCGACGACGGCCCGGTGGTGAGCGTCGAGGTGCCCGCCGCATTGGCGAGCGAACGCGTGCCGATCGTCGGCACCGCGGATCTGGGCACGCCGCGCATCGTCGAGGCACTGTACGAGAACCCGAACGGCACCCCGATCCTCTTCGACACGGACATCGCCGGCGAGCGGAGGAACCGTACGGTGGCGCCGGGGCCGTTCGCGCAACTGCATCCGGGAACCAACCGTTTCGTGATCGGCCGGCGCGCACGCTGAGCGCACCACGAACAGACAAGCAAAGGAGCTGATCATGCTACGCATCGTCCACACCGGCTGCGGCGCCATCGAAGGCATTGCGGCACCGGAACCCGAGATCACGGTCTTCCGCGGTATCCCGTTCGCCGCGCCGCCGGTCGGCGACCTGCGCTGGCGCCCGCCCCAGCCGGTGGCAGCTTGGGCGGGCACGCTGGCGGCGCACGACTTCGCCCCCGCCTGTCCGCAGCCCACACCGGGAGACTCGAACGAGTTCTATGACCGCGAATGGGGCACGGATCGCCCGCTGCCGGTGATGGTGTGGATTCTCTGCGGCGCCTACCAGACCGGATGCACCGCAGAGAAGGAATTCGACGGCTCTACCCTGGCGCGCCGTGGCGTGGTGGTGGTTTCCGTCGGCTACCGGCTCAATGTGTTCGGATTCCTGGCGCACAACCGCTTGCGCGAGGAGGCCGAGGCCCGGCATGATGATGAGCCCTACGCGAACTTCGGTTTCCTGGACCAGCGAGCCGGCATCCGATGGGTGGTCAAGAACATCGCCGCGTTCGGCGGTGACCCGGAGAACATCACCATCTTCGGGCAATCCGCCGGGGCCGGCAGCGTGTTGGCGCAGATCTGCTCGCCGCTGAACCGCGGCCTGTTCCAACGCGCCATCATGCAGTCCGGTGCTGGGCTGGGGATGTTCAACCGCCATCAGCAGAGTCTCGAGGACGGTCACCGCACCGCGGAGCGCCTGTTCGAGGCGTTGGGAGTCTCCTCGCTCGACGAGGCACGGCAGGTGCCGGTCGCCGAACTGCTCGCCGCCGCGGAAGCGTTGCCGGTGCCTCCCGAATCCGGCCGCGAGGGCGACTGGTCGATGATGGTCAACTGGGTGCCCTGCGTGGACGGACGGTTCATCACCGACCAGTATGCGCGGACCATCGCGCGCGGAGAGCAGAACGAGGTCGAGATCCTGCTGGGCAACACCACCGGTGAATTCGTGGAAACCGACGCCGACGGCACCCTGCTGCCCGCGGGCGAGGTCGGCAACCTCAAACTGATTGCCGAGTGGATCCGCAGCGGCCGCAAGGCGCCGTACTACTACCGGTTCGACGTGGCCATGCCCGGGGACGACGCCGGCGCGTTCCACTCCTCGGAGTTGTGGTTCTCGTTCGGTACGTTGGCCACCTGCTGGCGGCCGTTCGTCGGATGACACTACGACCTGTCACGCCGGATGGTCGCCTACTGGACGAACTTCGCCGCCACCGGAGACCCGAACGGTCCCGACGCGGACGGCACGCCGCTGCCGGAATGGACACGGTACGCCCCGTTCGGCGGCGACGCCATGCGGCTGGGTCAGCGGACCCGTATGATCCGCGACTGGAGCACGAACGTCGAACGTAACGCGTTGTTGCAATGGGGTGGCGCAGCAGCCGACTGAACCACGAGAACACAGGAATCACGAATACAGGGAGAACGACAATGACCGATCACAACGCTTCCGAGACCAGCCTGTTCGAACAGTGCGGCTACAGCCGCGAGGCCATCCAGGCCCGCCTGGAGCGCAACTGGTATGAGATGTTCGAAGGCCCGGACAAGATCTACTGGGAGAACGACGAAGGCCTGGGGTACGTGATGGACACCGGCAACCACGACGTGCGCACCGAGGGCATGAGCTACGCGATGATGATCGCCGTGCAGTACGGCCGCAAGGACGTGTTCGACAAGCTGTGGGGTTGGGTCATGAAATACATGTTCATGACCGAGGGCCTGCACCAGGGCTACTTCGCCTGGTCTGTGGACCCCAGCGGCGTACCGAACGCCGACGGTCCGGCCCCGGACGGCGAGGAATACTTCGCGATGGACCTGTTCCTGGCCTCCGCGCAATGGGGCGACGGCGAAGGCGTGTACGAGTACTCCCGCCACGCCCGCTCGATCCTCCACACCTGCGTGCACCAGGGCGAGGACGGTGAAGGCTATCCGATGTGGAACCCGGAGAACCATCTGATCAAGTTCATCCCGGAAACCGAATGGACCGACCCGTCCTACCATCTGCCGCACTTCTACGAGGTGTTCGCCGAGCGCGCCGACGAGGCCGACCGTCCGTTCTGGGCGCAGGCCGCCAAGGCGAGCCGCGAGTACCTGGTCACCGCCTGCCACCCGCAGACCGGCATGAACCCCGAATACTCGAACTACGACGGCACGCCGCACGTTGACGAACGCGACCACTGGCACTTCTACTCTGACGCCTACCGCACCGCCGGCAACATCGGACTGGACTGCCTATGGAACGGCGTCGTGCCGGACCTGTGCGACGCGAATGCGCGTCTGCAGCGTTTCTTCCTCGAACACGACCGCACCTGCGTGTATGCGATCGACGGCACGCCGGTGGACGAGACCGTGCTGCACCCGGTCGGCTTCATCGCCGCCACCGCCGAAGGCTCGCTCGCCGCGATGCACTCGCAGGAGCCGGACGCGCTCGACAACGCGATCCGCTGGGTGCGCCTGCTGTGGGACACCCCGATCCGCACCGGCACGCGCCGCTACTACGACAACTTCCTCTACGCCTTCGCGTTCCTCGCGCTCGCGGGAGAGTACCGCGTGTGGTGACGGCGCACGACTGAGTTTACGGACCCGCCATGATGGGCGAACCCCTTCCGGCGGGTTCCGATCGGAGAACGAATAGGAAAGGAGGACGCACACGAAGAGGTCCGGGGCGTGGTTGGCTCCCGGACGGTTCCGGTCTCCCGATATCGAGGCCGAAATGAAAACCGACGAATGACAAAGGAAGATTATGAACGGTATCTTCACGACAATGGATGGAGACAAGGGCGCGAGACGTCGCGGAATCATATCGGCGGTCGCCGCCGCGGCGATGCTGCTGCCGCTGGCGTTCGCCCCGACGGCCATGGCGGCCGACCCCGACTATCCGGGCGGCATCAAGGGCGAATACAATCCGCTGGGAATCAACGCCGGTGTCGCCATCGAGACAGACACTCTCAACCAGGACAAGGAGAAGGCCCTGGTCGAGAACTTCAACCAGATCACCCCGGAGAACTCGTTGAAGCCGGAAGGCTGGTACGACGACCAGCATAATTTCCGCATGTCGGGTGACGCGCGGAACCTGCTGACGTTCGCCAGCGAGAACGGCATCAAGGTCTACGGCCATGTTCTGGTCTGGCACTCGCAGACGCCCGACTGGTTCTTCCAGGCCGACGAATGGTGCCATGACACCAACGACAACCCCGGCGTCACCAGCTGCCCGCTTGCCGACAAGCCCACGATGCAGGAACGCCAGCGCAGGCACATCGAGAACGTGGCGAAGGCCATCTCCGACGAATTCGGAAAATTCGGCAGCCCGACCAATCCCGTTGTCGCGTTCGACGTGGTCAACGAGACCGTGAACGACGGCGACGACCCCGACACCAACGGCATGCGCAATTCGCTGTGGTATCAGACCTATGGGGGCGAGGACTACATCTATGACGCGTTCCGGAACGCGAATACGTATCTGAACGACGTCTACGCCGCCGACGACGCGGAGCATCCGGTGACGTTGTTCATCAACGATTACGGCACCGAGCAGGCGGGCAAGCGTTCCCGCTACAAGGCGCTTCTGGAACGCATGATCCGGCAGGGGGTTCCCTTTGACGGCATCGGTCACCAGTTCCATGTGTCGTTGACCACGGCCTCGTCGAATCTCGACGACGCGCTGACCGATATGTCCTCGCTCGACAAGAAGCAGGCCATCACCGAACTGGACGTCGCCACCGGAACGCCGGTCACGGAGGCGAAGCTCATCGAGCAGGGACGGTACTACTACGACGTCAACCAGATCATCCACAGGCACGCCGACCAGCTGTTCTCGGTTTCGGTGTGGGGGCTGAGCGACGACCAGTCCTGGCGCAACAAGGAGGGCGCGCCGCTGCTGTTCGACGAGAACCTCAACCGTAAGCCCGCCTACGTCGGTTACATCGGCGATGAGGACAACCTGCCCGAACCGATGAAAAGCGCGATCGTGTTCAAGGACCCCTCGGCCACGGTCGATTCGCCGCTGCCCGGGACCGAACCCAGGAACGGCGCCTCGTCGCCTTGGGAGCGCCTGCCGCTGATCGGACTGAACGCCTCGGAGGACGGGACGGTCGCAGGAACGTTCAACGCCTACTGGAACGTCGGAACGCTGACCGTCTATGTGGATGCGGTCGACGCCACGAAATCGGACGGCGACTCCGTAACCGTGCGGGTCGGCGACGCCGAGTACGTGATCGGGCGCAGCTCTGGCCCCGCGGCCGCCGACGTGGCTTCCAAGGTCGTGGAAGGCGATGGCGGATACGAGCTGGTCGTCACGGTGCCTTGCCCCGACGCCGTCGAGAACGCCGCGGTGGGTCTGAACGTGATCGTTAAGGACGGCGACAGCGGACAGGCCGCCGCATGGGACACCAACCCGACCGGTACGGTCACGCTGGTCGAACCGTTGAGCTATACGGAGACCGTGCAGGTTCCCTCCGACGTCGAAGCCCCGAAGATTGATGCCGATGCGTCGGACGCCGCGTGGGACGACGCCGTCGAGGTCGCGCTGGACAAAGTGACCAGCGGGACGCCCGAGGCGACCGCTACCGCCAAGACCCTGTGGTCGGACGGCAAGCTGTACGTTCTCGTGAAGGTGAACGACGCGGACGTCGACCTGACCAATTCGAATCCGTATGAGAAGGACTCCGTGGAGGTGTTCATCGACCGCGGCAACACCAAGAGCGGCCAGTACACCGATGACATCCAGCAGATTCGCGTGTCGGCCGATGGCCGGGAGCTCAGCTTCGGTGCCGGTGCCGCCGAGGACGTCCAGAAGTCCAGGGTCCGCACGGCCGGCCGCGTCGTCGACGGCGGGTATGTCGTCGAAATGGCCATCGATCTGGGAGAGGCCGCGGCCGGAACGTTCGAAGGCGTGGACTTCCAGATCAATGACGCGAAGAAGGGTGCGCGAATCGGCATCCGCAACTGGGCCGATCCAACCGGCGCTGGCTATCAGACGGCGTCCCATTGGGGTGTGTTGCGTCTGCTGTCCGATTCCTCCGAAATCGAGATTCCGGGCGGGGATGCCGAGAAGCCTGGCGACGAGAAGCCGCAACCTTCCGACGACGCTGACAACGACGACAAGATGCCGCAGACCGGCTCCGCGGTCATCGGAGTCGCCGTGGTGGCGCTGCTGCTGGTTGCCGCCGGATGCGGGCTGGTCATCGCTCGGCGTCGATGAGACTTGTACACCCGCCAGCGCGCCGAATCGTTTCGGCCCCTGCAAGGCCGGACGACAAGGCCGCAAGCGGGTGCACAAGCTGAGAGCGTAAGCGCTCAGTTCCTGTCATTCCATAGGCCATGGCATTGGTGGTGCAAGCCTATGGAATGACTCTTCAATAATAGCGGCGCTTCCTGAAAGCGCCGATGGTACCGACGTTTGTCGTAATGTTTGAGCGCGAAATTCTGGTTTGTTCGTCATAAATGGTGAGCGTGAAATCCCGTCCGGCATGGCCGGGTGCGGGGATGCTTGCCTTATGGAAGGCGGACTGGACATGGCCACGAGGAAGCGGCTGGCGAACAGGTTCAGGGCGGAGTACGCCAAGGGAACGAAGAAGCAGAAGGGCGAGGTCCTCGACCGGCTCGTGGCCGTGGGCATGGGCAGGTCCACGGCACGGCGTCTGCTCTCGCAGGCGGTCGGGTCCGAGGAAAGACCGGGGCCGGGCCGCGGCCGCAGACCGAAGTACGGCGAGGAGACGCAGCGACTATTGGAGCGGCTGTGGCTGTTGATGGGCATGCCGTGCGGCCGTACATGAAGGCGATGCTCGACCAGTGGATCCCCGCGCTCAGGGCCGACGGGGAGCTCGACGACGTGGACGGGGACGCGCTCGAGCAGGTGCGCTCGATGAGCGCGTCGACCATCGACCGGCGGCTCGGGCCGCTCAAACGGGCGGCCATGCCCAGGGGCATGTCGCTGACGCGTCCGGCCGGCGAGCATCTGCGCAACTCGGTCCGGATCCGCAAGTGCACCGACGAGATCGCGCGCCTGCCGGGCCTGGCGGAGGCCGACACGGTCGCGCACTGCGGGCCCAGCGCCAGGGGCGAGTTCGCCAGGACGCTGACCATGGCGGACTACGCGACCAACCGGGCCGCGGACGTCACCGCCCGCAACAACGCCAAATCCAACATCAGGAAGGCCGTCGACCTGGCGATCCCCCTGTTCCCGTTCCCCGTCACCTGCTTCGACTCCGACAACGGCACCGAGTCCATCAACGACGAGCTCATCGACCGGCTCCAGCACAAGGACATCGAACAGACCAGGAGCCGACCGTACAGGAAGAACGACCAGGCCACCGTCGAATCCCGGAACAACCACGTCGTGCGCAAGTTCGCGTTCTACTGGCGCTACGACACCGAGGAGCAGCGCGACCTGCCCGACCGGCTGTGGGCGAAGACCTACCTGCTGCTGAACCTGTTCACCCCGACGCGAAAGCCGGCCCGTATCGAGCAGGGGCGCGACGGGCGCAGGAGGACCGTCTACGACCGGCCCCGCACCCCGTGGGCGCGCGTACTGGAATACGATGCGGCCAGCCGCGCCGACGGCGGCCGGGGCTACGTCGACGACGCCACCCGGACGCGCATCGAAAATCTGATCGCCTCCACCAACCCCGCCCGGCTGGGCCGCGAGATCGCCGCCATCCAGGACGAACTCGAACGGCTCAGCCGCGAACGCACCGAAGGCATGGCGCGCCGACAGGGCCTGGACATGGGATACTTGGGAAAGGCGATCGAACGCATGCACGCCGACGCCGAACAAGACAACAAATAGGAACGCAAGCACCGTTTCGCGCTCACCTATTTATGACAAACCTCGGTACAAGGAAGAGTGGGAGGAATGATGACGACGATGAATGAGAGGCAGGATACCGTAACGCTTTCGCCGCTGTTCGGCGAAGGGGGAGTGTTACAGTCAGGTGGACCCGTTGAGAATTTGGGGAACGGAAAGGCCCTGTTCGCAGGTGCGGATTACCATTACCGATCGATCGGCCGACGCTGTGGTCGGTGACGATGGAGCCTGGGTCGTACAACTGGGTCCGCTGGAACCCGGCGGCCCCTACCGGCTGGAGGTGCGGGTCGACGGCGGCGACGAACCGGTGATCGCGCATGACGTCTACGCGGGCGAGGTGTTCATCTGCGCGGGACAGTCGAATATGGAATACCAAATGGAGTTCCTGCGCTGGCGTTACCCGTCGGAATACACGCGCGAACCCGACCCGTTGCTGCGCCACTGCAAGATCCCCGTCCGGTTCGACTTCCACGGACCTCGCCGCGACTTCGACGAGCCGGTGCGCTGGGTCGGCGCGGCGCCTGACACGCTTGACGAGTTCACCGGCGTCGGATACTTCTTCGGACGCATGGTCCGCGCATGGCTCGGCGTGCCGGTCGGCCTGCTCAACATCACGCTCGGCGGCTCGCCGATCGAATCGTGGATGGACGAGGAGACGCTCGCCGCATGGCCGAAGGCGCTCGCCGACCTGGAACCCTACCGCGACGACGAGGTGGCCCGCACCCGCAGTGAGCAGAGCATCGCCGCGATGAACCGCTGGTACGAGGACCTGCGGGTCCGCGAAGCCGAATCCCGATCCGAGGATCTGGGCCACGGCACGCTCGAACTGCCGGCGTTCCTGAAGGACGCCGATCCGCGACTGACCGGATTCCGCGGCGTGATCCACCTGCGCCGCACGGTCACGCTGCCCGCCTACGCGGCCGGACAATCGGCGGCGCTGCATCTCGGTGCCATCTTCGTCAACGGGGTCAAAGTCGGCCAGTCCGAACACCAGTACCTCTCCCGCGACTACATGGTGCCCGAAGGCGTGCTGAAGGCCGGATGCAACGAGATCGACGTGCACCTGGTCGTCGAACACGGCACGGGCCGCGTGACGCCGGGCAAGCACATGCACCTCGACATGGGCGACGACTCGTACAATCTCGACGGCACCTGGACCTACGCCATTGGCGCGTGCGCGGACACGGACTGCCCCGGCGAAGATTTCGTGCGCTGGAAGCCGCTCGGCCTGTACAACGGCATGACCGCGACCTGCGCCGGATACACCGCGCGCGCCGCGCTGTGGTACCAGGGCGAGTCGAACACCGGCGACGTGGCCGACGACTACGGCCGCATGCTGGCCGCGATGATCGGCTGCTGGCGCAGGGCATGGGGGCAGGAACGGCTGCCGTTCCTCATCGTGCAGCTGCCGGTGTTCTCCATCGACGGCGTGGAGGACGGCGGCTGGCCGCTCGTCCGCAAGCACCAGTGGGAGGCCTCCGGGCTGATTGAGGACGTCGCCACCGTGGTGGCCCTTGACGCGGGCAACTGGAACGACCTGCACCCGTGGAACAAGAGCGTGGTCGCGGACCGCCTGTTCGCCGCGGCGCAGCGTCTTGTATATGGCAAGGACGACGCACCGCGCTCGCCGGAGTCGATTGACGTTCGGCTGGCTGATGGACGGCTGACCATCACCTTCGACGATGGCACCGGCGATTGCGGCTTGGACACATTAGACGGCGCAGATCCAGGCGAGTTCGAACTGGTTTGGGAGGACGGCTCCCGGCAAGCAGTGCCGGCGAGCATCGACGGCAACACCGTAGTCATCGCCGTGCCGTGGCGCAGACCGACGGCAGTGCGGTATGCGTGGCGCAACGCTCCGAACCGTGGATTGCTGTGCGGGTCGAACGGTCTGCCGGTCCCGCCGTTCGCCGAACCCATCGCATGACGTAACCGTTCGTGAAAGGAATGAACGCATGAGGAACTTCATCTTCCACAATCCCGTCAAGATCTACTTCGGTGAAGGCCAGGCCGTGCATGTGGCCGAGGAGGCCAAGTCGCCGGCGCCGTGCTGCTGGTCTACGGCGGCGGCTCGATCAAGCGCAACGGCGCCTATGACGACGTGACGGCCGCGCTGCGCGAAGCCGGCAACGAGGTCATCGAACTGTCCGGCGTGACGCCGAACCCGAGGCTCGACAAGGTCCTCGAAGGCGTGAAGCTGGTCAAGGAGCATGGCGTGTCCCTGATCCTGGCCGTCGGCGGTGGTTCGGTCATCGACTGCGCCAAGTTCATCTCGCTCGGCTCCGGCCTGGGCGAGGACGAGGACCTGTGGGACGACTATGTCGAAACCGGCAAGCCCGCCCCTGAGAACCTCGTGCCGCTCGGCGTGGTGCTGACCACGGCGGCCACCGGCTCCGAGATGGGTGACGCGGCCGTGCTCACCAACTGGGCCCGCAACCGCAAGCTCGGCTACACGTCCTTCCCGCTGACGCCGAAGTTCTCGGTGCTCGACCCGACCTACCTGCTCACCCTGCCGGACGAGCAGACCACCTACGGGTTCGTGGACATGTTCTGCCACACCTGCGAGCAGTATTTCTCGCTGCCTAGCGACGACAACCTCTCCGACGAGATGGCCGAGGCCATCCAGCGGCACATCCTGCGCTCCTGGCGCGCCTGCCGCCGCCATCCGCGCAGCTATGAGGCCCGCAGCAACGCGATGTGGGATTCCACGCTCGCGCTCAACCGCGTCATCTCGCGCGGCAAGGAGGAGGATTGGGTCACGCACGGCATCGAGCACGCGCTGTCCGCCTACTTCGACATCCCGCACGGCGCCGGTCTGGCCGTGGTCCATCCGCACTGGATGAAGTACGTCTACACATCGCGCCCCGAAGCCACCGCACGGTTCGCCCGTTGGGCGGTCAACGTGTGGGGTGTGGACCCGACCGGCAAATCCGAACGCGAAGTGGCCGAGGAGGGCATCGAACGCTACGTCGATTTCCTGCGCCTAATCGGCGCCCCGCTCACGCTCCCCGAGGTCGGTATTCCCTCCGATTCGGCCACGCTGGACAAGCTCGCCGACCATGCCGGCGAGGTCGGCGGCTCCTACCGCCACATCACCCGCGATGACGCGCGCGCCATCCTCGCATCCTGCGTGACGTCGGTCGTGTTCTGAGGATGTATCAAGGTGTATCGAGGGATGGAGGCGCCGAAGACTTGATATCCACCCCTGCCGTATACGTCTATGACCACACATTTTGCCCTCCACCTGTACATCGATACGCAGCCGCCACGGTGTACGGGGAGGGCAAGCCGTATGGATGTGCGATGAAAGGCGGCATCTCCGCTTCGGTGGCGGGCACATGATTCGGCATATGCCAATGTCGAGCGGCCTTATTGCCCTGCTCTTGGCGGGGTGCGGAAGTCCTTGAAGCGTTGGATTGCGCTTCCATACCATGCCGCGGCGGAATCGGACTCGGCATAACGGTTTGGTTTCGCCGTTTTGCTATGGTATCTCGGCTGTGGCATGGTACGGGGCACCGTTATCAGGTGCTATGGTGTTCCGTACCGGGATCGGGCGGTACGGAACACCAATCGCCGAGCGTTGCAGAACCCGTACCGCAAAGGGGCGGCCTTCCGGTTGTGATTTCGATCGTGAACAGCCTTGTCGCCCCGATGGGAGGCGTCACCGTTGGTGGCCGCATATTATCGGGTCGTCAACCGCGTGCGAACAGCGTCAACTTGGCGAAGAGGTCCTCGAGAATGAATCGACTGTCAATGCTGTCGTAGATGCGTATCGTTGGGCGAGACGGTATGAAAGCAGTGGAGCTGTCCGGCTTGACTAATGGTGCCGGCGCGTAATGGAATTCGCCGCAATCATGCTTCATCGCCAAGCCGACGGCGGGCGAATCTCCCAATGACCAGCTTTCTCCCGAAGTCCAGAACGCGAAATCACTGTCATTGTATTTCACGAGATTGTCGAACAGGAACTCGCCGATAGCGCCCGCATCGGCAAGCTTACATTGTAGTTCGGCAATGCTCACATTCATCGTACGGTAGACCTGATAAGGCACCAGCCAGAGATTCGCACCACTGGTCAGCACCAGATTGGCGCCTTCCACGTCGTTGCCGGAATTGAATTCGCGAATGGCTTCCTCATCGTTGCCGGGAAGCTGCGTGCCGATCCAGATGATGGTCATCCAGCTGACGATTTCCGGGTGCAGCTTGATGGCGGCGGCCACGTTGGTGATAGCGCCGAGGCACAGTACGAACAGCGGATGGGTATCGGTGCTCAGAGCTTCGTCGAGAATCGCGCGCGGTGCGGGATGTGCCGGTCCGTTCGGGCGCGCCCCTGCCGGATGGGATGGAGTGCGCGCGGGCGTTCCTGTATGTGGGCGACGACGACCTGCCGCGCCTGTCCCTGTATCCGCCGGTGCGGACGCATACGCACGGCCTGTGACGGACATCATCGAATTCGACCATGGGATCCGGCTGTCGCACGGCGACTGCCGGGATATGCTGGCCGGGCTTCCGGAGGGGTGCGCGGACGCGTGCGTGACGGACCCGCCGTATGAGATCAATTTCATGAACCGGGCGTTCGACCGGACGGGGATAGCGTTCGACCCGGAGTTCTGGCGGCTCGTGTATCGCGCGCTGAAGCCGGGCGGGCATGTGCTCGCGTTCTCGGCGTCGCGCACGTATCATCGCATGGCGTGCGCCGTGGAGGATGCGGGCTTCGAGATCAGGGACCAGATCGACTGGATCTACGGCAGCGGCATGCCGCACGGTTCGGATGCGGCGCGCCTGGTCGACGACCGGTTGGGCGTGGAGCGGCGTGTGACGGGCACGTACACGACCCGGGGCACCGGCTACCGGTCGGGCGGCGGGTTCGGCGTGAGCGCGACGAACGGCGGGGATGCGCCCCGCGAGTGGGATGTCACGGAGGCGACCAGTGATGAGGCGAAGCGGTGGGATGGGTGGAACACGGCGTTGAAGCCCGCGCATGAGCCGATCGTCCTAGCCCGAAAGCCCCTAGACGGGTGCCTGGCGGACAATCTCAAGGACCACGGGTGCGGCGCATTGCATGTGGACGCGTGCCGCGTCCCGTTCCGCGGCGAGGATGACCGGGCGAAGGCCGTGCCCGGCACGGTCCGCGTCCGCGACAACAAGGTGTACAACAGGGCGCGTCCCAGTCCGCCGTACGATGCGGACTCGCGCTTCCCGCCGGACGTGCTCCTCGACCCGGCGGCCGCGGACGTGCTGGACGCGCAGAGCGGCGTCACGGCCAGCCGCAAGGGACGGCCCCGCGCCAGCATCAAACCCGGGGCCGGGTGGGGGATGACCCATACGGGCTCCGAGTACGATGACGCGGGCGGGGCGAGCCGGTTCTTCCCCGTCTTCCGGTAT
>UMGH01067664.1_pt1 | contig 17504 bp, 7 predicted proteins | sample 1965231 | NCBI WGS metagenome assembly UMGH01 (sample SAMEA4836068, study PRJEB28245) | human gut metagenome | biome: gut microbiome; material: fecal sample | place: Denmark | collected 2008 | reverse complement strand
TACGCCACTACTCCAGAGCCGGAGTCCGACCGCGCGAGCGGACGCGCCGCCGCTGACGCGCCAAGGGCAGCCGAGCGTACAAAAAAATCCTCCAGCCGAGGCTGGAGGATTCAAAAGTATAAGTGTGGTTTGGATTATCTAACAATCACCTTAGTGGCTGTACCGTTGGTGCGAACCACGTAGAAGCCTGGAGCAACGTTTACGAGTGTGCTGCCCTCTGCCACGCGTGCTTGGCGAACCAACTGACCGGCTGCTGTGTAGACTGCCACATCCGTTGCCTCATCTGCCACAACCTTTACGCCGCCTTCAGCTGCAAATACCTTTACGCCTTCAGCCGACATCGACGATACGGAAGAAACAGGGTCATATGCATAGTATACTGTGATTTTTTTCAGCTCGACATTATTTCCATTTCCTGCAGTAAATGTAACAGAGTTTACCGGGTCGCCTTCAGTTGTATTTGTCGCTGCTGCGTTCCATTTCCATTCGCCCTTCACTGTTCCATTTGACAAAGTGCCACTGTCTGCGCTTGCAAATGCATATGTTGCTTCATACACTACAGATGCTATGATATGCATCGCCGGGACAGAGATTGTCAATGTCCCTGAAGTAGAATCATAAACTCGCCAGGAATCACCTTTTTTATTGCTATAATATTTACCATCATTGACTCCGCCTTTTACTGTAAATTTAACATCATCAATTTCTGCGGATAGATATTGCTCTCCACTGGTCCATCCGTTGGCAGACGCATAATTTGCAATATTCAGTGTTGCTGTTTTGTCAGCATACGACTCGTTAATTACATAAACGGCTTTGGTCTCTTCACTATCCTTGAAACCATTCATACTTGCGAGTGCTGAAAGATTGTACGTTGTCGACACGCCTTCAACCAATGGCAATTCCACATTTACAGGCGACGGCGCATCAAAAACATCGTCATTCAATGTATATGTAATCGTTGACCCTTCCGGACCAGTTATGGTTACAGTCTGCGCTGTAGTATAGGAACCTGGCACTAATGAGAATGTCGGCGCTGCACATTTCTTGTCGATAGTAAATGTAATTGAAGCATGTTCACTATCAGTTAAGCCGTCTTTTGTTGCCCAAGCATCCACTATATATTTTCCATTCTCTGTAAACTCTGCTGGTTGACCGATCTTCTCCGCTCCTCCATTTACGGTATAATGAATTGTTGCGTCAGCTGTAGTCGAAGTAATCACCAATGTCTGCGCATCTGTATATGTTGCATCTGCTGTCAAATTGAATGTAGGAGTGGCACATTTGGTCTCTTCATATCCGACTAATTTAAAATCATCATATCGACCGTTGTTTTTAACAGTTGCTGTATTTGTGACTTTAAATGTCAATGACGTCACGTCTTTAGGCACAGTAAAATCAGCAGTCCAAACTCCACTACTATTAGTAGGTGTAGAAACGGTCACTCCTTTTGTTGTTGTTGTAACATTGGCAAACTTGGCTTCTGTTTTATTACTTTTAAATGTCAATGTCATTTTCCCAGACAATCCTTTCAAGTCTGATACTGTAACCTGAAGATATCCCTTGCCTTTCAACATCAGCTCGGGAGCTACACCCCCCGCATATTTTTCGTCACGAGTACTAGCACTTCCAACAACATATCCACTGGTACTACTTGAAGAAAAATCCTCTTCCCAAAGCACCACTTCCGCGGCATACAGATTGCCGATGGAAGCAATCAGCGCGAACAGAAATAAAAAGTAAAATTTTTTCATAAGATTTTATTTTAGTTTGTTAGTTAAATTTCCGTTTATTATAGTTTTTGCTTTGCATTTTACCGCCTGTTCCTTATAAGTCTTAAAATCAATTAAGCGTTCTATCTTTCAATTCGTTACAAAGGTACTACTTGCATAATGACTTTGCAAATTTTTCTACATTTTTTTCATCACAAGTTTGTAACATCCCTCCAATCCACGTCGCTGCCCTCAGCCACCTCTGTCCTCAGCCTACGGCGCATCGGAGATGCGCTACTCCTCCAGAGGCGGAGTCTGACCGCGCTCTGCAGACCACATCGCCTATCGCAGTAGTGGCGGAGCCTGACCGCGCTCTGCGGACCTCATCGCCTATCGCAGTAGTGGCGGAACCCGACCGCGCTCTGCTGACCTCATCGCCTATTGCAGTAGTGCGGAACCCGACCGCGCGAGCGGTCACGCTTTCAGTTAACCCCAGACAGCGTCGGGGGTACACGCACCGATGCAGATGCGCCGCGGACGCGCCGCCGCGGACGCACTCCTGCTATCCATCCACAGCGGCACCGCCTTGCGGTGCATATCTCCCTCTCCACTCTATCCCCGGACGCGCTGTCCGGGGTTAACTGAAAACGGGTCCGCCCTGCGGACCGCCCCCTCTCTCTCGTAGTAGCGCATCTTCGAAGCGCATAGGCATGGACATCCGCCATACCCCCACGCACTCTCCGCTGGCGCTCCGCGTGAGTGGGGTTACTGAAAATAGCGCGTTTCCAACGCGCCTCCGACGCGCGCTGTCACTCACTCCCTCACATCGCCACCCCAGCCCACGGCGCATCGGAGATGCGCTATTCTTTAGAAACCCCATTCGTACGGAGCGCAGCGGAGGACGCATGGGGCTACTGTCGCCACACACTCTCTCGGCGCTTCGGAGATGCGCTACTACTCCAGAGGCGGAGTATGACCGCGCGAGCGGTCACGTCTTCAGTTAACCCCCGACAGCGTCGGGGGACATCAGCCGACGCAGATGCGCCGCGGACGCGTCGCCGCTGGCACACTCCGGCAGCCCCTCGCCCAGGCGGTGGCGGAGGAATTATAGAAAAAATACTTTGTGAATCAAAATATTGTTGTAACTTTGTGGTTATGAAATCGGTTTGCACTCCATGGAGTGCGATTAAAAGGGAACGCCGTGCGAATCGGCGACAGTACCCGCTGCTGTGATTCTCGCCGAACCTGGGCTACCATCAGCCACTGCAAGCCATCTGAGCGCTTGCGGGAAGGCTCGCCCACGGGGAGAGATAAGTCAGAAGACCTGCCTGTTTCAGAGAAACTTTACATCGATGCTTTCGGGAGTTAAGGCAACGGAAAGGCAGGCGCACGGGACATTTTGCGCTCCGCCATCTTTCCAACACCCCCTGCTGTAAGCATTCGCTGCACGGTTTTCTCACTGCGTGACGTAGAAAAACTATTTTACTAACCAAAATTATACGAATGCTTATGAAACGTATTTCAACTTTGTTGGTTGCGGCGGCGTTCTCGTTGGTCTGCTCGATGCAGGCATGGTCGGCGAATATCACCATGCCTATGTCGTATGCCAACGAGCCAAACGCCACGGTGACCGTAACAGAGGAGTCTACGCTGACCTATTCGGGTTACTGGGCTGAAAGCGAGACATCAAATCCCGTCTCCGTTCACCTCGTCCCGGCGGCAGGGCAGACTCTGCGCGTCACATGCACCCAGATGTACGGCTTCGACACGTGCGACGCCGAGCTGAAGGTGTATAACGGCGCGGCATCAATCAGTTATTCATTGCCGGCAGGCGACATGGGCGCCGTGGCTGAAGGCAAGGTGTTTGAGTCGACGGCTGCCGACGGCTCGCTGACGGTTGCCTACTCCAACGAGGAGGATGAGTATGTGAAATACTCATTCAAGGTGGAACTTGTTGCCGGAGGCGACATGGAGTACACCGCAACCGAGGCTGTCAGCCTCCCCAACCCGATTATCGGCGCGTCGTTGCAGCCTGTGGCTGCCGCCAACGTCAAGACCGCAGGCGCAAGCAACGCACTGAGTGCCACACAGGTGGCATTCGTGCTCAGCGACGCCTCGGCAGTGTCGGGCGCACGCATCTACTACTCCAAGAAGGCTCCGTTCAACATCTCCGAAGCCGGTCTATTCGGTGCCAGCAAGGTGGACGGCACTACGGTGACAGCCACCGGATCGCTTCCGCTCGCTGCCGGCGACAACTATTTCTGGCTTGTGGGCGACGTTAGCACCACAGCAGCCGTAGGCTCTGCCATCACGGCGCAATGCACCTCGGTGAAGATTGGCGGCGAGGAGAAAATCACCTCACCGGTAGCCTCGACAGTAACCGTGGGCAACGAGCTCAACATGCCTTCCGCCGGCACATTCGCCATCGGCGCGTCGGGACTCAACTTCTACGACGACGGAGGCAAAGACGGCAAAATCTCATCGAAATTCGAAGGCGTGGTGACGTTCAAGCCCACCACTCCGGGAAAAGTTGTGCAAATCGACTTTTCGAAGGTGGAACTGTATGAGTCGGCATACGGAAGCGACTCATACAACGACAAGGTAAAGGTGTATAACGGCACGACGGTAAGCGACGCCAACCTCAACGCGCAGGTGATGAACGGCAAGCCCGTGGTGCTGCGATCGTCGGCTGCCGACGGCTCGCTCACCGTATGGATGAAATCAGTGACCGGCGACTACTACCGCGGCAAGGGCTTCGAGGCCTTCGTCAGCGAATATTCGCCAGCGCCGATGACCGTGAAAACGGTCACCACGGCACAGGTTGCCGACAACACAAGCACGGCAGGCTCAACCGACCAGCCTATCCTCTCGGTCTGCGTGAAGACGGAGAACACCGAGGCTGTCAACGCCACGAAACTAACGTTTGAGACCGAAGGCACTACCGACATCAACCATCTGCAGAAAGCCACGGTCTACTACACCGCAAAATCATCTACTTTCGCCACCGCCACCAAGCTCGGCGAAGCCGTGCCTACAGGCAAGCAAGAATTCTCGATTGCCTTCGACCAGCAACTCGTGGAAGGCGAAAACTGGTTCTGGCTGGCTTACGACATCGACCCGAAGGCTCAGACAGGTGAGATTCTCGACGCAGGATGCAAATCGATTGAAATCGGCGGCGCAAGCTACACCCCAGCAACCGTCAACCCCGACGGCAACAGCTCGGTGAAAAACGAACTGCTCTCAACCGTGGGAACCGTCGAAAAGACCATCTACGGAACTTGGACTTTCAAAAACACGCCAAACCCATACGTGGGCTACAACGGCTATGAGCCGGTGATCGGCGACCAGATTACAACATTCATCCCTGGCGACAACGACATGATCGTGGAACTCGACATCAAGTCGTTCGCGCTCTACTATTCAGCCAACGCAAACTATCCGCGCGCCAAGTTTGAGGTGTACAGCGGAAAAGGCACCACCGGCGAACTCCTGTGGTCGCTCACCGGCGAGGCCGACAAGAACGTGGGTCCGGGCAAGATTCTGCGCTCAAAGAGTGTCGACGGCGCACTCACAGTGGTGTTCGACGCCAAGACCGAAACATCGGGCTACACAGCCAAGGGCTGGGACGCCGAGGTGCGCGAATACCGCCAACGCCCGATGGAGGTAAGCTCCGTCAAGGCTACGCAGGCAAGCACCGACATCGTCAACAAGGGCGCTGTCAACCAGGAACTCCTCGGCGTGGACATCCAGACTGCCGGCAACATCAGTCCGGTGGTGCTGAAAGGCATCAAATTCAATATGAAGGGCTGCCAGGCAAACGTTGCCAAGCTCCACGTCTACACTTCAGGTCAGAAAAACGAGCTTACCAAAGAGACTTCAATCGCCGACATCGACGTGACCGCCGAGACGGCTGAGGCAAACATCACGTTCGCCCGTCCGCTTGAGCTTGCCGAGGGAAGCAACTACTTCTGGCTGACTGCCGACATCGCCGACGAAGCGGCTACCGACACCGACATCGATGCCGCCGTGACCGCCGTGACAACCGCCACTGCGACAATCAACGTGGCTGCCGAGCAGGGCGACCCTGAAGGCGCGCGCACGGTGAAAAACACCTACAACCTGCAGGCTGGTGACAACGGCGAAATCGTTGTGGGCAACGAGGCACTGATGTTCTACGACAACGGCGGCGCCGACGGCAAGTCGCCGAAGAATTTCGAGGGACAGGTGACGTTCCGTCCGAAAGACGCAGGCAAAGTGGTGAAACTGACATTCAAGTCGTTCAGCACTTCCTACAACGACAATTTCTACATATATTATGGTGGCAAGAAGACTTCGACACCCGATGTTAAAGTGAGCAAGATGCTCGAAGCCCCTGTAGTGTCGGTTGCCGACGACGGCAAGCTGACAGTCTACTTCAAATGCCCGTCATACAGCTCTGCAAGCAACGGCTGGGCTATCGAGGTAAGCCAGTATGAGCTCCTGCCGCTCTCCGTGGGCAACATGGCGATTACAAGCGTGGCTGCCGGCGAGTCGCTCCGCGGCTCGAAAAATGTGCCTATGCTCCGCGCCGAAGCCACAATCGACGGCGACAAGGGCGAGATGGACTTCTCAAAATTTGTCGTTTCTGCCGACGGTTCAGCCGAAGGCACCATAGCCGCAGCAAAGATTTTTGTCACTACAACCGACCAGTTCAGCGCCAACAATCTTATCGGCTCAGCCAACACCGCACCGTTTGAAATCGCTACCGACTACAAAGCCACCGCTCCTGGAAAATACTACTTCTGGGTGGCTTACGACTTCAATGCCAACGCAGCCGAAGGCAATCTCGGCACCGCTGCCCTGACTGCCTACACAGCAAACGGCGCAGAGACAAGCACCATGGCGTCGATAACAGCGCAGACTGCCATGAAGGCAGGCAAGAAAGGCGTCTACACCGTGGGTGAAGGCGGCGACTATGCAACTATCCAGGCGGCCGTCGACGACATCGCAACCGGCATCGAGGGCGCTGTGACTGTCAACATCCTCAGCGGCGAATACAACGAAAAGGTCAACATTCCGGAGATTCCGGGTGCGTCTGACGTAAACACCGTGACTATCCAGTCGGCTACGGGCAACTATAGCGATGTGAAGATTTTCCACAACGCATATACCGACCCGGGCTACAACACAGATAAATATGGTGTGGTCACGTTCAACGGAGCCGACTACGTGACGCTCCGCGGCGTGACGGTGACATCGACCGACAAGACATTCCCGGCTCTCGTCTATATGATCAACACGAGCCAGCACGACACCGTCGACGCCTGCCACCTCTACACCGACCGCATCGAGTCGAGCACAACGGCTGAGCAACTCGTGCTTGTGCGCCAGCTTGCCATCGACAAGGAAAACTGCAACAACGACTACTTCACGCTCAGCAACTGTCTGCTCGAGGGTGGATACCGCGGTGCAATCATCGGCGGCACATCGTATGTGGCACTGACGCATCAGACAGGATGCGTGGTGGAAGGCAACACGTTCCGCGACAACGCGGCGTCAGCCCTCTCGGCATACTCCGGCGACAACAACATCACCATCCGCGGCAACGTGATTGAGAACAACACAACCACACTGTCGCGCGGATTCAACGGCCTCGACCTGCAGTTCGGCGACAACTGCATCGTGGAAGGCAACACAGTGCACATCGACCTCGGTGTGGAAGCAATCGGCATCTACGTGCGCAAAGGCGCGTCGACAGCCGACAAACGCTCGCGCATCGTCAACAACGAGGTGTCGGTGAAGAGCAGCGACTACACGTCTGCCGCCATAAAGGTCAACGGCAAAACCCCGAATGTCGACATCGCCTACAACACGGCTGTCGTTGCCGGACACGAGAACAACGTGGCTTGCTACCTCAACGACGCGATGGAGGCAATGACCGTGCGCAACAATATTTTCCTTGCCCGCGACAACGGCTTGGTATACCGCACATACAAGGACGCTGACGCTGCGGCAATCACATTCTCCAACAACGTGCTCCACACCAACGGAACTGTGTTTGCGCAGACAAGCAGCAATACGAAACTCGCATCGTTCAGCGACTGGATGCTGAAAGTGAACGAGCAGAGCAGCTTCAATGAAGACGTTGCGTTCCTCAGCGACAAAATGCTCTTCCCTGCAGCCGCAGGCAACCTGCTCAACGCCATGCCGCTCGACTTCGTGACCACCGACCTGCTCGGCGCCGTGCGCAACGCCACGACACCGACAATCGGCGCTTACGAATATGCCGACGCATCGGCTGTTCCGGCATTCGACGAAGGCTATCCTGCAATCTCTGGCATCAGCCACAACGCAGCGACTGCCGTCCTCAAGACTGCCGCCAACGGCAAGGCTTACCTCATGGTGAAAGAATCATCGGAAACCGCTCCTTCAGCCGACGAGATGAAGGCTTCGACACTCACCGCCACACTGCGTGCCGGCAAAGAAGTGTCGGTGAGTCTCAACGGCTTGTCGAGCCAGACGGAATACCGCCTCTACACATTGCTTGAAAGCCTCGACGGCACAAATGTGGGCGAAGTTGCGGCAACCGACGCGTTCACAACCACATATCTGCCTACCGAAGTGTCTACGTTCGAGAACGTGAAGGCTAACGATAGCGGTTTTGACGACGGTACGGCTTCTTTCGCCGGATTTACCGTAGTCGATGCCGACGATGCTGTGGTGGAAGGCACGAAAGTGGCTAAAATCGAAGGCGCAGGAGCTGTGCAGCTCACCAACACCGACAAGGGCTTGACCCTGACCGGATTCTTCGTGAAAACTGACGCCGAGGTGGCTATGAACGTCTACGACGGCAACGCCGACGCTCACGCATACACCATCCCTGCAACTTCAGGAAAATGGATTTTCTTCAACCTGAAGGACAAGGGCGCAGTGACGGCTCTCGACTTTGCAACAGAGGGCAACGCATATATCGACAACTTCAGCGGCGAGCCTCTGCCTCTCACAGCGGCATGCACCACTCCGCAAGCCACCGTGGCAAGCGGCGCGAAAGCCGACCTTAAGGCAGAATTCGACGGCGGCGTATATCCTGTGGCTGTGGAATGGAAAAACGCCATGCGCGAGGTTGTTGCCAACGGCGACAACACCGCCACCCCGGCTTTGGACCGCTCAGGCGTGTTCTATATGACAGCCACCGACGCATGGGGCAACACCGCCACCGATGCGGCAGTTGTCTACGTGACCGGCAACCAGTTTGCCGCCACAATGGACGACAACTTCCTCGCTCCTGAAAGCTTCTACAACGGTCTTGGCAAGGACGACCCAAGCTACACAAACCCGGGCACCAGCTCGCAGTTTGTCAGCGGCTCGTTTGCTTTCGACACCGAACGCCACACCTCGACATGGTGGGGTGGCTTCGCTCTGAGCAACCAGACAAGCACCGTGTTTGAGTCGTATGCCGACCAGTTCAAGTCGGCTGTGGGCAGCGGACACAACTCTGCGAACTACGCCGTGGTCTACAGCTACACCGGCGCCAACTACGCAGCCAACGTGACCAACGCCGCCGACGGAGCCGACGTGAGCGGATTCTACGTGACCAACACAGCCAACAACGTAAACGCCTACGTAAACGGCGACGGCATGTCGACCGCTCCAGGCGGATTCGCAAAGGGCGACTGGTTCAAGATGACCGTAAACGTTGTGAAAGCCGACGACACGACAGCATCGATGGACTACTATCTTGCCGACTACCGCGCCGACAACGAGGCCGACCACTATTACCTCGACACATGGCAATGGGTTGACCTCCGCCAGTTCGGTAAAATCAAGAAAGTGACATTCGGATTCGAAGGCACGAAGAGAAACGCGTATGGCTTGACTACACCTACCTACGCTTGTCTCGACGACTTCGGCGGCACCCGTGAAATCAGCGACGCCAAAAAGGCTCTCGCCGGCATCACAATCCCTGCCACCGTCGACCTCCAGACACTCTTCAACCTCGACAACGACAATTCAACAGTGACCTATGCGATTGTCGACAACTGCGACGCAGCAAAGGCTACAATGGCTATCGCCGACGGCATCCTGACAATCTCAGGTCTTACCGACAAGACCGAGACATCAGCCGTGGTAAGCGCCACACAAAAGGGTAAAATCCAATTTGTGAACATCCCTGTTGAAATCGACGAGGAAAAGGCTTCTGTAAACGATGTGGCTGTCGACGCCGACGTCAGAATCTTCCCGGTTCCGGCAACCGACCGTCTCAACATCCGCACCGCGATGACCGACTATGCCGTACGCATCTACGCCACCAACGGCTCGCTCGTAATGGAGCAGCTCGGCAACAACGGAAGCATAGCCGTTCCTGTAAACCACCTTGCAAAAGGTGTCTACATCCTTACAATCGACAACGCACAGCAATCATCCAAACACCGCGTTGTCGTCAAATAGAGTTTTAATAATGGTTTAGAGTGATGTCCGCCCGGCGAAGAGATTTCGCCGGGCGGACTTTTTATTATTATAATATGTCTATTGACAGCTTTATCAGTTTCTGAAATAATCATTGAAGAAATACATGTGGTCGCGCAGCGAACGACGCCAGTAGACCCACGAATGCTTGCCCGGACGCGACGTGAACTCATGGTGTATGCCCTGCTTTGTCAACGCCTCGTGCAGTTTAACGTTGACGTCGAAGAAGAAGTCCTCCGTGCCGCAATCAATGATCAGCTGCAATGCGCCGTCCTTGAGCAACGGAAGCTGCGCCATCACCGTATTCTTGTCCCAATTCTCCTTATGTGTCTTCTGATCGCCCAGCCTCAACTTGATGTCCCATTTCTCAGGAAACGGACGGAAGTCAACGCCACCGCTCATCGAGCCGGCAGCACCAAACACGTCCTGATGGCGGATGGCGAGATAAAGCGCGCCGTGTCCGCCCATGCTGAGTCCTGTCACGGCACGTCGCTCACGGCGTGCGTCGGTAAGATAGTTTTTGTCGATATATTTCACCAATTCCGACGATACGAATGTCTCATATCTGATTGTAGGGTCGACAGGGCTGTCGAAATACCAGTTTGTGCCGCCGTCGGGAATCACCAGAACAACGTCAAACATATCGGCATACTGGCGCACATTGGTATAGCTGAGATATCCAAGAAGGTTGTTGTCGCCATAGCCATGGAGCAGATAGACCACCGGAAGAGGGCGCGCACCGTAACTGTCGGGCAACACCACAGATACGTCGATCTGCTTATGCATCGACTCACTCTCAACTTTCACTGTTTCCAAACGACTTGCCGCCGCAGGAATGGCGCAGGCAAGAATCACGAGAATTGTCACTAATTGACGGATAGTTTTCATTTTTCAATCGATTTTATGGGGTTTATAGCGACAAACATAGACAAAATATGCGGAAAGTGCAATTTTTTTAATCCCAAATGTTGCACAAACGAAAAACTCGGTTTATCTTTGCACTCGCTAACGAAAAACAGCAAGGACTGGTGCGGTAGTTCAGCTGGTTAGAATACATGCCTGTCACGCATGGGGTCGCGGGTTCGAGTCCCGTCCGCACCGCAAGAGCCTGAAGCAATGCTTCGGGCTCTTTTCATTTTTCCCTAAAAAACAAACAACTATGAAACTTAGACTGATTCTAATCGCACTCATGGCGCTGCTCGCATTCAACGCCTCTGAAACCAGCCTTGCGGACAACAACACACGCACCTCTGGCAACACGACAACCGACACCGGTTATTTCCAAAACGGACGTCCGTTTGTAGTTATCTCCAAAGAAGATATGAAAATGCGCGTGTACGACGCGACAGGACGCGAATTGCGCTGCTACCCTATCGCCTGCGGACGCAATGTGGGCAACAAGCGGCGTCAGGGCGACATGCGCACACCGGTGGGACTGTTTAAAGTGCAGGAGATTCTTGACGCGCACACATGGACACACGACTTTAAAGACGGTAAAGGCGTGATTCGCGGCGCCTACGGCCCGTATTTCGTGCGCTTGCTGACAGGGCACAAAGGCATCGGCATCCACGGCACACACGACGAGTCGTCGATAGGCACTCTCGCCACCGAAGGATGCATACGCCTTCATAATGCCAACATCCTGGAGTTTGCAACAAAATTTGCCTACCGCGGAATGACAGTGATCGTGCTTCCATCGAAGGACGACCTTGAGAACGACGGACTCACACTTGAAACAGAAAACGGCTCAGGAAAATAAATCGGCCAGAACGGCGGGCGAATGCAACTCGCCCAGCGCGGAGTTGTGCAACCGGTAATAGTCGAGCGTCAGCTGCAACAGCCGGTTGCGCTGCCCGCGGTTGAAGCGGAACAGGTGCATGTTGGCATACGTGATGCGCGACAGCCGATAGACCGCCTCCGCCTCCACCCCCTCTACATAATGCCCATGCACAGGACGGCAGCTGGAAAAGACGCCGCCCTCCATATCAAACACGCATCCCGGACGATACGTGTCGCGGTCGGGCTCGATTCCGATAAACACGCCTAAATTATAAAGGAAGCAGATGTGGAAATTGGCAATGCCGTCATTTGCCCGGTCGAGAAACACCACCGACCCCGCCACAAAGGAAAACAGCGCGGGATTGCGCTCCTGCTCCACGATGACAGCAGAGAGCAGCTCCGTGACAAACAGCGCCACGGCATTCTTGATAGGATCGGTATGAAGACTGTGCAGCGGATGCAGACAGCGCGCCTCCTTTATACTATACAGGTCGCGCCCTTGTCTGATGTCGGCAACAATCTCAACAAGCGAGAGAGGCTGAAACAACGCCCTGCGCTGACGCGCCACCTTGCCGCTGCCTTGCGGCAGCAGAAACGCCATGACGCCATGCATGTCGGTGTAGACACGCACAATAGCATTCTTGTCGTTGTATTTTATGGTGCGCAGCACCACCCCCTGCAGTTTCTCAATCATTGCACAATGAATAAATTCCACGCCAAAGGTACACATTATGCGATTTATAATTTCTTAAAATCTATTAAAATCACCGTTTTGTATGCACGATATTTGGTGGATAAATAAATAACTCCTATCTTTGCACTCGCTTTGACAGAAAAGCGGTTAATAATGTATTGGCCCATTCGTCTATCGGCTAGGACGCAAGATTTTCATTCTTGAAAGAGGAGTTCGATTCTCCTATGGGCTACTAATTTAAAGATTTTTTATAATGGCAAATCATAAATCATCTATCAAGAGAATTCGTCAGACTGAGACACGTCGCCTTCGTAACCGTTACTACGCAAAGACTGCACGTAATGCTGTGCGCCGTCTTCGCGCGTTGAACGACAAGGCTGAAGTAGTAGAAGCTTACAACAAGGTTAGCTCAATGTTGGATCGTCTTGCCCGCAAGAGCGTTATCTCAAAGAACAAGGCAGCTAACTTGAAGAGCAAGCTCGCTAAGCACGTAGCTAAGGTTCAAGCAGCATAATCAAGCACGTCGCTTGATTCTTGTTGGCCCATTCGTCTATCGGCTAGGACGCAAGATTTTCATTCTTGAAAGAGGAGTTCGATTCTCCTATGGGCTACATTAGTGTATTGGCTGATTTTCCAGCCGATACCTTTTTTCGTATATATACACAGCCATTCCAACAGTGAACAAAAGCATCCTCAAAATAGCAGTACCCGCAATCCTGTCAAACGTCATCGTGCCGCTGCTGGGACTTGTCGACCTCACCATCGCCGGCCACATCGGCGATGCCGTGACAATCGGTGCGGTTTCGGTGGGCGCAACGATGTTCAGCCTCACATACTGGAACTTCGGATTTCTGCGCATGGGGACAAGCGGACTGACAGCGCAGGCATACGGCGCGCGCGACAGGCGACAGATGTCGGTGATGCTGTTTCGCTCGGTGGCACTGGCACTGCTGCTCGGCATCGCCATCGTGGCACTGCAGTCGCCCATAAGATGGCTGCTGCTCGCCGCCATCTCCCCAAGCGAGGCAGTCCACACCCATGCCTCGCAATATTTCTCCATCATAATCTGGGGCGCGCCCGCCACCCTCGCCACGATGAGCCTCACAGGATGGTTTATCGGCATGCAGAACTCCACCTACCCTCTCGCGGTGTCGATGGCTGTAAACGCCGTCAACATCGTCTGCAGCCTATGTTTCGTGTTCGCCATGCGGCTTGGATTCATCGGCATCCCCTTAGGCACACTTGCGGCACAGTGGTGCGGCTTCATCCTTTCCGCATTTTTCGCCGCCAGAATGATGCGCAAGGAAACCCTCGGATATGCTCCACGCATCGACGAGATGCTGCGCGGTCTGGGACGTTTTTTCAGCGTCAACCGCGACATCTTCCTACGCAGCCTGTGCGTAATGGCTGTGATGCTGTTTTTCACAGCTACGGGTGCACGCTCCGGCAACATGACGCTCGCCGTCAACGCCCTGTTCATGCAACTTTATCTGCTCTACTCCCATTTCATGGACGGGTTTGCATACGCCGGCGAGGCTCTCGTTGGCAAATATGCCGGCGCCGCCGACAAGCATTCGCTGCGACGCTGCGTGTCGCATCTCTTTGCATGGGGATGGAGTCTCGCCGCAATATTCGCTTTCGCCTATGGCGTCTTCAACCACGAAGTAATGTCGCTGTTCAGCGACAAACCCGAGGTCGTAGCGTTTGCCGCAGCCTACCGATGGTGGATAGCCCTCGCTCCGATAGCAGGTATGGCGGCGTTTATCTGGGACGGCGTGTTTGTCGGACTTACCGCCACCCGACAGATGCTGTTGTCGCTCGCAGGCGCGACAGCAGTCTATTTCGCCATCTATTTTCTTTCCCCTTTTCCCGACGCCAACAGCAGTCTTTGGACAGCCTTTTTGACATATCTCGCCGTCAGAGGCGTGATATTATGGCTATGTTTTGCCCGCAAGAACGAATATTGACGTTTATATTTTTCATATAAGCCACATCTGTATATCAACGACTTAACATTTTATCCATTTATATAATGGTTCATCTTGCATTGCTTCATCAGGCACTATGGTGTAACTTAGTGTCATCGAAAGAACCATTCAATATTATTACGCAGCCTCTCCTGTTGTGAAACAATGAGAGCAGACATAAAAAAGCGGAGCCGCAAAGACTCCGCTTTTTGTTTTTATACAGAAACCGTATCCTTACTTCACGATAAGTTTCGCTGTGCTTACACCGTTGGTTGTTGCCACGCGCACAAGATACATTCCTGCCTGCAGACCATCTGTCGACACAGCGGCAGTTCCGTTGATCTCAGCCTGCGCTGCCACAGCACCACCGAGAGTGAAAATCTGCACGTTTGCCTCGCCGTCAGCCTCAACTGTCACAGCCTCGCCAGCCTTTACAGGATTAGGATATACGCGCACGCCCTGAGCCGCCTCGATGCCGGCAACGCTGCCGCCACCTGCTGAATATACAGCCTCGAAACCAGGCACGAGGATTTCAAACGCCTGACCCTTTGCCGAAGCGCCCATGTCGAGACGGAGAGTGTTGACAGTCAATGGATACACACCGATATCTGTCAGATCAAGATTATCAGAAAGGTTGAGCTCCAATGTCGAAACCGTGTTTTTCGGAAGTTCGTCGGTAGTAAAAGCCCAAGCCGAATAAACTTTGCCATATGCGTCGGTCAATGTCGACGACACCTTCTTCACTGTTGCATTACCCGGGTTGATGCGCACGCGGAGTTTCTCAGGCAAACTCCACACGCGGCAGCCCTTTTCCAATTGGATATATGCGCCACGACCCGTACCGTTGCCTGTATAGTTGATTTTCACACCGTTTTCAAGAGCAGAAACAACAAGGTCGGTACCGCCAAACTGCGAGTTTTTCCATTCGCCGTCTTTGTATTCAGCGACAGGCATAACCTCTGCTGCAGGAATCTCGACAGACACATTTGCAGTTCCCACAAACGAACCTACCTTTCCGGTAATAGTTGTGGTTCCGTTTGCCACACCACGGAGCACACCGTCAGCAGCACCGATTGTGGCAACACCGTCGTTTTCCGACGACCAAGTAAGTGCCACAGGGTTAATCGGCATCGTTTTCTCGTTAACAATAGCCTGCACCTCCATCGGATATTCGCGCTTATTGTCAATCACGATGTTTTTCAATCGGAAAGCAACGTCATCGCTTGCCACCACATTTACAGGAAGCACTGCCTCAATACCGTTGTAAGTAGCCTTCAAAGCACCCATACCTTCGCCTGTGCCATAGAATGTGGAGCCGTCGTTGACAATCTCGCCGAGAGCCTTGTCGCAGCTGAGCTTAACGCCCTGCAAGTCTGTATCGACAAGCACACCATACTTGTTGTAGCCATAGAATTTCGGAGTATAGATACCGTATTTCGGGAAGTTCATCGCCCAGTCTACGAAACGCACCTCAGCGACAGTCTTGTCGTCAGGCACATTGGCAACGACAAACAGACCGCTTGCCACAGCACGCTCATGACCGTCGCTCGTCTTGTTGAGCACACCAAGAGGCGCTGTATACATTGTCGAAGAGCCACCGCCGTCAACATTGACAGCCTCGTCGGCACCAGCATAGTAAAGCATTCCGGCAAGTTCCTGAGTGTGTACACCGGCAGAAATTGCGCTACGTCCGTCGATGACCATCATCACCAACTTGGTGTTATCTGTTGAATAACCGATACCTGTGCGCGGATGGCGCGCGCTGGCGTCGCCACGGTCGCCTTCAGAGTCGAGCACCTCGCCCGCTTTCAGAATCCATGGGTTGCCGCAAGCCAACTGAGTCGGGAACACCTCAGTGTCGCCGATAGTCACCTTCACATATGCCGACACCTCGTCGCCAACTTTCAAGCCGCTGAGCACATCTTGTGCAGAGCCTCGGGCAAGAAGCACGTACTCACCATCGTTGATAGCGCAGTCGCCGTTGGTGCCTGTAGCACCGCACACCTTGAACTTCAGTGTTTTGCCGGCACCTACATAATCGCCTTCCTCAAGAGTCACAGGCACTGTCACACACTGACCGTTAATCCACGGCTGGTTAGGAGTGCCATAATACTTCGGTGTATAGATTGAAATACCATTGTCAGGAGCGTCGTTGTTGATTGCCTTGAGAGTGGCAGTCTTTCCGCCCGCTGTAACCGTTCCATTTTCAAACGAGACAGCACCGATGTTCATCTTGCCGTCGCGGTCAACAAAGATGTTTGGCCAGGATGTAGAAGCCGAACCGCTGCGATAAATCTCGCCGCCGGCAACCGAAGCCCTCACAGGCGCACCTACAATCGACTTGCCGTTGCTTGCCGAGCCTGAAGTATGGAAGAAGTCGGTGTTGACACCGCAGAAATAGTTCTTTCCTTCCACAGTGTGGCTCTTAGCCATGCTGCTGACAGTTCCTCCGCCAGGCACCTTGTCCTGAGCCACGATAGCCTCGATTGAAGTGTTGGGGTTGGTTAAGTCGGTTGTCAGATAAAACACACGCAACTGTTGCCCGGCCTCGTTGACAAGATGCAACGAAGTTTCCGTAGTGCCCGGACCCACCTTCGCATGAAAAAGCGTATCGACAGAATATTCGACACCTGCGAGCGCAACGGTTCTACCGCCGCGTTCCGCCGCGCTCATTGTAAGCGCCGCGCCCAGCAACAATACGCTGGATAGAAAGATTTGTTTTCTCATAATTATTTTATGGGTTATGTTAGTTTCTATTCCACAAAATTACGCATTTCTATTCACCTCTGCGCAATTTGCCGATAAAAAATCAGTAACAAAACGTTAATCGATGTAAAACCGCGCATACTGCGCTTATCTTCAAGTGAATCAGCCAAGAAATCCGCAACCTTATAAATTGCAGAACAG
>UMGH01050088.1_pt1 | contig 17508 bp, 15 predicted proteins | sample 1965231 | NCBI WGS metagenome assembly UMGH01 (sample SAMEA4836068, study PRJEB28245) | human gut metagenome | biome: gut microbiome; material: fecal sample | place: Denmark | collected 2008 | reverse complement strand
TCAGATTGCCTGTTTCCCGTCTTCTATCCTGATTGCCCACTTCTTTACGGTGGTACGGAATAAATATGTCTATTGGATGTTTCATGCATCTGTGGTTGTTCTTATCTTATTATTGTTATTGCGAATATGGAGTTTTTAATAGATTACGGTTATATCGGTGTATTCATTGCCGCTTTTCTGGCAGCCACGGTGTTGCCTTTCAGCAGTGAGGTTGTATTGACAGGTGTTCTGTTGGCGGGTTCATCTTATTGGCCTTGTATGATAGCTGCGACCTTGGGAAATTTCTTGGGCGGAATGAGTTGTTATTGGCTGGGAATGTTGGGAAAGATAGAATGGATAGAAAAATATCTGAAGCTTGATGCTCAAAAAGTTTATAAAGTGCAGAATTGGATCAAAGACAAGGGTTCATGGATGGGATTTTTTGTCTTTCTTCCAGGTATTGGTGATTTTATTGCTGTCGCTTTAGGCTTTTTGAGAGCAAATATCTGGATTGTGGCGATCTCGATGTTTTTAGGAAAAGCCATACGTTACTGGATCTGGATGGAGTTTGTATTTAAAGTCCAATCTCTTATCTGAAATACTAAAGAAAATAGTAATTTTGTGCCCATAATTTATCTTTGGAGATGAACGCTAATATTTCTAATTTAACTAACAAGCAAGTATTGTTCCGTGAGGCAAAGGACTATGTGATGATTGCCTTGGGAATGATTTTGTATGGCATAGGATGGACCATTTTCCTTTTGCCGAATGATATTACGACCGGCGGTGTTCCGGGTATTGCTTCTATTGTGTTCTTTGCAACCAAATTACCGGTTCAGTACACTTATTTTGCAATCAATGCGTTTTTGTTATTGTTGGCCTTAAAGATTCTCGGATTTAAGTTCTGTGTCAAGACTATTTATGCTGTTTTTGTGCTGACATTCTTTTTGTCGGCTTTGCAAAGTTTGGTCGGAGAAGTTCACATCTTGAAAGATCAGCCTTTTATGGCGTGTGTCTTAGGAGCTTCTTTTTGTGGTAGTGGCATTGGTATCGCTTTTTCGGCAAATGGTAGTTCGGGTGGAACAGATATCATTGCTGCCATTATCAACAAGTATCGGGATGTTTCGCTGGGCCGAGTTGTCATGGCTTGTGATATGATTATCATTACTTCCAGTTATTTCGTATTACAGGATTGGGAAAAGGTCGTTTATGGTTATGTGACGTTGTATGTCTGTAGCTTTGTGCTTGATCAGATAGTAAATAGTGCACATCAGTCCGTACAGTTCTTTATTATTTCCAAACATTATAAAGAAATCGGAGAACATATCAATAAGGATATGCATCGCGGTGTGACAGTATTGGATGGTACAGGACTTTATACCGGTAATGGTGTGAAGATGATGTTTGTTCTGGCAAAGAAACGTGAATCGACTGCTATTTTCCGTTTGATTAAAGATATTGATCCAGATGCTTTTGTTTCGCAGAGCACAGTTATCGGTGTCTATGGAAAAGGTTTTGATCATATTAAGGTAAAATAAAAACGGCAGGTCGCCGTCTTTTTTCTTATGCGGGCCTTCGAAATGATTTCGATGGCCTTTTTTTATTGTATAAGGCTTTCGAAATCATTTCAAGGTTTAAAGATGTTTGTTTGGGGATTTGAATACCAATATTATCTGACCTTATCAGATGCCCAGATTGTTTTTATGGTTTCTTCCTGGTTATATCCGTAAGGAGACTGTGCACTTCGGGTATTGGCCCGATAGGTATTTCCTGTTTTGTTTGGACAACAGATACCACGAATGCCTGGCATTTCAATATGACCATCCGGATCCGTCTTCTTCATCCATTGCCAGACATACTGTAACCATTCATTCCGATACTTTTCCGGTTGTTTGGCAAACCAGGATATTTCGTCCCAACCCCACGGGAAATACGACGTAGTGTCTGCTACATTTACCGGTTCTTCTTTCCCGTAATTATCAATCTCAACTAAATAGGGCAGATGTTCGCACGACCAACCTGAAGGCGTCTGACAACCCATGCTTTTCTTATAGAGAGCATCTAAGTGATTGACTCGTAGTTCTGCGGGTTGTATATCTCCTTCTTTCCAAGGAGTAGCTGTTGGAAGAGCGCAGATACGCATCGGGAATGAATTGAAATCAATCAGGCTTTTCCCATTAGTTACCATACCTCCTTTGGGCGTGTGTGCATCCAGAATCACCCATTGCCGGCGGGCATGCTGGGCAGCGAAGGAACGGATTTTGTCGATTAATGTGATCCAGTGTGTCCGGTCAGGATCATTCATGCCCATCAGTTCGATTTGTCCTAAATGAAAGGCTTCACAGCCGATACGGATATAAGAACAAGCCAGGAAATAGAACCATAATTGTGTTTCCTGCCGGCTGATATCCGGTACACTTCCTCCTGTATGCCAGTGATCCACATATTTCCCTTGCAGGTTTAGCATATCTTCATACCTGAAATTCCTTTTCTCTGGTTTCAGTCCGTAACTATCAAATACCCATTCCGGAATTTCAATCTGGCTGACTTCAGTAGAAATAGCTTCGAACAGACAGGCTTGAAATACCAGATCCGGATCATCTGCGTGCATTCTTTGGGTGATCTGTTCTGCTTTCGTCCAGAAAGTAGGATCTTTTAATATCTGTTCGTTTTCCCACAGGAGAATGGAACGTCCCAAGAATTTGGCTCCGATATTCTGGATCATGCGGATATCGTCGTTGAGTTGTTCTTCTCCTTGATTGGGTACCAGTAAGTTCGTGACTGTTATGGAACGATCCAGGTAATTTTCCAGTACTTCTTTTTGAATACCGTTTTTATCGAATGAATAAGGTGAAGTTGATTCTCCTTGTGCCTGTCCGGCAAAAGATACGAGAATCCAAATCAAAAGTAGTGAGAATCGTTTTTGAATCATATATCAATCGTTTTTATAAGTAATAGGACTTCCTTTCGTCTGATAAATAGTTTGTTGGAACTGCTGAGGAGATATCTGTACCTGATCTCGAGTTAGTTCCGGCACATTGTAACTTTTGAGTCGCTTCATATTATGTTCCGGATCTTGTTGAGGCAGAATAAAAGCTTTGCTAGCTTTTCCTTTCGGATTGAAATAAGTTATGTAAAGTCGGGTATAAGAACCGTCATCACGTCTGGAACTGAAGACGATCCATCGCCCGTTACTACTCCAGCAATGATAACTGTCTGCATCTGTGCTGTTGGCTTCTTGCAGCGGATAGACAGAGTCTGCTTCCAAATCTTTTACGTAGAGGTCTGCGCTTTTATGCCAGATATGGAATTGTCCGTAGGATCCGGCTGTAAATAACAGATAACGTCCGTCTGGACTAATCCGGGGAACGGAGGCACTGATTCCAATAGAATCGCAGTTGATTTCGGTAACTTCTTCTCCGAAACTTTGATCGGAGGACTGGAATGTTCGACTGACAATATTATAACGTAAAGTATTGAAGTCTTTTGGACGAACAGTGCCCGTAGATTGATGGTCATAAAGACTGCCTACGCAATAATAGATTTTATCACCGGCTGGCGACCAACAGGGGAATGTTTCGAGTAGACTGTCTGTGTGACAGATATATTTCACTTCCTTCTGATTGGCATCATAGAAGAGCAGGTCGGAAGCCATATCAATTACTTCTACTTTTTCTTCATTCAGGATGTGGAAGGCTTGTCCTGTCTTGTTGGATGAAAACAGGATCCAGTTTTGTGTCGGATGCCAAGCAGGATAGACTGCTCCGAATGGGATGGAATCATGTTGGAAGTTGATTTTCTCTATAGTCTTACCTTGAGCAAGGATGGTTCCACTGTGGTTCGTACGAACGTGAAACAGCATCTTCTGGATACTATAATTCTGGTAATTGTGGCAGTTGATGCAATGATTATCTTCGTAATCGAATGTCCGGTTATTCTCATAGATCACTTCTTCCTGGAAGTTCGTGAGGTTACGCTGATATAAGCCCAGTTGGCGATAGTAGGAATAACCGGGTTCGATCAACCGATAGGAGACGAACGGATCAATCTCTTCTTTGGCCACATGCCAGGTGAATGGTTGGAAGCGTAGCCATTTCTTTTCCGTATAAGTATAGACCTGTACTTGTATCTCTTTTCCTCGGGAAACACTTAAAAGAGATTTCCATTGTTCCGCATTGAATTGTAATGTTGATCCGTGCGAAGCATAGGCCGACAGTTTCTTTCCTTCACTGGAAGTCAATACAGCTACAAACTTCTCACCTGGTGTACGGACCAGAAAGTTCAGCGGAGCGATATTGGGTGGAATGATGATATCTTTATAATCCGGATAAATAGATGCGGCTTGTCCCACTTCTGTAAAGTTAGCAGGCTCGTCTGCCTTAGAGGAACATGCTGTCAGCATTCCGATGATGACGTACATGAGTACGGAAAGTATATAAGGTATTGTTTTCATCAGTTTACTCCTCCTTTCATCAGTATTTGGTATCGTTTCATCTGTTCTTCATCTATTTTATTCTGGCAGAAATAATAGAACGGATAGAAATGACCGTATTCTTCCTGTAGTTGAGGAATCAGTTCATCGGCCACTTTCCCGTCTTTGACATATTGAGAGAGGAAGTTTTCGACTTGTTGGATTGTGCTCGGACGAATCTGGAACTGTGACAACAGATTCGTTGCCCGTTCTTTTTGCAGATAAGTATATAGAACAACAGCTTGCTCTACTATGAGCGGAAGCTCCTTCCCTTTGTAAGGACGCGTTCGATTCACCACTTCATCTAATAATTTGGTATATAAACATGCCGCCATGGATACATCAAATGTTTGCTGATTCCGGATATGATTTCCAGTAATGGGGTATCCGATGAATAGAGGAGAGCGATATGATTGTTCAAAGCTGTCGTTCGTTGGTTTGAGTGCCAGTATGCGATTGAAGAAAGGTTGTTCCAAGATAACTTTGGGATTGGCTACCAAAGGCATATATTTCTGTACAAAGCTGGATTCAAAAGGAACTTGCTGTAATAGGTAAAGATATTTATTGGCTAGAGCATATTCTTCGTTCAGTAAGGAACAGAAAAAGAGTTGCTTGAGTGTGTAACAACTGGTACCGTCGATAACCATGCGTTCCATTGCCTGATGATAAGCTGTATTCACTAAGCCAGAAGAAAGGCAACAGTCGCTAAGGTACAGATCTGTTCCGTCGTCGGGTAATCCACCTCGATTGATTAAGCCTAAGTCAGGATATTGATAAGGAATGTCGAGCAGGTTATTTAATAAACGTCCGGTTTGTAACAAGGCGATGGCATGATAGGCAGCAACACTTCTGGTGGGTTGTTTTGCCTGTCTGGCTTGTTGAATCATTTTATCCCAATTTTGTTCCTGATATGCACGTTGCATGGAGGCGGTTATCCTTTCGTTCTCTTTTCCTGTCCAGGTATAGAGATAAAGTCCTAGAAACAAAACGCCACAAATTCCTTGTCCCCATTGGGAAGGAGAAACAGGGTGCGAAGGTTTTCCGGCAATAAAGTGAAAAGCTATCGATATCAGGGCTGCCAGTATAAAAACTGCAAGTGGCCATAAAAAGACTACTGATGGCTCTTGTTGATAATACAGGTTTTGTCCTTTCTGGATGAGATACCACAACACCAGGATGGAAGGAAGAAGAGAAATCCATTCCCATTTACCTTGAAGTGCGAAACTCTTTCTGACGAGGCAGACTGTTCCGGTGAGCAAAACCGACATCAGAAATCCTCCAATCCAAGGTTCATGATAGGAGAGTAACAAAAGGCGGCCGAACCAATAGAGTTTTCCTCCTGGCTGGTCGAGTATGAACTCCATGATTTGTTGGTCGAAAGCAAACAAACTGTATTGTTCGGCCATATAAAATACATCGCCATAAAGAATGGCTGCAAAAATCCAGAATCCGATGAAGGCAATGACCGGAGTGGAACTCAAGATTGTTTTGATTTTCATCCTTTTCATGTAATTAGATCTAGTCTTTTAAAAGCAGTTTAAAGGTAAGATATTCCTCGAAGGAATGTATAGCCGGCACGGCTGTTTTGCAACATAAAAAAAGCGACCTGCCCAATTGGACAAGTCGCTTCGATGAAGTTATTAAAAGTTCTTATGTGATTAGTCTTTCAATTTAGCCTTCAAGAACTCACGGTTCAAACGAGCGATGTTGCTAACAGAGATGTTCTTCGGACATTCCATTTCGCAAGCACGTGTGTTTGTACAGTTACCGAAGCCCAGTTCATCCATTTTGGCAACCATAGCCTTTGCACGGCGAGCTGCTTCAACACGACCCTGAGGCAATAATGCCAACTGGCTGACTTTGGCTGAAACGAACAACATAGCTGAACCATTCTTACAAGCTGCTGCACAAGCACCACAACCGATACAAGCTGCTGCATCCATAGCTAAATCTGCATCTTTCTTAGGAATAGGAATTGCATTAGCATCAGGAACACCACCTGTATTAACTGATACGAAACCTCCGACCTGCATGATTTTATCATAGGCAGTACGGTCAACCATCAAGTCGCGGATAACCGGGAAACCAGCTGAACGCCACGGTTCGATAGTGATTGTTTCGCCGTCGTGGAAACGACGCATGTACAACTGGCAAGTAGTAGCACCTGTTGCCGGTCCGTGCGGATGACCGTTTACATACAGAGAGCACATACCGCAGATACCTTCACGACAGTCGTGATCGAACACGATCGGTTCTTTACCTTCATTGATCAAACGCTCATTCAAAATGTCCAGCATTTCCAGGAAAGAGACACTCTGATTGATCTTATCTATTTGGTAAGTCTCGAACTGTCCTTTTTCCTTCGGACCTCTTTGACGCCAAACTTTAAGCGTTACTTTTATATCTTTATCCATACGTTTTTAGTTTTTAAGTTTTTTAGTTTTTAAGTTTTTAGTTTCAAGTTCTCAAGTTCTGGAATTTTTATCTAATCCATTCTTTCGTCTGTAAATCAAAGATAATATCATCTTGTTTACTTCCGTATTCAGGCCTTGAAGCATTCTGGAATCTTCTTCTTTCATAAAAGAAAGTTCGAGTGATAAAATCAACTGCGTTTCCAGTTCATTAGAAGATCCCAATGCTACATATAAGAACCGTAATAATTCTTTGTCTGAACCTCGACCATAACCTTCCGCAATGTTCGAAGGAATGGATACTGCGCATCTACGCATCTGATTTACCAGGCCGAATCGTTCTTCAGTAGGGAAGTTACCAGTTACCTGATATACTTTTTTTGCTAAAGTCAGACTTTTTTGCCAAGCCAATAAATCTTTGAACGTACCCATAAACTTACAAACTTATAAACTCATAAACTTACAAACTTATTTTTTGTAATTACGTGTTTGCGGAACTACGAATTCATAGTTCAAATCTTCTTTCAGCATAACCGGATCTTTGTCTTCTCCTTGATATTCCCAGCAAGCAACATACATGAACTTATCATCATGACGCAAAGCTTCGCCTTCTTCAGTCTGATGTTCTGTACGGAAGTGACCACCACAAGATTCTGCACGATTCAATGCATCGTGAGCCATCAATGTACCGATTTCGATGAAGTCAGCCAAACGTAAAGCTTTTTCCAATTCAACGTTCTGATCATCACCTGAACCCGGGATATATACATTGCTCCAGAATTCTTTCTTCAGGTCTTTCAACATGTTGATTGCTTCCAACAAGCCTTTTTCGTCACGAGCCATACCGATGTGTTCCCACATGATGTGACCTAACTTACGGTGGATAGTATCAACTGTTTCTTTACCCTTGATGTTCATCAATTTCTGGATACGAGCTTTGATTACGTTTTCTGCTTCAACAAATTCCGGCAGATCTGTGCTGAAACGCGGAACCTGAATCTGGTCAGACAAGTAGTTCTGGATGGTGTATGGCAATACGAAATAACCATCAGCCAAACCTTGCATCAACGCAGAAGCACCTAAACGGTTTGCTCCGTGGTCAGAGAAGTTCGCTTCACCAATAGCGAACAAGCCCGGAATAGAAGTCTGCAATTCATAGTCAACCCACAGACCACCCATTGAATAGTGCAATGCCGGGTAAATCATCATCGGAGTTTCATATGGATTATCGTTGGTAATTTCTTCGTACATATCGAACAAGTTACCATATTTCTGCTTAACAACTTCCTTACCTAAGCGGTTGATAGCATCAGAGAAGTCTAGGAATACAGCTAAACCAGTGTTGTTTACACCATATCCTGCGTCGCAACGTTCTTTAGCGGCACGTGAAGCAACGTCACGCGGAACCAAGTTACCGAATGCCGGATAACGACGTTCCAAATAGTAGTCACGGTCTTCTTCCGGAATATCTTTACCTTTCTTGGTACCTGCCTGTAATGCTTTGGCGTCTTCCAGTTTCTTCGGAACCCAGATACGACCATCATTACGTAATGATTCAGACATCAATGTCAATTTTGACTGATAGTCACCTTTTACAGGAATACAAGTCGGGTGAATCTGAACCATACAAGGATTAGCAAAATAAGCACCTTTCTTATAGCACTGCCATGCAGCTGAACCATTTGATGCCATCGCGTTCGTTGACAAGAAGAATGTATTTACATAACCTCCGGTAGCAACAACTACAGCGTGAGCAGCATAACGTTCAATTTTACCGGTGATCAGGTTACGGGTAATGATACCACGAGCACGACCGTCAACCAAAACAACGTCCAACATTTCGTGGCGAGTGTACATTTTAACTTTACCTAAACCGATCTGACGGCTCAATGCAGAATAAGCGCCTAACAATAACTGCTGACCGGTCTGACCGCGGGCATAGAACGTACGGGATACCTGAGCACCACCGAATGAACGGTTATCCAACAAACCTCCGTATTCACGAGCGAAAGGTACACCTTGTGCTACACACTGGTCGATGATGTTATTTGATACTTCAGCCAAACGATATACGTTAGCTTCACGAGCACGATAGTCACCACCTTTGATTGTATCGTAGAACAAACGGTAAACAGAGTCACCATCATTCTGATAGTTCTTAGCAGCATTGATACCACCCTGTGCAGCGATTGAGTGAGCACGACGAGGTGAGTCTTGAATACAGAAGTTCAATACATTGAATCCCATTTCTGCTAAAGAAGCTGCTGCAGAAGCACCGGCCAAACCTGTACCTACTACGATAATGTCCAGACGACGCTTGTTAGCGGGGTTCACCAATTTCTGGTGATCTTTATAATTTTTCCACTTGTCAGCCAACGGGCCTTGAGGGATTTTAGAATTTATTTCAGCCATATTGTTTTTAGTTTTTTAAGTTTGTTAGTTTCTTAGTTTTTAAGTCATTTTGTTTTTGAGTCTGTTCGTTTTGAATGTTTGATTCCAAACTCATAAACTTATAAACCTATAAACTCAAAATTTACGCTCCTACACCATTCAGGTAGAATACAATAGTAATAATCGCAAACAAACCGCAGATGATTGTTGCTACCCATTTAGAAATGCATTCCCAACGGCTCAACCATACAGTGTTGTTCCAGCCTAATGTGTGGATTGCTGACCAGAAACCGTGAGTCAGGTGGAACCATAATGCAGCAAACCATACCAGATATAATACTGTGTTTACAATCTTACCCTGGAAGTAGAAGTTGATGAATGCAGCACCGTCCTGAGGAGGGATGTCTCCATGAATACCAGCTAATTCTGCAAACATCATGTTGTACCAAAACTGTGTGAAGTGAAGGGTCATAAACAGAATTACGATCAAGCCCAGTACGAACATGTTCTGTGATGCCCATTCAACGCCTTTCGGACGAGAATTCAGCGCATAACGGTCGTTACCACGAGCTTTTCGGTTCTGCAATGTCAAAATCACTGCATACACGAAGTGAACTACTACACCTGCAGCCAGAACGAGTGTTCCTACGATGGCATACCAGTTACTTCCCAGCAAACCGCAAATCGTGTTATACGCTTCGCCTGAGAATACTGCCGCTACGTTCATCGACAGGTGGAACAATAAAAACAGAATTAGGAAGAGACCTGATATACTCATTATCAGTTTCCTCCCGATAGAAGAATTAAGTAACCACATAAGATAATAATTTAAGTTATTTAATTGTGTATAAAAATCACACTTATATAGCATTTAATTATGCAAAGGTAGTTTAATTCCATGGATCAACCAACAAGATTAAATAAATATTTCTGTAATAATTCCTCTTTCGTCGAGGAAAAATAGTCGAATTGTAATGAAAAGAGTTCTGTTTTGAAAGCGAATAGGTTCTTTATGTTTTTTTAAACCTAAAAGTGGACCTTAACTTCTAAATTTGCCAATCTTGTTTTCATTCAAATGAAGAACTGAAAATAGACGTATCATGGAGTCTCGCAGATCTAACTATTTTAACAGCTTGTAGCGATGATTATGGAGGAGGAACTTCAATGTGTCAAATTGGGGAAAGAGTTTACTAATTAATATAACAATCAGAATAAAATGGAAAAAACAAATGTACAGCCGGCAGCAGGAAAACTGGGAGTTTTGAGTGTTGGATTAGGAGCAGTTGCAACTACTTTTATGACAGGTGTTTTGATGACCCGTAAAGGGTTGGCCAAGCCGGTGGGATCGATGACTCAGTATGATAAAATCCGAGTTGGTCGTGGCGAACAAAAGAAATATCTTCATTATAAGGATATTGTCCCGTTGGCTGATTTGAATGATATTGTGTTTGGAGCATGGGATGTCTATGCTGCTAATGCTTATGAATCAGCTATTAACTGCGAGGTGTTGAAAGAAAAGGATATCAATCCGGTAAAAGATGAACTGGAACGTATCGTTCCGATGAAGGCTGCTTTTGACCGTAATTATGCCAGACGATTGGATGGTAACAATGTGAAGGATTGTACAACCCGTTGGGAATTAGTCGAAGCTTTACGCCAGGATATACGTGACTTTAAGGAGAAGAACGGATGTAGCCGTATCGTCGTACTTTGGGCTGCTTCTACGGAAATTTATGTGCCTGTTTGCGAAGAGGTTCATGGCACATTGTCAGCTTTGGAAGCTGCGATGAAGAATGATGATCGCGAGCATGTCGCTCCTTCCATGTGTTATGCTTATGCCGCTTTGGCTGAAGGTGCTCCTTTCATCATGGGAGCCCCGAATACAACCGTGGATATTCCTGCCATGTGGGAAATGGCTGAAAAGACAAAAATGCCGATTGCCGGAAAGGATTTCAAAACCGGACAGACTTTGGTTAAATCGGGTTTTGCTCCGATTATCGGTACGCGTTGCCTGGGCTTATCCGGATGGTTCTCTACCAATATTTTAGGTAATCGGGATGGTTTGGTATTAGACGAGCCGGCAAATTTCCATACGAAGGAAGTAAGTAAACTATCTACATTGGAATCTATTCTGGTGCCTGAAGAACAGCCTGATTTATATACAGACTACTATCATAAAGTTCGTATCAATTATTATCCGCCGCGCAACGACAACAAGGAAGGCTGGGATAATATCGATATTTTCGGCTGGATGGGTTATCCGATGCAGATCAAAATCAATTTCTTGTGTCGTGATTCTATTTTGGCAGCTCCGTTGTGTTTGGATCTGGTACTTCTGAGTGACTTGGCTGCCCGTGCCGGACGATATGGGATACAGCGTTTCTTGAGTTTCTTCTTAAAGAGCCCGATGCACGATTATACACAGGATGAAGTTCCGGTGAATCATTTGTTCCAGCAATATGTGATGCTGAAAAATGCATTGCGCGAAATGGGCGGTTATGAGGCTGATGAGGAAATAGATTAAGGAAGAAAATGTATCTTTGTACGCAAAATGGTATTGATTTTAGATGAATTGCGTATGAGAAGTAAAGCGGTTATATTTTTGTTGCTGATAAGTCATTTCATAGGAGCTCAGCAAGTGACGGAGATCAAATCGTTGGATGGTGAGTATTGGTGGGGCGGCGTAACGGCCTTGGGTTCGAAAATGCCTTACATACAGCCGATGGAATCTTTTGATCTTTCTTCTCAGAATAATAATAATCAGGTTGTTCCGCTATTGGTCTCTAGTAAGGGACGGTATGTCTGGAGCGATTATCCATTTGCGTTCTCAGTTACGGGACAGGGTATCCGGATTGATTCCAAATACGAACAGGTAAAGGTGCAAGAGGCGGGCCGTTCTTTGCGGGATGCTTATTTGGATGCTTGCCGTCTGCACTTTGCCCCCAGTGGTCAGTTGCCGGATACTTTGTTTTTTACGAAGCCCCAATACAATACATGGATCGAACTGATGTATAATCAGAACCAGGCGGATGTGTTGGATTATGCACGGCAGATCAGCAAACAGGATTTTCCGGGTGGAGTAGTGATGATTGATGATAACTGGCAGAAGTATTACGGAAACTTCGAGTTTAAGCCGGATCGTTTCCCGTCGCCTAAAAGCATGGTGGAAGAGTTGCATGCAATGGGTTTCAAGGTAATGTTGTGGGTTTGTCCGTTTGTTTCTGCCGATAGTCCGGAGTTCCGCGAACTGGAGAAGAAAAAATACCTTTTGAGATGGCAGAATGGAGAAACAGCGATGATCCACTGGTGGAACGGTTATAGTGCTTGTTATGATCTGACGAATCCGGAGGCAAGGGATTATTTTATCTCTCAGTTGAAGAAGATGCAGGACGTTTATCAGATTGATGGCTTCAAATTTGATGCGGGTGACAATGGCTTCTACAGCCATGCGGAACTGAAAGCCTGGAAGTCGGATGCCATTTCTGTCGATCATACCCGGGCTTGGGCGGAAATCGGGTTGCATTTTCCTTTTAACGAGTATCGTGCCTGTTGGCAGATGGGCGGTCAGCCGCTGGTACAGCGTTTGGGCGATAAAGATTATTCCTGGGATGCGGTTCGTCTGTTAATCCCGGAAATGATAGCAGCCGGTCTGAACGGGTATGCGTATGCCTGTCCGGATCTGATCGGAGGCGGACAGTTCGCTTCGTTCTTAGGCATTGATCCTAACCGCTTCGATCAGGAACTGATTATCCGCTCGGCGCAGATTCATGCCATGATGCCGATGATGCAGTTCTCGGTGGCTCCATGGCGGATATTGAGCCCGGAAAATCTTTCGATTGTTCGCGAAGCGGCTCGCCTTCATGTCCGTATGGCTTCTTATATTATCCGGCAGGCCCGTCATGCAGCTGCCACCGGCGAACCAATTGTCCGGCATCTCGCCTACGAATTCCCGGATCAGGGCTTTGAAACTTGCAAGGATCAATTTATGCTGGGAGACAAATACCTGGTGGCACCGATGGTGGAAAAAGGAAACAGCCGGGTTGTCAGATTGCCGAAAGGACGATGGAAGGATGACTTGGGAAAGATTCACAAAGGGGGAAAGTCGATCACAATCGATGTTCCGCTGAATCGTTTGCCTTATTATGAAAGATTGTGTGATTAATCGATAGTATATGAAGACACTGGTACATGTTGGCAACGAGCAGATTGAATCTGTATTGAAACAATGTAGTATTTGTTTTGTAGGGATGGCGGATACAGATGGTACGCCCTATGTGATCCCGATGAATTTTGGCTACAAAGACGGTTCGCTTTATTTGCATTCGGCTCAGGAAGGCAGAAGCATTTCGATCTTGAACCGGAATCCGCATGTTTGTATTTCTTTTTGTCCGACAACGGAACTGGCTTATCAGAATGTGGAAGTGGCTTGCAGTTACCGGATGCGGGCCAGCAGTGTTATCTGTTGGGGAAATGTTGTCTTTGAGGAAGACTACGACAAGAAAGTAGAAGCACTTGATATCCTGATGAAGCAATACACCGACCGCCCTTTTACATATGGTCGTCCGGCAGTCTTGAATGTCAAGATCTGGCGGGTGGATATCGACGAGATCTCGTGTAAGGAATTTGGAGCTCCCTATCGGAAGGCAGTAGGGAAATAACAGTTTATCGATTAGCTGAATATCCTGATCGATCGGCAAAAACGGTATTGAAGGCACGTGCGACCAACAGTGCCAGGAAGAGCGATGAGGGCGTGATCAAATGCTGACTAGAATTGATAGAGAAAAGGCTTTCAAATGAGTTTTCTTATCATTTGAAAGCCTTTTTCTGTGTTGTCTTTATATTTCGTGTAATTTATTTGTCCATCCGGGCAATAACTTCTTGAATTTTTCAAGGGTCCCGACTGGGATGTTGATTCGTTTTATACGCTCTCTAAAGTTATAATAATCAAAAGCATCTTTACCTATGTTCATAACACTCGAAGGCAAAGTGATTTCGTGTAAATTACTACACTCCCAAAAGGCTTTTTCTCCTATACTCGTGACACTCGATGGTAGAATGATAGTTTCCAAGCTACTACAGGCAAAAAAGGCCAGATTACCTATACTTGTAATATTTGATAGCAGAGTGATTTCGCGCAAATTCCAACAACCTCTAAAGGCTCCATCTCCTATGCTCGTAACACTTGAAGGTAGAATGATAGTTTCCAAGTTACTGCATACAAAAAAAGCTCCCTCACCTATACTCGTAACACCCGAGGGAATTTCAAAATTTTCATTCTTCTTTCCTGCAGGATAACAGATTATCGTCTTTAAATCTTTTGTATATAATACCCCGTCTATAGCCCTATAGGCCTTATTACTTTCAGTTACATTGATTTCTCGCAAATTACTACACCTATCAAAAACGCCTTCTCCTATACTCATAACGCCTAAGGATAAAGTAATTTCATGCAAAATCTTACACCCCCAAAAGGCCTCTTCGCCTATACTCGTAACACTTGAAGGAAGGATAATTTCATATAAAAACTGACACCTTGCAAAGGCACAATTACAAATTATAATTGTACCATCCAAGACGCGATAATCTCCATATAGGTTTTCCGGAGCACGAATCAACTTCTTCCGATCCGCACTATACTTTACACCATATTCATCAACCCACTCCCCATCTTCTTCTGTGGCTACTGTTGAAATAGGCTCTACCAATAACAAATTCATTCCATGAAGAAACGCATCCAATACCTGCCGGGCAAAAGCTTCTTCCAAGAAATTCGCCTCTTTAAATTGGTGAACCAGGCGGTTATAAAAGCCTTCCCGTTCTTGAATGGGCTTCAAGGAGATGGCATACAACTGCTGGCTTACGGCATCTTCCATCACCATACGCCGGTACAAGCGTTTCAATCGTTCTTCGCCCGTATATAAATCCGCAATCAGATTGCTCAGCCGTTGCTTTTCCTGGTATATTTCTGCGCCATAACAAGCAACAATATACTGTAAAACTTCTTCTATCGAGGATGAATCTTTTATCGTTGGCATTATATCATTTTATCTCTTCTTGTTAAAAAGTAAATCAAGTATTGTAGCCCCAATTTTTCGTTCCAAACCTTGTTTAGTAGTTGGAATACTTGTCTCTCTTGCAATTTGTTGTTTTACTTTTGTAATGCCTAACGCTCTCTTCCAAGAAAACGTTACGCCAGGAATTTTTATTTTCATATTAATTTACATTTGTTTCGTACAATAAATGTGCATATTCAGGTAATAGTTTTTTGAATTTGTCCATGGAATCCTTAGGGATATTTATTCGTTTTAAGCTGGAACAACCTTCAAATAAACAATATCCTAAAAAAACTATCGAATCAGGCAATGTGATTTTTATTAGACTCGTACAATCACAAAATGCGCCATCACTTATTGAATGTATATTTGTAGGAACATTTATTTCCTTTAATTTACTGCATTTACTAAAAGCATATTCGCCTATCGATAAAATATGATTTGGGAAATAAACTTCTCTTAAATTACTACAGTTAAAGAATGCCCAACAACCGATCCTGTTTACATTATTCGGTATGTTCACCTCATATAATTTTTTACAATTAAAAAAAGAATAATCTCCGATGGAAATCAAACTATTAGGCATAATTATACTTTCTAAATTCACGCAGTTTTTAAAAGCATAATTATCAATCTTCTTAGTTCCCACTAAAACTGTACAATTAATAACTGACTTAGGACTAGTTAAAAGAACTGTTTTATCTGGGCTATAACAAATTTCTTCTAAATGTTTTTCACTTTCCTTTTCTGATACAGTCACACATGATTGAAAATTATTTAGATGGATAAGATCTTCCATGATACAAACCCAGTTTTTTAAAGAAGTAAAATCACCCAAATTAGCAGCCTTCAAAAAACAGTCAAGAGCTTTATTTATATCTTTTTTAACGCCATCGCCATTAAAATAACTTACGCCATATTTGCATAAAGTCACAGGATCATTGCTATTCAATTCATCTTGAAAAAAAGTACTCGTTTTATTTATTCTTTTATTTTTAACACAATTCAAATGATGTTTTAGAGATGCAATTAAATTTCCAATAAGTATATCTCTTTGATAATACATAAGAGATAAAACAAAATAATATTTAGTTTGAACATTATTTCCCCCTTGTATAATTGATTTATAAAACCAATTTATGGCCTCTTTATAGTTTTTCTTTGTTCCCTTTCCTAGAAAAAAACAATAACCTAAATTATATTGTCCAAATACATTCCCTTGTATTGCTGATTTATGATAAAACATTACTGCTTTTTCATAGTTCTTTAAAATACCATTACCATTATAATAACATACCCCCATATTATTCTGAGCATTTGCATTTCCTTGATTAATGGAGTTTTGGTACCATCTTACTGCTTCTTCATAATTTTGTTCAACACCTTTCCCCCAATAATAACAACAGCCTAAATTATTTTGAGCATCGTCATTCCCCTTTTCAGCCGATTTTTGAAACCATTTTACAGCTTCAACATAATCTTGTTCAATTCCTTCCCCTGCATAATAGCAAATTCCCAAACGGTTTTGTGCCACAGCATCACCTTCCATTGCTTTTTTAATAAGCTCCTCGCATTCTTGGGAGATAGATACCGGCATATCTAAACCGGAGACAAAACCATCTACTATCTGTTTCCCAAAATCTTCTGAATAAAAATTCAAATCACTGAAAGCAGAAATAAGTTGCTGGTAATATGCTTTTCGTTGACTTAATGGTATCAAGGATAAATTATGAACTTTTACGGACAAAGAATCATCCAATATAGCCCTACGATAAACCCTTTTCTTCTTTTCCTCCCCCCTGTATAAATCCGCAATCAGATTACTCAATCGTTGCTTGTCTTGGTATATTTCTGCACCATAACAAGCAACAATATACTGTAAAACCTCTTCTATCGAGGATGATTCGTTTAAAGCTTGCATATTCCTTAGCCATTTATAATCCAACTCACAGAAATATCATCCCCACTACCTTTTTGTGACATAAGCGGGAGAAACTCATCTACCTCTTTCTTTGCTTTTTCATCCTTCTTATCTTGGAAAGTCTGAATAATTTCCTGGTAAAATCCATACAAATCTTCATCGTTGGCAAAGCAATCATCTACACCATCTGTCCCTACGAAAATGGCTGATGGAAATTGATCTGTATAAAAACAATGACGAAAATTCTCCAATGGCTTTTCGTCGCACAACGAAGTAGTCACA
>UMGH01043322.1_pt1 | contig 17559 bp, 17 predicted proteins | sample 1965231 | NCBI WGS metagenome assembly UMGH01 (sample SAMEA4836068, study PRJEB28245) | human gut metagenome | biome: gut microbiome; material: fecal sample | place: Denmark | collected 2008 | reverse complement strand
CAACGTCACGGAAGGCGTCTTTATATCTGGCTGAATGTGCAAGATAGTCTGCGGCTTCGGGGACTGTTCTTCGCATGAGCATTTCATGATAGTTCTCTTTAGTAAACATTCTGCCGTGGATATATTTTATTTTCGCCACTGTTCCGTTGGCAGACCAACTGTCAAGCATATTTTTTCAGCCCCTTTCACGGAGAATTTTTGCTCTACTTCGGAGAGATGATATTATCAAATATCTCCTTCTCCCACTGAGTATGTTTTTCTTCAAATATTTTATTGAGAACTGTTGTTTTCTCGTTCTGTGCGGAAGTTATCTTTTCGCTTTCGGTATTTATACGCTCTGTGACCTCTTTGGCTTTCTGCGTTTTATAGGCTTCGGCTTCTTTCAGGGCGTTTTCTTTCAGCTCCTGTGCTTCTTTCACTGTGCGCTCCAGCAGTTCGCCGCTTTCCATATCTGCTTTTTCAAGCTTGCCTGCAGCGGCTTTATCTGTTTGCAGTATTTCTGCTATCATATCCATATTATTCTCCCCTTTCAGGCAGGATAGTTTCATAACATTAATTGTACACCTTTTTGTCTTAAATAGCAAGTTTGAAGGGGTACAAAGCCATACTTTTTATACATTTTGCACTATCCATATGACTTTTCTTTGGACAAATTGCTCTATGTGTAATGATTTTAGTCAGAATACACATTTTATTTTACCCTGAATTTGAAAAATTAGTTGAATATCTGCGGTCAGGTCACTTGACAAAAGGGGACAAAAGTGGTAAACTTGTATTTATCACGCACACATCTGTACTTTGGAGGTGGACTAAAATTGGAGAACGGGCAAAACAAACTTGTTATTGTAAGCTCTGAGGTGCTTCCTGACATTGTGCTAAAGGTGCTTGCCGCAAAGCGCATGAGGGCAAGGGGCGAAGTTTCCACTTCATCGGAAGCCTGCCGCAAGGTGGGAATATCGAGGAGCGCATACTACAAATACAAGGACTCCGTATTCAATTATGAAGAACAGCTCACAAACAACATCGTTTCGGTATACTGCATACTGAGAGATGAAAAGGGAGTGCTTTCCTCCATTATATCACGGCTTTACGAGCTGAACACGAATATTCTGACCATAAACCAGAATATCCCTATCGACTCGGTGGCGACGGTGACATTCTCGGTAAGATTTGAGCATGACGCACTTAGCACCAACGTGCTTACGGAGGAGCTTTCTAAAGTTCACGGCGTTGTGGAAGTCAAGATAATATCGGGAGAGTAAGGGTAAAATAAGATTTTAACAATATATAATTTATTAGGAATGAGGATTTTTTATGTGTAAAGTAGCAGTTATCGGTTATGGCGTTGTAGGCTCTGGTACAGTAGAGCTTTTTATGAAAAACCGTGAATCTATCTCAAAAAAGGTCGGCAAGGAATGTGACATCAAGTACATTCTTGATCTGAGGGATTTCCCTGATTCTCCATTTGCAGACAAAATGATAAAGGACTTCAACATCATTCTCAATGATGCCGAGGTAGAAGTAGTAGCCGAGGTAGTAGGCGGAACGACTTTCGCTTATGACTACACAAAGAAGCTTCTTGAACACGGCAAGAGCGTTGTTACATCAAACAAGGCGCTAGTTGCGGAAAAGGGTGCAGAGCTTCTTAAAATAGCAAGGGAACACAACTGCAACTATCTGTTCGAGGCAAGCGTTGGCGGTGGTATACCTATCATCAGACCTTTGAACAAGTGCTTGGCAGGAAACGAGATACTTCAGATATCAGGTATTCTCAACGGCACAACAAACTTCATTCTTACAAAGATGATAAAAGAGCAGATGTCATTTGACGATGCTCTTAAAATGGCTCAGAAGCTTGGTTATGCTGAGGCTGACCCTACGGCTGACGTTGAGGGCGAGGACGCTTGCAGAAAGATCTGTATACTTGGCTCGCTTGCATACGGCAAGCACATTTATCCTGAAATGGTACACTGCTCAGGCATAACAAAGATCACACTTGATGATGTTGAATATGCTGCAAACGCAGGCTATGTTATAAAGCTTATAGGTTCTGTAAAGAAGCTTGATGACGGCAGAGTGAGTGCTATCGTTTGTCCTAGACTTGTGCCAAAGTCAAATCTTCTTGCGTCTGTTGACGATGTATACAATGCTATCAGCGTAACAGGCGACGGCGTTGGCGACGTTATGTTCTACGGACAGGGCGCAGGAAAGCTTCCTACAGCTTCAGCGGTAGTAGGCGACATTATCGATTGTCTGAAGCATCATCACAGAGTGCTTGCTCTTACATGGGAAGATTGTGATGACAAGGGATTTGTTGCACCATACAAGGACATGGACGTTTCAATGTATGTTCGCATAAAGGCTGAAAATGCTGAGGCTCTCAAGTCTTCTATTTCTGAGATGTTCGGAAAGCTCATGTATATCGAGCGTTCGGGCAGGACAGAAAACGAGCTTGCGTTTATCACGCCGAACATGAAAGAGGCTGACATTGACGCTAACCTGACTATCCTTTCACACTCCGCTGAGATCGCAAGCAAGATAAGGATATACTGATGAAAAACAAGAAGCGGCGGATCAAAACTCCGCCGCTTTACATATTTAATCACGATCATTTAGTTTGAGATATGCTATCCAAACAGTGCCGTTCTCATTAATAGACATCAGAGCAAAAGGCTTGCCGTCCAAAGGTTCATTCTGATTATAATAGACCTTTGCATTATCACGAAGAATGGTGACCCTAAAATTCTCTGTTAAGCCACTGCAATCACTGCATTGTGTTGTTTTTCCAACATACTTATAGTCTTTTAACTCGGCTGTATCAAAGATCAGTCTGTCTTCAGGATTGACCGCAGGGATATACAGATCACCCTCATAATACATATACAATGGACACATATCAGCTCCTCTGACCTCTGTTGTTTCATCTGTGCTCTCCTCAGTTACAACACTCTCTGTTTTAACATATTCGGAGTCTATTCCGCTGTCATTTTTGCTTTTTGAACACGAGCAAAGACATACTGCCAGAAATGCCAGAATAATAACTGCTGTTTTCTTTTTCATAATAAGTCCCCCTCAAAGAAATCAATTGCGTTTTTTTACAGTATGTTATTCATTGAGCAAATTCATATAATAGAGGGTGGTTTGTCCGTTTTCTTCAAAGGCAATTATAAACGGGTCACCGTCATCTGCTTTGTCAGAGTCATGATAGACCTTGGCGTTATCAGGCAGTGAAGTCACATCAAAATCTGACTTCATCTCACCGACGTTAAAAAATTCGTGGGTGTTTCCTACGAACTCATAGCCGTTCAGCCTTTCGGTCATCTTATCGTCTGTTGACATAAGAGTTTCTTCGGCTTTGTAAAGTGAGGTATATGTTTTGCCCTCATAGTACATATACGGCGGCGGAGTGTCTGCCACAAGCTCTGAGGTGGTTGGGGTGGTGGTCGTTGTTGAAACTGTTGTCACCGCTGTTGTTTCGGTCGGTTTTTCGGACGAGTTGTTCTGTTCTTCGTTTTTACTGCATGAACAAAATGCACAGAGACACAATGCACACAGAGCGATAATTATTTTTCTATTCATTTGCTCGCCCCCCTTTCTTTAACTAAAGGATAGCATAACATTGACTAATTGTCAATTGATGTAAAATACAATTTTAACTGCGCTTATTCGTACATTTTTACATATAAAGGAGTTTTCACCATGATAAAAATACAGATACCTGCCACGTCGGCTAACCTTGGCGCCGGTTTTGACGCACTGGGTCTTGCGCTCACTTACTACAACTACATTGAAATGGAGGAGTGCGACAAGATAGACATTACGGCGGCGGACGGGCTTGACATTCCTACGGACGAGAGAAACCTTATTTACATTTCTGCCAAAGACCTTTTTGCGGTATGCGGAAAAAAGCTGGAGGGACTTAAACTTATACAGACAAGCAACATTCCTATGGCGAGGGGACTTGGCTCGTCCTCTGCCTGCATAATCGCAGGACTTGTGGGAGCGAACAAAATGCTTGGAGATCCCCTCACAAAGGACGACCTTGTTGACCTTGCGGCACAGATAGAGGGTCACCCTGACAACACTGCGCCTGCACTTCTTGGCGGAATTGTGACGGCGGTATTTGACGGAAGAAAGGTACACTGGGTAAAGCAGGAGGTTTTCACAAAGCTGAAATTCGTGGCGATAATACCTGATTTTGAGCTGAAAACTGAGGAAGCGAGAGCTTGTCTGCCTAAGGAAGTTTCACACAAGGACGCAGTTTACAACCTTTCCCGTGCGGCGCTTTTCTCGGCTTCGCTTCTTACGGGCAAGTTTGAAAATCTGAAAACGGCAGTTGATGACAGGCTTCACCAGCCTTACAGAATGGCGCTTATACCCCACTGCAAGGACGTTTTTGACATTGCGTACACTCACGGTGCATATGCGGCATACATAAGCGGTGCAGGTCCAACTATCATGGCTATTGTGGACGAGAGCAATCAATATTTCGCAGGCAAGATGAAATTTTCTCTTGACAACGCAGGGCTTAAAGGCTGGCAGGTAAAGGAATTTCACATTGACAACGAGGGTACGAAGCTTATATGAACAGGTGCAAATGGTGCGACCTTAAAAATCCAAAGTATGTGGAATATCATGACAAGGAATGGGGCGTTCTCAGGACTGATGACAGCTATTTGTTTGAGATGCTTGTGCTGGAGTCTTTTCAGGCTGGGCTTTCGTGGGAGTGCATACTGAACAAGCGTGAGAATTTCCGCAGGGCTTATGATGAATTTGACCTTGATAGGGTCTGTGGATATGACGAAGAGAAGATCGCAGAGCTTTGCTCTGACAGTTCTATTGTGCGAAATAAGCTGAAAATTAGGGCGAGTATTTCTAATGCAAGAATATTTCGGGATATTGTGAAGGAGCAGGGGAGCTTTTATGATTATCTTTGCAAGTTTACTGACGGAGAAATATTGTATGAGTGCGATAAAACTACCAACGAATGGTCCGATAGGATCTCTGCAGACTTGAAAAAGCGTGGAATGAAGTTCGTGGGAAGCGTGATAATATATTCGTTTTTGCAAGCGGTGGGAGTGATATATTCCCATGATAGTGAATGTGGACTTTATAGAGAAAAATAAAGTAAAGATATAAGCAAAGCGGTGTCAGAGTGGAAACTCTGCACCGCTTTTTCGTATTCTCATAAGCAATGTAAAAACCGCCCTGCACAATGTATACAGAGCGGCTGCATTTTTTTCAATTTTTTTATTCCATAGGACAAATATTTTTGCGGTTTTCGGCTATCCTTTCATCTATACCATCTACCTGCGGCTTAACAAGGCTCGATGTTCCTGCAACAAACATTCTTGCACCTGCTTCGTAAAGCTTGCGGCAGTTCTCGTTTGACATATTGCCGTCAGTTTCTATGATGATGTCTTCGTGGCCGTTTTCGTCAAGCCACTTTCTAAGACGTCTTGCCTTATCCACCGTGTTAGGCACGAGCTTCTGTCCTGCAAAACCAGGGTTTACCGTCATGACAAGCACACCGTCTATGAAGTCTACGGCTTCCTCTACCACACAGATAGGTGTGCCGGGATTGATAGCCAAGATAGGCTTTGCACCGATAGAACGGAGATATTGCAGGCACTTTGCGATATGTTTTGTGCTTTCATAATGCACTGCCGCATAATCGCCCTCTCTGATATCAAACCACTGGAGCCTTTCCTCAGGCTTTTCTATCATGAAATGAAAATCAAATGGGATATCCGTCAGATCACGGAGCTGTTTTACATAATCAGGATAAAGTGTGAAATTCGGCACAAATGAGCCGTCCATTACGTCTATATGGAGATATTCGATATTGTTGCGCTTAAAAGCGTCAAGATATTCCTTTATCTGTCCCAGATGGACGCACATCATTGAGACTGATATCATACCATTGTCCATACTGATCCTCCTGTTTCTATTCATCTTTTTTTATCTTCTGCTGTTATCTTCAGGCTCAATGCCCATGATAAGCTGGTCTATTACTCTGTCGGTGGACTTGCCGTCTGTATATTTGAAGTTCTTCTTTATGAAGCCCTCCATTTTCTCAAACTCGTAATCCTTATCTCTGAGAGCGGTCATAAGCTCATCAAAATCGTGGACGATCTTACCAGGAACAAGCTCCTCATACGGCTCATAGAAATCTCTTGTTGCTTCATAATACTTTTGGTCGAAAGCAAAGAAAAGCATTGGCTTTTTAAGCAGTGACATCTCATATATGATAGAGCTGTAGTCTGTGATAAGCACGTCAACTATAAATAGAATATCATTTACCTCTCTGTAGTCGGAGGCGTCAAGTATTCTGTGAGCATACTCGTCAGGTATTTCGATACGCCTTTTTACAAACGGGTGGAGCTTTACGATAAGGACAGAATCCGTTTCATCAAGAAATTTGCCCCATGCTGTAAGGTCAAGCTTATCAAATGGGAAATGAGCATTATTTGCGTTATTTCCTCTGAAGGTCGGCGCATACATATAAACTGTTTTTGCAGTTTTGCACTCAGGGAAAACTTCCAGCATCTGCTCTCTTGTTTTGGCTTTATATTCGTCATCAAAGAAGATATCCGTTCTTGGGATACCCACAGGATAGAACTTCTTTTCGTCGATAGCGAAGCCCTCTGCATGGTGGAGCGCAGAATGATAGGAGCTTACAGGAACGTGGGTATAGCACTTATGCACCCTTGTATTGAATGGAGGTGCGCCCGGCTTGCCCAGTCTTTCAAAGCCCAATGACTTGAACGCTCCGCAGGCGTGCCAAACCTGAAGCACCTTGACGTTCTTAGGATAATCCACAAGGTAGATGTCAGGGTAATAATCATCTATAAGAATGATATCGGAGGTTGCAAGATAGTAGACGAACCTTATCATGGCAGGTATCGACCTATTGACAGTGATACTTGCTTTGAAGTCAAATCTGAACTTATACTTGCTGTCAAGTCCTCTTTCTATCATGCGGTCATATATGACCTTTTCGTTTCCGCCTATCTCGGCTCTCGAACCGCTGGCAAAGAGGATAATATCCCCGTTTTTCTTAGCAAAATGCTTAAAGAACGAGAACGCCTTTTTAAAGCACCATATCTTTAAGCCGTAAACATCTCTTATGATAAGCTTCTTACGGTTTTGAAGCTTCTTCTCAATACGCTTTGGCAAGGTCTGGGAAGGCTTAGGCTCTTTATAGGTGACGGCAAGCTTATATTCGAGTGTATCCATATCGCTTGCAGACTCGGCATAGAAAAGGTTTTCTGCGCCTCGTCTGAGCTTGAAGTTCATAGGGTTCGCCTTTGTATCGTCCTCTATAGTTTCCACTTTATCGGATATGATACAAGGATACTCGTTCGTAAGCACCTGTTTTGACAGGCATCTGCCATCGTTATCATAGGTGAGCTTGAGAAGCGTACTGCCACTGAGGACATAATCCACTGTATCTGTTGATATCTGCGGTTTATTCATGCCCTTATACTTTGTGAATATTTTAAGGTCATAGTCGCCTGTGGCGATAGGAGCTTCGTTATTGGCAGACATTATATTCACTGTCAGATGAAAATGAGTTCCGCTTACTTCAAAATGCTGGGCAGGGAACATACAAGTTCTATCATGTGTGACAAATCTTGCTGACAAGTTTTCAAGCTCGTCTTTTTCAAAGCCCACAAGCTCGCCCTCGATATGGAGGATAACTCTCTTGAACTCTACTCTTGTAAGCTCTGCGAATTTTTTGTTTCTCTCTTTTAATCTCTCAATAGTCTTTCTTCTGTTCCCGTATATCTCTTCAAATTCGGGAGTCATATTATCCATTTAAAACTATTCCTTACTTTCCGCCGCTTTTATCTATCCCTCTCAACTTTCATTTCAGGTCTTGAAAAGCGACTACAAAATTTTTACTCAAATTTACAAACAGCAGCTTGTTTAAGCCACAAATGTGAACATTACCTTTAAAGTGAACTCGCCTGTGTTTCTGATAGCGGAGAATGCCTTTTCGTTCTCCTCTATTGTGAATGTATGTGTGATAAGATCGGCAAAGTTTACGTCGCTATGCTCGAAAACTTCAAGGGCTTTCTTCCAATCGTTCACTCTGCTGTTATAGCTGGAATTCCATGAGCCTTTGACTGTTATCTGCTTTCTCAGTATTGACCAATAGATATTCTTAGGCAGGATAAGGTCTGTTGACGGGTTGCCAACGAGAACGATACTGCCAAGAGCGCCTGTTGACTCGATAGCGGAAGCAATAGCTTCGTTTGAGCCGACAGCTTCAAATGTTACGTCTGCCCCGTCGATACCTATTATCTTCTTCACCTGTGCAGGGAGATCGTCAACGCTTGTATCAACAACGTCAAAGCCCAGCTTCTTTGCATACTCAAGCTTATTCTTTGAACGGCCTGCGATAACCACCTTACCGGTCTTTGTTCTCTCTTTTGCAAAGAGGGCTATCATAAAGCCTATTGTACCTGTGCCTATGATAACAACGTTCTGACCCTCTTTGATGTCACCGATATTTACAGCGTGCATTGAAACAGCGGCAGGCTCGCAGAGCGCTGCTGTTTTATAATCGAGGGTATCGTCGAACGGAACTAAGTTCCATACTGGAACAACGAGGTACTCAGCCCATGCGCCGTCCTGTCTTGAACCGAAATAGCTATAGCCTGAGCATTGTGCATATTCCTCCATTTTGCAGGCTTTACAATGCTTGCAAGGGAGCATTGGGAACACGCAGGAACGTTTGCCGAGAAGGCTTTCGTCAACGTCATCGCCAACTGCAACTATCTGACCTGAAAACTCATGACCAGGTATGGTCGGGAAGTGGTAAGTTCCTGTTACAAAGCATCTTGGCATATCGCTTGAACAAATTCCGCACGCCTTTATTTTCAGCAATACGGTGCCTTTTTCAAGCTTTGGCACGTCTACCTCAGTTACTCTCAGGTCGCCCACGCCATAAAGCACAAGTGCTTTCATCTTTTCGGGTATGTTTATTAAGCTTTTCATAAAAAAAGTCCTTTCTATTTACCGCCAAGCAGCGTTCTGACAATAAGCAGGTCGCTGTCTGTTGTTATCTTGAAATTAATAGCGTCGCCCTCTATAAGGTGGATAGGCTGGTTATTCATTGTGCATATCTGCGAAGTGCCTGTGATGACTTTTTTCTGCTCCTCAGTGAGGTTATCCTGCATTTGGATAAAGTGGGCAAGGCGGAAGCTGTCGGGAGCTTGTCCGCTGTAAAGCTCGCTTCTGACAGGGATGTCTTCAACATACTCTCCTCCCTTTGAATGGAGGATAGTATCTGCACATGGAAGTCCGCAGACGCAAGCACCGTATTCTGCGGCACAATCTATGGAATCGTTGAGTATCTTCTCTGTAACAAAAGGTCTTACGGCATCGTGGATAACGATAACATCGTCATCATGAATTCCGTTATCATTTGTGATAGCGGTGGTGACATTATTGATAGTATCCATTCTTTCCTTGCCGCCGAGAATTATCCTTACCTTTTCGCTTTCAGGAATATTCTTTTTCACCTGCTCGTTCATATAGTTCTCATAGTCCTTATGGACGGCGATATAGATATAATCAAATCTTTTTACCTTGAGCATATTTTCAAGGGTATAGATTATGATCGGCTTACCTCCGATCTCGATAAACTGCTTTGGTATTTTAGAGCTTTTAACTCTTGTACCTGATCCCCCTGCGAGCATTGCACCGTAAATCATAGACAAACTCCTTACTGATATTTATATTATAATAATGTATCTGACAAATAAATCATTGTGATACGCCGATAAAGTTTCGGCAGTCAATGGGCGAACGCTGTTCACCCCTACTTAGTATTCGCTGTTTTGTGACATAATATAATCGGCTATCCTTTCGGTAGAACGGCCATCGCAAGCGCCCATAAATCTTTCTCTGAAATCAGAAATGACAGTAGGGTCGGCTTTTCCCTGCTTTATGGCGTTTATAAGCTCCTCATTGGTCTTAACTATTGGACCTGGGAGGAAGCTATAGTCATAGGGATAATAAAAGCCTCTATAGTCATAGAACTGGTCAAGGTCAAAAGCGTAGAATATCATAGGTCTTTCAAAGAGCGAATATTCAAAAATAAGCGAAGAATAATCGGTTATGCACATATCGGCAGTAAAAAGAAGATCCTCGATAGGCATATGTTCTGTTATGTCAAAGGCGAAGTCCTGACAATCCTCGGGGATATCCCACTCCTTTTTAACAAAGCCGTGTCTTTTTACAAGAAGCACCCACTCGCTGCCGAAATTCTCTTTAAGGGCTTTTATATCCAGCTTTTCGGGGATATAAGCCTTATCGGCGTCCCCACGATAGGTCGGGGCATAGAGCAGGACTTTTTTATACTGTGCGTTCGGGCAATTCTTATAGAGATTTTCAAAGGCTTTCACACGATTTTCCTCTTTAAAGAAAAAGTCGGTACGAGATACGCCTATTGCCTGCACGCTATTATTATCAAGGTCAAAGCCGAAAGCTTCCTTGAAAGCCCATATGCACTCTTTACTGCTGACGGTACAAAGTGTATAGCTTGTATGGGCAGGGAACTTCCTCAATTCTTCCAGCGACTCGCCGAAAGAGAGGTCGGTGATACTTTCTCCCCACTTTTTAAAAGCTCCGCAGGAATGCCATGTTTGAATGACCTTTGTGCCTTTTCTGAACTTAAAAGCTCCGAACAGATTACAGGTATCGTTAAGCAAAACGCAACCCACGTTTCCCATCAGCCAAGTAAGCTTCAGATATCTCAGCAGATAGCCCATTCCGCCCTTATTATTATGGACGTAATAGACCTGCGGATCAAGTCCTCTGGTCTTTATCTCCTCATAGATATAGCGGAAGCTATCCGTCAGCGTACCGCTTCTTATCTCGGCAAAGATGACCTTGTTTTTTCTCAAAGGTCTAAGGCTTGACACTTTATAGCAAAGGGGATATACTCCTTTGAACATTATGATCTTGGCGGCATTTCTGACCGCCTGTTTTAAACCGCTCATTTCTCACCTTACATTATATCATATTATGCGCCGTTTGTCTACACTTTAACAAATAACATAACACTTTTGCGGCACATCTCACAAAAAAGCTTATTTTCTGAGCTTTATTATGCTCATTTTAACGTATGCACAACGCTAAAAAAGTTCTCTTGTGTAGTATTATAGTGCAGAACGGGAGAAGTGTCAAGGGGGTATTTGTAATTTTGTAAAATTATTTGAATAATGAAAGTGAGTGTGAAAAAGGCTGTGAACGAGGTGCGAAAATATTTGAAAATTAGTACAATCAAAAACGCAGTTATAGGCAGACATTATTATTTTCTTGATTTCGCCTTGTTAACGATTACAAAACAGAAAATTTACTTTTTTTTACAGAATGTAATCGTTATCCTAAGCAGCCAGCTTAACAAATCGTGGAAACAATATGATATAATTACATTACAAAATAAATAGTGCAAAAGGCACTATAGAAGAATATGGAGGAGTTTTTATGGCATATTGCAAACATTGTGGAAAAGAGATCGATGACAAAGCTGTTGTTTGTATCTATTGCGGATGTGCAACTAATGACACTGAAGTAAGTTCAGGAAATGTACAACATTCAAAAAGCAGTGATAATAACAGTAATATGATGAGCGTAGTTGGCTTGGTCATATCATGCGTATCACTTATTGTTGCCTTATTTGGAACAGTTGCGATTGGTGGCATAATTGTTTCAACTATCGGTCTTGTTAAAAGCAAACAAAAGAACGGCGCAGGAAAAGGAATGGCTATCGCTGGTATAATTGTAGGTGGTCTTTCTTTAATCTATACGGCTATTGCACTATATAGACTTGAAGTTGCACTTTCATTCTAATATACAGGAGGGGTTAATTATGAAAAAAATATTAAAGGTCATATCATTACTTGCTATATCTGCCGCAATGCTTAGTGTTAGTGCTTGCAGCAGCATTGAAAGTCTTTGCGAAGAAGGAAATTATATTGAGGCATATGATAAAGCAAACGATGACGAAAAGATAAAGATAAAAGCTGAAAGCATAGCTGCTGAACTAAGCGCACGCACTGCTGATAGTTTGGAAGACCCATCTTCCTTCAAATTGAGAGACGCTTATTACAAAGAATTTACGAACGAAGATGGTAACCCTGATGGTTATCTTGTTCTATTTATCAATGGAGCAAACCGTTATGGTGCAAGTGTTACGGATTATTGGCTGTATGAATGGGTAAGTACTTCTCAAGAATGGAAATACACGGATTCACTTTCAGATCTAACTGATGAAGAACATTCCGTTGAGGATGGTCTTGAAGGAATATACAGAGGTGTAAGAAATATCGAAAGATCGAAAATCAAAGAAACAATGGCAGAGGGTACAACTTTAGACAAGGCGGCAGTTAAACGCATAAATAAAATGCACGAAGAAGATACTCTTGATGAAGTCGAAGCTATTGAGCTAACAGAATAAAGTGCCCTTATTTCAAATACACACAACTAGCGTTTTATAAGCAGTTGCTAAAATAAAAAAGGCGAGCCACTCGGCTCGCTTTTTGTTTTGGTCTTTAAATTTGGGGTATTATTCCCACTCCACCGTTCCCGGTGGCTTTGAGGTTATATCGTAAACTACTCTGTTTACATGGTCTACTTCGTTTGTTATCCTGTTGGATATTCTTGCGAGAACATCGTATGGTATCTTTGCCCAATCGGCTGTCATGAAGTCGTCTGTTGTTACGGCTCTGATAGCTATAAGGTGGTCATAGGTTCTGTGGTCGCCCATTACGCCTACTGTCTGGACGTTCGGGAGAACTGCAAAGAACTGGCTCAGGCTGCTTTCAATTCCGCTTTTCTTGATCTCGTCACGGAAAACGGCGTCTGCTTCCTGCAACACCTTTATCTTATCCTCTGTTATCTCACCGATTATTCTTACGCCAAGTCCTGGACCTGGGAATGGCTGACGCCATACAAGCTCCTTTGGTATGCCGAGCTTTTCGCCGACTTTTCTTACCTCATCTTTGAAAAGATCGCCAAGCGGCTCTATAACGCCGTCAAAGTTGATGTCCTCAGGCATTTTCACCTGATTATGGTGAGTTTTTATTGTAGCAGCGTCGCCCTTTCCGCTTTCGATTCGGTCAGGATAGATAGTACCCTGTGCGAAAAATCCGCCGTCTGCCTCTTCTCTGATCTTATCCCAGAATACCTTATAGAACTCTGTTCCGATAGTCTTTCTCTTTTCCTCTGGATCTGTTATGCCTTTGAGCTTTTCAAGAAACTGCTTCTGACAGTTTACTCTTACAAATCTCATATCGAAAAGTCTTGTGAAAGTTTCCTCAACAAAGTCGCCCTCGTCTTTTCTCATAAGGCCCTGATCTACGAACACACAGGTGAGCTGTTTGCCCACTGCACGGCTGATAAGTCCTGCGGCAACTGATGAGTCAACTCCGCCTGAAAGTCCCAAAACTACTTTCTTATCGCCTATCTGCTCTTTAAGCTTTGCAACTGTGTTCTCGATAAAGTTATCCATTACCCAATCGCCTTTACAGCCGCAGACCTCATAGAGAAAGTTTTTCAAAATGACGTTACCATACTCACTGTGAGTTACCTCAGGGTGGAACTGAACGGCATATATCTTCTTCTCTGCATTCTCCATTGACGCACATGGGCAATCATCTGAATGGGAAGTGATAACAAAGCCCTCAGGTGCTTCGCTGACATAGTCGGTATGGCTCATCCATACGATATTCTTATCAGGAACGTCCTTGAAAAGCTTGCTCTCTGCGGAGGCTGTTATCTCTATCTTGCCATACTCGCTCTTTTTACAGCTTTCTACCTTTCCACCGCTCATCCATGAAATAAGCTGACAGCCGTAGCAGATGCCGAGGACTGGTATGCCAAGGTCAAGTATAGCCTTGTCATAATGCGGGGAAGTCATATCATAAACGGAGTTTGGTCCGCCTGTGAAGATTATGCCCTTATAGCCTGCTGCTTTTATTTCTTCAAGTGGAGTTTCAAAGCTTTTTATCTCTGCATAAACGTGGTGATCTCTCACACGTCTTGCGATAAGCTGATTGTACTGTCCGCCAAAGTCAAGCACCAGTATCTTCTCATGTGACATATATTTACCTCTTTTCCTTATGTTTTTTGAAATACATAAATATTATAACACGTTGCCGTCCCTTTTTCAAGAGCAATTTACACACTCTTTGAAGCATGGGGTAAATTAATTGTGAACACCTGACATCAAACAGGAAAATATTCGTTGATTTTAGCTGTTGTAATTTGCTAATAGCTATGTTATAATGAATAGGTATTGTAAAATGCGTGTAAATCAACAGAAAAGAGTATATTGTAATGGAAGAACAACAAAACATTCAAACACAGCAGGCAAAGGATAAAAAAGGCTTGCTGAAAAAAATAGGAGCATGGTTTGCGTCGCCTGACGGAATGCAAACATTACGATTTATAAGTGCCATAGCGGCAGTTATAGCGGTAGGAGTCATCTGTGCTTTGTTGGGCATATACATGGACAAAGACAACTTCCTGCCGAAAGAACGAAATTATGCGCTTATAGGGGCTTGCGCCGTTGAGCTGGCACTGATATTTATTATTGCGAAATTTTTCTCAATGCAAAAGAAGCTGAAAAAGAGCGAAACAAAAGGCTGCATCGACCCTTTCACTGCGGCTTTTATGCTTGGACTAAATTCTTATTTTCTTCCGGACTTTGTAATGGGGTCATATTTTCCAAAGAGCAATGTGCTTTACATTCTCCTTGGAATATTGCTCTGCTGGCTTTTATATCTTATAGGTGCGGTGATATTCCCGAAGCCACACGCCTGGTTTTGCGGAGTGAACGTCATATTTGCCATATATGCTTTGGCACAGTATTATGTCACCGAGTTCAGGGGGAATCCTGTTCAGTTTGCCGACCTTGCCAACATAAAGTCAGTCAGTGAGATAAACGGAATGTACTCACTGTTTTTAGACAGCAAAGTGATGTTTGTGCTTTGTGATCTTATTCTTATTTTCGCTGTAACGGTGACGACAAAAGTAAGGAAGATAAAAATACGCAGCAGGATAATATCGTGTGTGGCTGTTATCGCAGGATGTTTCGTATTCGTATATGGCGGCAGGTTTGCCTATGACCTTGGTATAAAGAACAGATACATCAGGCTGAACTTTTCAGGTGCAGAAAATGCAGACACATACAGGTGCGTAGGCTATGACCTTATGTTCTGCTTTGACGGAATGTTTAACCGTGTGACGAAGCCTGATGGCTACTCCACTCAAAAGGCTGAGGATATCATAACTCAGTATGAGGTACAAAAGGCTGACAAAAAGCCTGCTATCATTGCTATCATGAACGAATCCTTTGCAGACTTTGAGCATATCGCTCAGTTCAAGACTAACAAAGACTATCTGCCCAACTATCACAAATTGCAGGAGGAAAGCATAAGCGGATATGTTTCCGTTTCGGCATATGGCGGTTATTCCTGCAACTCTGAGTATGAATTTCTCACCGGCAACACCCTTGGCTTTTTGCCGTCGGGAAGTGCAGTATTCACCCAATATCTCAACGACAAACAAAACGGTCTTGTAAGCTGGCTAAACGAGCTTGGCTACACAACGCAGGCTATCTCGCCTTGCTCTGAGGGACTATGGGATATAGGCAACGCCTATGAACAGCTTCAATTCAAAGACAGGATATACAATTGTCAGGACAGAATGAGCGATATCCAATATTTCAACGGAAATATCACAGATGAAACCATTTTCAGATATATTGAAGAGCAATATGAAAGACATGCAGGCTCGCCTTATTTTGTATGGACAGCGACCATGCAGAACCATGCGCCGTATGATCATCCGGAGGGTGTTATTCATGAGATAACCTTTGAGGACTACAACGACCCTGCGGCACAGGAATATCTAAATCTTATCTATCAGTCTGACAAGGCGTTGGGAGAGCTTATAAACTATTTCCGACACAAGCAGGAAGAGGTCATAATCGTAATGTTCGGCGACCATTATCCGCATATCATAGACTTCACGGAATATCTCTATGGCAAGGACGTGGCTTTACTTTCAACGGAGGATTACTCAAGACTTCGACAGACTCCTTTCCTTATTTGGAGCAACAAGGGCGTTGAAGCGGAGAAGATAGACGATATAAGCCTTAACTATCTTTCAAACGAGGTCATGGAAGCGGCTGGACTCCCAAAGTCGAGATATCAGCAGGAGCTTGACAAGATACGCTGTGACATTCCGATAATAAGCTCTTACGGCTACAAGACGGCTGACGGAGAATGGTATTCTATAAATGATGTGGCTGACAAATACAAGGACACGCTGAACGAATATGAAACTGTGCAGTATTACAGAATGTTTGATGAAAAGCGTGACAATAGTATAAATTAGGCTGTTAAAAAACACAAACAGCAAAAAAAGTGGGACGATTCCCTACAAAACAATAAACGGACGAAGCTTTTTTTACTTCGTCCGTTTCGTTTTATAATGCGTGTCAAAATGCGGGCGAACGCTGTTCGCCACTACAAATAACTACATAATTATGCGCTTATTTTTTATCCTGTGACCTTTTTCTCGAACATGAACATTCCCATGACATCGTTCATTATGCTGTCAGAAGCGACCTCCTTGCTGTTCTTTGTCATTTGCCTTACGACAGTCTGACCGTCATTCTTGCCGAATATCATAACATAATCGTCGCCACTTTCGGAAGTTCCCTCATAGGACACCTGATTTTTAAAGATGTTATATTTCCACTTGCCGTCTTTGAAATATGCGTCAACGGCTTCGCCGTAATTTTCGCTTGCCAATTTCATTTCGGTATCGAAATCGTAGGTGGAATGTCTTACGCTGAATATTCTCACAAAGGCGATCACAAAATATATCACCAGTATTACCACTGTGATCTTAAACAGAGTCTTTAGTACCTTTTTACCCTTACCATAATTCTCTTTGCCGCTGCTTGAATGTTCAGTTGGGGTGCGCCTATAGTCTGCCGCACTCATTTCTCTGTTTCGGTCTGTCTCTCTTACACGCTTTACCCTGCGAGCTTCCTGCTCTCGGCGCATTCTTTCCTCTGCTTCGGCTCTTTTCGGGTGTTCATAAACACGCTTCGGTATGCCCTGTATCCTTGAACGGTCTATAAACTCCTGCTCGCCACGTCTTTGGGTCGATGAGGCAATAGGTACCATTTTTCCGCAGTTGGTGCATATCTTAGCTCCGTCCTCCAGCTTAGAACCGCAGAATGTACAATGTCTGCTCATTATTACCAATCCTTTACACACTTAGAACTGTTTTGTTTGTCGAAGTTTTTTCTATATCTATGTTGGACTATCCGCCCGTTTTCTTTAATGACACGGGCGAACGCTGTTCGCCCCTACAAATCTTCTTTATCTATATTTACAGATATCTTACAACGCCAACGACCTTGCCAAGTATGCTTACCTCGTCAACAATGATAGGGTCCATGGTGTCATTTTCAGGCTGCAGTCTGTAATGGCCGTCCTCTTTATAGAAAGTCTTTATGGTAGG
>UMGH01007380.1_pt1 | contig 17736 bp, 13 predicted proteins | sample 1965231 | NCBI WGS metagenome assembly UMGH01 (sample SAMEA4836068, study PRJEB28245) | human gut metagenome | biome: gut microbiome; material: fecal sample | place: Denmark | collected 2008 | reverse complement strand
AACGAACGTGTACAAGGCTGCATCGCGGATACGCTTACTAATTTTGGTAATTTCTTCAAAAAGTGTTCTCCTAATGAATTTGATGACACTGAAATTATAGCTAATGTTAGTTATCGAATAGGTAAAGACACACATGATACCAATGTAACTTATAAAAAGTCGGCAGGAAGTGATCGTTGGACACCCAAAACATCAAGACGACCAGAAAGGAAAGTGTATTTCTTGGGTATATCTTCAAGTGTTCCTTCAATAGAAAATGAAAAAGAAACTACTGTAAATTATACTTTCGATGGAGATAATAATTTAGATAATGTAATCTTAAGTTTGGCTAGCCGAATTCTCGGCATTCAATACACCCGAATTTCAAGAACCAGAAGAAATAACAAGGATTACTATCATGCAACAGTGCAAGATGGAGCAAATTATTTTTCAATATCGATGGGTGCAGGCGAACAGAGGGTTCTTCGCTTGTTAGAAGTCATAAAGAAAGTAGAAAACTATTCCTTAGTAATCATAGATGAGATAGATTTAACTCTACATAATGCAGCCTTGATGAAACTGATAGATTATTTGGTAGAAGAAGGGCGAAGTCGGCATATACAGTTTATATTTTCATCACATTGTGAGGCATTGACAAAACGTAAGGATATAAATGTTCGACATTTACTTCAAACACCAGTAAAGACTTTGTGCTTTAATGAGAGCAATCCTGAATGCATGGAAAGTATGACAGGTGAAGTATTACGTCCTATTGAAATCTATGTTGAGGATATTTTGGCTAAAACAATTGTAGCGCAAGTAGCAAAAGAATTAGGGATTTCCAAGAGAGTAATCATTAAGCAATATGGTTCTTGTACTAATGTTTTTGTTGCAAGCTGCGGAATGCACATGTTGGGACAAACTTTAGAACATAAGCTTTTTGTCCTTGATGGAGATAGATATCGTACAGAAGAAGACCGTAAAAATCAGTTAAAGAAATTTTATTCTGGCACAGAGCCTGATAAAGAACAAAAACGCGATCAGGTATTAAGACATATATTGCAATTAAATTTACCAGTTGGTGAGCAGCCAGAAAAGTATATCAATCATATATTAATAGAGGAGATAGAAAATCCAAATGCAGAAATTGTTGCATTAGCAAGGAACATAATTGAACCAGATGAGCCTCACAAATATATTGATGATATAATTGACGGTCTTGGAGACGAAGAAAATGTTGGGTTATATAAGGTTATAGAAGAACTTGCCAAACATCCAGAATGGAACACTTATACAGAGTCTGTACGTAATTGGCTAATAAATGAAAAGAAAAATTTAGGCTTATAACTAATGTCAAATCAAATATCAAATAATAACACACGAATAGCCAAGAATACCTTAATGTTGTATTTCCGCATGTTGTTCACCATGGCCGTATCCCTGTATACAAGCCGTGTGGTTTTAAATACATTAGGAGTAGAGGACTTTGGTATATATAATGTTGTAGGTGGCATTGTCTCAATGCTCAGCTTCTTCAATTCATCCATGGCAACAAGTACACAACGATTCCTTAACTATGAGATGGGAAAGAATCATAGTACAGGGCTTAGAGATGTCTTTGTTAATGCCGTTAATGCTCATTACCTTATAGGAATCATTACTGTCATAGGACTTGAAACTGTAGGATTGTGGTTTGTATATAATAAACTTAATATACCAGCACAGCAGTTCCATGCTGCATTATGGGTTTTCCATTGTTCTGTACTTTCCCTTTTTGTCAGCATCATAAGCACACCATATAATGCTGCCATAATAGCCAACGAACGAATGGGAATATATGCTTACTTTTCCATTATAGAGGTTGTCCTTAAATTGCTAATCGTGTATCTGCTTGTAATAATTCCATACAATAAGCTCATCGTGTTTGGATTACTGTCATTGGCTATCAGTGTAGTAATGCGAGTGTTATATAATGTTTATTGTATAAGAAATTTTGCGGAATGCAGGTATAAATGGAGTTGGGATATACAGTTGATAAAGAAAATGTTTTTCTTCTCTGGTTGGATGTTGTTTGGCTGTATAAGTGATATGCTTAGTAAGCAAGGTGTAAATGTACTTATAAACATTTTCTTTGGACCTGTGTTTAATGCAGCACGTGCTATAGCCGTACAAGTGCAGACAGCGATAAACTCTTTTGTCGCAAATTTCATGACGGCAGTACGTCCGCAGATAATCAAAAGCTATTCAGCAGGAGAATATCAACACATGTATAGACTTGTATTTTCATCATCTAAACTCTCTTTTTATCTGTTGCTTGTTCTGACCACTCCGGTCCTTATATATACAGAATTCATATTGCAGCTCTGGCTAAAGACCGTTCCTGAATACTGCGTCCTATTTACGCGACTTGTCCTCTTAGAACTGCTGATCAGTTCAGCATATGTTCCAATTGCGCAAATCAATCAAGCTTCAGGAAAAATTCGGAATTACCAAATGGCAATATCCATAATATTTTTGGCAAGTTTTATTTTGACATATGCTCTATATAAAATAGGAATGCCAGTATACAGTACTTTTATACTTTCTGTTGCTTTGGCGATAGTAGGTTTATTTGTGAGAGTGATTATTCTAAAGCACGATAATGCGTTTCCAGCTTCAACCTATTTGCTTAAGGTTATGTTGCCTTTAATACCTGTTGCAGGATTATCGCTTGTAATCCCAGTGTTAATATACAAATATACAGAAACAACATTTTTGACTTTCTTGTTAAACTCCTTTATAGGTTTTATTTCATCAATTATGGTGATATGGATATTTGGACTTGACAGGGTAGAAAAAAAATTCATAACGGAAAAAATTAGTAGTAGAATCCATAAAAAATAAATCATATGATAAAGATTGGAAAACCCCATGTTAAAAGTGATGCACAAACAGCCACATTATCTGCTAATATAACAATCGATGGCGATTGTAAAGAAGTTTGGTTCAAGGTTGACAAGAAATTTGAGAACTATCTGTGTTACGAACGTGGCGATGCTTATGTGATAGCAGTGCTTAACTTTGCAATGCGCAATCATCATGATATTGTAAGCGAAGCCACGCTTTCAGAGGATATATATTATAATATAGACAAGTATTTGGTTGATGCTATTGCCCAATACAATAAAGATTTTTATCGTCCTCAAATAACAGCAGAAGTGGCTTCCGACCGTTTACCTTGTGCTGGAGCTGTTGCTACTGGTATTTCGTGTGGAGTAGACTCCCTGCATGCTCTTGCCAATCAGACAGCAATGAAGTTCAAAAAGCACAATATCACTCATTTGACATTCAATAATGTTGGAAGTCATGGAGAGGGGGAGCATGCGGAGAAACTTTATCAAGCAAGATTGAAGCGTCCAAGAGCTTTCGCAAAAGAGTATGGTTTTGAATTTGTGGCAAGTGATTCTAACTTACAGAACGTAGTATTGCAGAATCATTTCAAGTCACATACATACTCAAGTATGTTTGCAGTATATTGTCTACAGAAACTATACTCTGTGTATTATTATGCGTCATCTGGATATAAATATCATGAATTCAGACTGTTCGATATTCCTGGTAGTTCATGTGGTAGTTATGAGATGCTTTCGCTGCCGTTGTTATCAACTTGCAATCTGAGAGTTTATTCAGAAGGTGAAGGTATGTCACGAATGACAAAACTCAAAACAGTGGTTAAATATGCTCCTTCCTACAAATACTTAAATGTATGCTTAAAAGATGGTGATAATTGTGGAAAATGTGAGAAATGTGTACGTACATTGTTGGGTATAGACGCATTGGGAGCACTTGATAATTATGCAGAAGTGTTTGATATAGATTATTACCGTAAGCACAAAAAGTGGTATTTACAGCAAATGCTTATACAAATGGCTCACAATAAACACGATTACTTTGAAATGTATCCATATTTCAAAAGTGAAATAACCCTTGGCATGCGTATAAAAGTCCTTCCTTATACAATAGAGAACACTATAAGGAAATTTGTACCAAGGGATTCATGGTTGTTTAATTTGCTTAAGAAAGTAAGGCGAATCTTGAAATCTTAAAACTATGATAACAATCACAGATAAGTCGCATTGTTGCGGATGCTCAGCTTGCGTCCAGCGCTGCCCCAAGCAATGCATAACGATGGCAGAGGATGAAGAAGGCTTTCTTTATCCACAAGTAGATACTTCAAAATGTGTAGATTGTCATTTATGTGAGATGGTATGTCCTGTAATCAATCAAGACGAGGCACGTACTCCGTTGGAAGTTTATGCAGCAAAGAATTCGGATGATGATATTAGGCTCAAAAGTTCATCAGGCGGAATCTTTACTTTGTTGGCCGAACAGACAATAAATGATGGTGGCGTTGTATTCGGTGCTTGCTGGGATAAAGATTGGAATGTCAAGCACGATTATATTGACAATATAAGTGATTTGCAGAGATTCCGTAGTTCAAAGTACTTGCAAAGTGTAATAGACGATAATTATCTAAAGGCAGAGCAATTTTTGAAAACAGGTCGCAAGGTGATGTTTACAGGCACGCCATGCCAGATAGTAGGACTTAAACATTTCCTACGCAAAGAATATGATAATTTACTTGCTGTTGAGATTATCTGTCATAGTGTACCAAGTCCAGGAGTATGGCAACAATACCTAACTACAAGACTGCATACATTGAAATGGAACAAGTCTGATATTAGAAATATCTCGTTCAGAGACAAAAAAACAGGTTGGAAAACTTACTCATTTGTAATAGAAAATAAAGACGGTAACAGCTTTATCGAATTAAGTAGCAAGAATGCTTTTATGCGAGGATTTCTTGCAGACTTGTATACGCGTCCTTCTTGTCATGCTTGTCCAGCCAAACAGCTAAGAAGTGGTAGTGACTTAACATTAGGGGATTTCTGGGGTATTGAATCCTTAATGCCTGAAATAGATGACGATAAGGGTGTTTCAGCTATAATTGTAAACTCAGACAAAGGAAAGCAAGTTTTGCATAATATAAATGTTGAGTTGTATGAAGTTCAATATGATGAATTGACAACAAGAAATCCTGCATTGGTTAAATCTTTTCCAATAACTCCTAAACGAACCGAGTTTTTTAAGGAAGACGGATCTACTTTTGAGGAAACGGTGAAGAGATTAGCGAAGAAACCATTCTCAATGAAAACTTTAGCATATCGTATTGTACGGAAGATTATTCCAAATGTTGTACAGGAAAAGTTAAAACGACTTCTTAGATAATTAAAGCTTTTATAGGAGGAATACGTATGGCAAAAACAAAATTGTCAATATCTTTAATAAAAGAAGGAATAGCAATAAATAATGTATTGAAGCCAGGCATACCTTCGCTTACTTTGGCTAACGGATTGGATCTGTATTATAAGAACAATCAACCAATCTGTCCTAAGTGGGTTAATACCTTTCTTAAAGGTGAATTCGTAGGACAAGATTCTTTACTTGGTAAAAGTGTTTCTGCTGTTATCTTATATCAGATAAATGTAGGTGAAAATACACATCGCATATTTGCTGTTTGCTTTGGCTATGGAAAAGCTTTGTTAGAAACAAATGTTGTTGAAAAAAGGTTTGGATTACTAACAACATTAAATTGTGTTGATGCAGACAAATTGCGTAGTATTGACATAAATAGTATGGAGGCTATACCATTAAACAACCGCATCCAGTCAAGTGCATTAGCCGAAATTCGTAATTTTAATATTGATGTTGATAGGGATTTATTGAAGTCGGTGACAGGAAAAGCTTCTGGCGATGCATTATCTGGAACTATATCTGGTGCGGATTCTCTTTCTGTATCAACAGAAAAAAGCTATGATGAAATAGAAGATTTCTTAATACATTGTTATCATCTTTATAAAAGCGACCATTATCGTGAAGCAGGTTTTGATTGGATAAACCAAATACAGGAAATTAAAGATAAAACCCTAATTGAGATACTTGAACAACAACTGATATCAGAATTTAATTCAGAAAATCCAACTCGAATATGGACATCTATACCAGAGATAGTAGATTATTACTCTTTGGAATCCTTTAAGTTGAAGACAGATAATGTTTATGATGATTTATCTGTTTCTGTGCTTAAAGAAGAATATGGCAACAATCTTTCTTTAAATGACATCAAAAAGAAAAAGATAATATGCTTAAATGCTGAAGGAACAGTTGTGAAATCTTGGTCGATATATAGATGCTTGTATGCAGATATAAATTTTGAGCAACATCAATACATTTTGAATGATGGTAAATGGTATGAGGTGGAACAAGATTATGTACGTCAAGTTCAACAGTATTATGAAAATGCAACGTTGTCTGATATACCGATGTTAGATTATGCGTGGAAGGAAGAAAAAGAATATAATGATAATGTATGTAAGGAGTATCCTGATAGATATTGTTTGATGGACAGAAGAAATGTTCGACAATGTGGTAGTCCTATTGAGTTTTGTGATATTTACTCTTGCGACAAACAGTTCATTCATGTGAAAAAATATAATGGTTCAAGTGTTCTTAGCCATTTATTCTTTCAAGGATATGTTTCAGCAGAGAATTTCTTTGATCTTGCATATCGTAAAAAAGCAAATAGATTATTAGACGAAAATTTTAAAGTACCAGAGACTGATACAATTTCAGCGTCTGAATACGAGGTAGTCTTTGCCATAGCCAAAGATAATCTTGTAGAAGGAGAACGTCCAGACATACCTTTCTTTAGTAAAGTAAGCTTTAGGAGCGTATCAAGCAAATTGAAGCATTACGGTTTTAAGGTTTCTATAAGAGGAATTAAACGAACTTATCAAGAAGAAGATAATAATAATGAAGGAGGAAATGAAGAATGAAAATCGGAATACTCACTCAACCACTTCATGCTAACTATGGAGGATTGTTGCAGAACTATGCTTTGCAACAAACACTCATTAGAGCTGGGCACGAAGTTGAAACTGTAGATTGGGAAGGGGCTGGTAAAGGACTCCGTTGTTTATTGTACGATATAAAAGTAAAAACGTTTCATTTCCTTTCCCCAAGCAAATATCCCCAAATGAGATATAGGCCAAATGCAAAGGAAAGAGCAATTATTCAGCGTAATACTAATCACTTTATCAATACATACATAAAGCATACAGAGACTATTCATTCATACGATGGATTTGTAAAGCAAGCAGAAGAAGGAGGATATAGAGCTTTTGTAGTAGGAAGCGACCAGTGTTGGCGTCCATGTTACAACACGTTTTTAAAATCAATGTTCCTTGACTTTGTGAAAGACAAACAAGTGAAGCGCATTGCTTATGCGGCATCTTTCGGTACAGACAAGTGGGAGTTTACTCCACAGCAGACTAGAGGCTGTAAGGCTTTAGCACAACAGTTCAATGTCGTAACCGTTCGAGAAGACTCTGGAGTTAAGCTTTGCAAAGAGCATTTAGGTGTAGATGCCGTTCATGTGCTTGACCCAACTATGCTTCTGACTAAAGAGGATTATATACAACTGATAGAACAAGAGAAAGAACCGAAATCTAGCGGAACACTTTTCAATTACATTCTTGATCCAGATGAAAAGAAGGCTGCTTTTATACAACATATAGCTGAGGCTAATGAACTGAGGTCTTTTCAAGTATTGCCTAAATGCCAAGCAGAAACCCGGACAAAAAAAGATGTAAAGACTCGAATCGGGGATTGTGTTTTCCCCGGTGTCACTGCATGGCTTCGCTCATTTATGGATGCAGAGATGACGGTTGTTGACAGTTTCCACGGAATGGTTTTCTCAATCCTCTTCAACAAGCCTTTCTGGGTGATAGGAAACGCAGAAAGAGGTATGAGCCGATTTACATCCCTTTTGAAAACCTTTCATCTTGAAGACAGATTACTGGATGCAGACAAGCTCGACAATATAGATATTTCCAAGCCTATTGATTGGGCAGTGGTTAATGGCATATTGGAAGAGAAGAGAAGTGAAAGTAAAGACTTGTTATTAGCTCAGCTGAATGAATAAACTGTATTATTCACTCTTTGCCACTTTATTCCTCTCTGGCTTATATGCTTTGAGGAGTGATATCGAAACCTACGTTAGCGAAATATGGGTAGGCAAGTCGTTTGGTTATGTATACAAAGCATGTACCACAAACGGTTGGTTCAATTTTCTATTCGCCCTGACATTAATATGCCTTTTCGCTACAATAGGCAAGAATGTATATCATAGTAAAGGCAATACCCTGAGATGTATAAGCTGTAGTTTTTCCATTGTTTACCTTCTCACCAACAATCATTGGATATTTCCTAAAGTTCTTTTCATAGATGCTGATTACGGCTCATTTTTGATTATATCATTGATAGCTATACTTATCCTTGATATAACAGCATTGGCGAGGGAATATCTTTCCCTTGGCAATTCAAACGCAAATGGCACTTATGCTGATGACAAAAAGGGGTATTGCATGGATGGAGTATATTGCGAGCTCAGAGAAACCGGATGGGATAATTACGTTAGTAATCTGTTGGCGCTTATGCCAAAGAGCCGTTTGAAAAAAGAATCACTGGCAATAGGCATTTCGGGAAATTGGGGCAGCGGCAAGACTTCATTCCTCAAGAGCATGCAGAAACAAATGGATGCAGACTATAGAGTGGTATCCTTCAATCCCTGGACATGTACTGACAAGGAACAGATCATCTCTCAGTTTTTTGCATTGATGAGTAATCAGACAGAAGACAATAACGGTTCGTTACAAGATGCAATACAGAAATATCGTGATATTGTGCTTGATGCTGATATCCATCCTTCTCTTACATTTCTCGCTAAGATACTCCCGTTGAATAAAAGGGAAGAGACCCTAGAGTCGCTTAAGGATAAAATAGAAGAAGCTATAGCAACGGATGATTCAAAGCCATTTGCCATATTTATTGACGACCTTGACCGGTTGGAGGGCAATGAATTGTTTGAGGTGTTACGGCTAATCAGAATTACAGCAAACTTCCGCAATGTAGTATTCATCGTGGCATATGACCGTGACTATATCTGCAATGTTTTGAACGAGTCAAAAAACATAAAACGCGCAGAGGAATATATTCAGAAGATATTCCATCTGGAAGTTTCTTTGCCCAAGTTTGAGGATGAAACATTGCTTGATGTATTTATGGAGGAGATTGTTCGTATAGCCGCACTCAATGAAAGCAACGCATCAATACTAAAACGGTCTATCAGACAACTGCTTGATGCTGATGGATTGTCATTCACCGAATATGTTCCTAATTTCCGGCAAGCCAGGCGATTTGCCAATGTCTTTGCCGTAAACCTGAAATCAATTATTAGTCACACTAAGGATTTTGTCACCAAGGATTTTGTAGGAATAGAGCTTTTACACTTTGCATTCCCTGACATCCATCGCACATTGATGTATAAGCCGATGACTTTGCTGAAACAACGTCCTGTAACATTGTCCAAAGCAAGACTGCTGGTTTATGAAAGCGATAACAATTCACCCTGCGACAGACTATTAAAGAGGCTGTTTCCTAATGACAGCGAGACTGAAAAATCATCTCGGGAGATTCGTTCACAAATCAGCTTTGCTAATTATTTCTGCTATCGTCTGCCAAAAAACGTCATTGGTGCGACAGAATTTGAGATGCTCATGATAGAAAACGATGTTGATGAAGTAAGAAAAAACATACAAGATTGGTCGCAGAAAGAAGATTCGAGAAATTCTCTCTATGAGCACTTTAGGAGTTACTACATGCATGGGTATCAGGAGGTCAAGGTTATACGCAATTATATGTGTGCATTATTAGAGTTCCTTCCATGGTTGACCAAGAAAGGTATTACAGAGATAATGTCTGAAAGATACTGGATACGTACAGGAGTAGATATTAATGACTTGCAAAAACAGATAATCTCTCTATTTGAGTATTACATAAGGAAAGGAGCGTGCCTCAAAAATATTAATTATTTATTGTCAGCTATTTATTATGCATATCCGGAAGACTATGAACCAGATGAAAGGGCATCGGATTTACTAGAGGAAGGACAACTGATAATGCTTGCCGGTAAGTCATTGGCTAAATATATAGAAATGAATGGCAAACCTTCACCTAACGAGATATCTGATAAGAATTCCTCGTTCAATAGATTCCTCAAATCTGGTTGTTATGTTAGATGTTATTATTTGGAGGGCGGTGAATATGTTGGCACTGATACCAATCTAATGCGTCATGAATTAATTAAACAATATGAAGGAACAAAAGCCGATATGGATATGTTTCAAGAATTCATTTATCCTTATCTCATAAAAACAGACAATCCGGCAGAAGAAGAATATGAAGCACAGTCTATCAAAAACGATATTTACTCAATCTTTAATAGTTACACTCTATTCGAAAAATTTGTACGTGGAACATTCTGCATGAACGAAGATATAGAAAAGAGATTGGAGTATATCAGAAATTTATAATAAAAAATGAGAATATGCCAAAAGTAAGTGTAATTATACCGGTATATAGATGCCGTGATTATATTGGAAGATGTATTGAATCTTTGCAGAAACAAACAATTGCTGATATTGAAATTATTTTTGTTAATGATTGCACTCCTGATGATTCAGTTGATATAATAAAACATTATATGCAATATGACTCACGGATATCCATCATCAATCATAGCAGGAACAAAGGTCCTATGATGGCACGCTTTAATGGTTACTCTGTTGCCAAAGGAGACTATATAACTTTTATGGATAGTGACGACACTTTACCTTGCGACTCTTTGAAGACGCTATTGGATAAAGCGGAAAGCAGTAATGCTGACATTGTTTCAGGAACAGTTGAGTACATTAAAGATAATGGAGAAAGGGAAATGTGGGACAATTCTTTGGAAGACGGAAACGATATTGAACAAGTATTTAAGTCCATGTTGACCAACAGATTTAAACAAAATCTTTGTAGCCGTTTGTTTAAGCGGTCTCTCCTACAGGATTATTCCTATAAGAATTATGAGAACATGCGTAATGGTGAAGATGGATTACTCTTTTATCAGATAGTCGCTAACTGTTCTTCTATAGTCACTATCAAAGATGTAGTGTACGAGTATTGGCAAAATAAAGCATCTTCTTCACAGAGAAAATTTTCTGAGCAACAGATGGACAGTTACTTTTTCACTTGTAAGGAACAGTTCTTAATTGCAAACAAATATGAACGTTTAGAAAAATATGCTCAGCAATTTCTGATAAGATCATTTGTCCTATTATATGCCAAAGGATATAGTAGAAAGTTCATAAAGCGTTATGCTAATAAGTATTCTCTTTCTAACTATTTAAGTTGTTTTTTGTTTTTCAGACTATTTCCAATGAAGATAGCTGTTAAGTATAGCATACAGAAATTGTTTTGCCCGATCTTTAGAAATGTCGAATAAATGATATTATAATGTTGATTTTTACAAAAGGTAATTCTAAGTTGATGTTCTGCATTGGTATTATTATGCTAATGCTAGTTGTACGTGATATAGTAGGAATAGAAATATTTGATAAATTGGTAGTGGTAGTTACTATTATCTCAATGCTATGTTTAAATTATGAAAAGTTAGTTTATCTTGTTTTTTTCATGTTTCCTTTAATGTGTGGAGTTCCTGGTTATTTAATGACGTTTGCATATATAATTCTGGTTTTCAAAGGTCCCAAATTAAGGAGTCAGCAAATTGTGCCATTAGTAATCGTAGCTTTACTGGAAGTTATTAATGAGTCTTTCAGAAATGTAGACGGTTTATATGTAGGTATATTGTCTTTTCTCTCATTTACTGCCATATTCTTTTATTTCTTAGATGAACTTAATAGAAAGTATTCCGTAAAGAAATGCCTGATATATTATGGTGTAGGAGCTGCTTTTACACTCATTGTAATATATAGTAATATGCTTATAGAATACGGTCTAAATTCTATATTAAGCGGAATGTTAAGAAATGGTGCGTTAGGAGTTGCCGACAATGATGTGACAAAAATGCAAGGACACCTTGCTATGAATGCTAACACAATTGCTTATTTATCAATAAGCGTAATAACTATTTTTTCTGTCTTATTAATTCAGACTACTACGAATAGGAAAACAAAGTGGTTCTATGGTTGCATTATAGGAGTTTGCTTGTTTTCAGGACTTTTGTCTTTCTCAAGAACATTTGTCTCAGTATTAGCACTTTTTATAGCGTCATTAATCTTAACTGCCAAATGGAAGCAAAAGTTTAAAATCATAAACTACTTAGCTTTATTATGTGCCGTTATAGTATATTTCTATAGTGATATATTACTAAATATGTATGATACATTTTTAGGTCGCATAGAAGATTCTAATATGGCTACAGCCGGTGGCAGAACTGTTCTTTTTCAATTATACAATAAGGCATGGCTTGGAAATGTGAGTTACATAATATTTGGAGCAGGCGTTGTGTCATATTGGGGTACGCTAAAAGTCTATAATGCCATTCATAATGGACTCCAACAGATATGGGTATGCCTTGGAATAATAGGTTTTCTGACATATATATTGAGAGTCTCGTTTTATCTCTATAGATGTAAAGGAAAAAAATATTATTTTACTTGCCTTTCTTTATTACATTATTAATAGATCAATCTATACAATTCTTAGCTCCTTATCCTTTGGTATTAATATTATTGGCAACGCTACAAATGCCCCAAATGATAAATGATGATAAAAGATAGTCTCATATGATAATAATTCAAGTAATTCCTCATCTTGGCTCTGGTGGTGCAGAGCGTTTCGTAGTAGATCTTTCAAACGAATTAGTCAAGCAGGGACATGATGTCGTATTGTTGACATTCTATGACTTGGAAGGGAAATACGGCTTTTATAAGAACGACATCGACAAAAAGGTAAGACTTATATCCCTTCATAAGAGCATAGGGTTTTCCATTAAGTCTATTGGTCAGGTTATAAAAATCATGAAGCATGAAAAGCCTGATGTCATACATTCTCATGTGAACTCATTGCAATATACCATTTTGCCGCAAGTGTTTATGGCCAAAGGAGTTCACACCGTTCATAACGAAGCGCATCTTGAAGCAAGCGGCAGATTGGAAGTAGGCCTACGCAAGTTTGCATTTAAGCATAATCTCATACAGGCAGTCACAATTTCTCCGGAATCGCATGATAGCTTTAAAGCCTTTTATGGAAGAAATGCCGTTCTGATAAACAATGGCAGGTCGGTAGACTGCAGTATTGAAATTAGCAATGATGTTAGAGATGAAATTACTGGCTATAAAAAGTCCGACAAAACAAAGATTATCATCCAATTGGCTCGTTTCCAATCACAGAAGAATATACCTATGATGGCACGAGTGGCTAACCGTTTGTATAGCGAAGGGTATGATTTCAGCCTTCTTTTCATTGGTTCTACAGAGAACAAGCCAATAGTTGATGAAGTCAAAAGCATGATGCCACCTTGTGCTCATATCTTGGGCGAAAGAAATAATCCAGTAGAGTATTTGAAGGCAGCAGACGCCTTTGCTTTGTCTTCATTGTTCGAAGGCATGCCAATATCTTTGTTAGAGGCTCTCGCTGTTGGGGCAATCCCCGTTTGTACTCCTGTAGGCGGCATTCCTAATGTGGTGACAGACGGAAGCAACGGTTTCTTAAGTACAGACAATACTGAAGCTACTTACTATAAGGCAATGAAGAGGTTTCTTGAAACAGATATGGAAACATTGAATATAATGAGCAAGAAGGCAGAACAATCTTTTGCACCATATAGTATGGTAGAATGTGCAGGAAAATATTTGCAACTTTATAAAAATCTTATAAGAAACAAGAAAAAATGAGTGATTTAAAATCAAACTACCAAGATGACTTGAAACGTTATAACGGAAATGCTGAAGCTTACATACGTATATGGCTGTATTTATACCGCAAATGTTGTTATAACAAAACACCTGTATTGAATATTATATATAAGGCTTTGTTCCGTCTATGGTCTAACCTAAGAGGTTTGGAAATAACAGCAAATAATCAAATCGGGGGGGTATTTATATAGGTCACGCATATAATATAACTATCAATCAGAATGCTAAGATAGGGCGTAACTGCAATATTCACAAAGGAGTCGTTATTGGGCAAGTGAATAGGGGCAAACGCAAAGGATATCCCACTATTGGCGACAGAGTGTGGATAGGCATTAATTCAGCTATTGTAGGAAAGGTTACAATTGGTGATGATGTGCTGATTGCACCGAATAGTTTTGTAAATGTAGACATACCATCACATTCTGTAGTATTCGGCAATCCTTGCATTATCAAGCATAGGGATTGGGCAACAGAAGGGTATGTAAATAACACAGTAAATAATGAATAAAAATAAAGTAATCTTTATTGGACCTGCTGGTGGAGGCAGAGCTCCACAGAATGGCGCATCAGCTAAAAACTATCATTTGATGAATTATTTTCATAAAAAAAACATCAATGTGGTTTCGGTTGATACTGAAAATTGGAGGAAAAATCCTTTAGTTCTTGTAAAATTGATATTTCTCATATTGTTAAATCCAAATGCAAAATACATAATAGCTACTAATAGTATGAGTTGCTATAGAGTGTTGCAGATAATGTCGATATTTCCAAGGAAACGTTCTGTTATTTATTGGATTATCGGAGGTAGTATTGCAGAATGGATAAAAGAAGGGAAAGTAAAAGCAAGACCTTATAAGATAGTAGATGTCTTCTTGGCAGAAGGTAAAAAAATGCAGGAAACCTTTTCAGAGGTCGGATTTAAGAACACTATTTATGTTCCGAATTTTAAATGTATTGATTATTTGCCAGAAAAAAAAGCGAAGACAGACAACAAGATGCGCTTTGTGTTTCTTTCCCGTATAATTCCAGAGAAGGGATGCAACACAATTATAGAAGCCGTAAAAATCCTCAACAAGAAATACGCTGATAATTTTATAGTAGACTTTTATGGTCCATTTGAGGCTGAATATGAATCACAATTCAAGGATAAAATATCTAATATAAACAATATTTCATATAAGGGCTTCTTGGATCTACGTAATCAAAGAAATTATGACATATTAGCAAAATATGATGCCATGCTGTTTCCCACATATTGGCATGGAGAGGGCTTTCCTGGTATAATCATAGATGCATTTGTTTCAGGGTTGCCCGTAATAGCAACAGACTGGAGCCTTAATGCAGACATTATTGAAGATGGTAAGACAGGAGTTATATTGAAAGAAAATACAGTAGAAGCTCTTGCTGAAGCTATGGATGCGATGATAAATAATCCAAAGTCTGTTGAACTAATGAGTAAAACATGTCAGAATTCAGCCATGAACTTTGATATTAAAAATGTCGTATCTGATAAACTGTTAGAAAAAATAGGTATATGCTCGTATTCACAGGAGATATAAATCTAACAGACTGGTATTTCAATGCAGGTTTTGGTATTGGTACCAGAATACCAATGGTTTTGCCCCCTTCGTAAGCTTGAAAGAAATGCCAATGATCTTTGGGTTGGCAATTTCGAAGGAGTGGCATCAAATGTGACAGATAATGCAGGCTTTGCGGGAGAGGTGTTTAGGGTACAGTCAAGAGTCTTGCAAAATCTAAATCACTTTGATGTTGTATGGTCTTGCCAACAATCATGCAATGCAGCATGGCAAAGAAGCGTACCAACAGACATTTGATGCTATCTGTGGTTATGGTTCAAAATGTTTCGGAGCAAATATACAGAAGTCTGTTGTAATGAACCATCAAGGAAGAACGATGCCATTTACAGGTATGTGTCTTCGTATTGATGATTTTACGGATGCTCCTTTATATTGGTATAATCCTGAATATAAGGAAATAGAAAAAGAACTGAAGTCATTACCAGTGGACGCATTCAAAGTGCTATACATTCATTGGGAAAACGAGTACATAAACCGTCCTTCGTCAGCACAAAAGAAGTTTGCCCATTGGTTGATTGACATCGGTTTTGATCTTATAATAGGTATGCATCCTTATGTGCTTCAAGGATATGAGGAATATAATGGTAAATACATATTCTACTCACTTGGAAACTTTGTTTTTGAGATGGCTTGGGAGCCTACAAAAATAGGTGCTATAGTAAAGTTTGACCTTGACACAGAACAACCAAGTGTAGAATATATACATATCGAGAATGACAGTACTCCTGTTGTAGTAGAAGAATCGAAGATACCTGCAGAATGGCGATTTGGCTACCTGAATGAAGTTCTTAAGAAAGAAGATAACTCAGAACAGTATCATGCGGAAATAAGTAGAAACTATGCTGCTTATAGAAAAGCCAATCACAGATATATCATCAACAATATGATTAAACATCCAACATTGGGAAACAGTCTGATGAAAGATTTTATAAAAAGAAGATTTTTAAAATAAGAATAAAAACAATAAAATATGGCATTTCATCCAACATTAAGCAAATCGGGCAGAATTATGTTCTGGCCTTTGATTAAGTTTACAGAGTTTATGGGTAATCATTTTCCTGAGACTTTGTTGAAGATACGTTATCGCTATGTGTTTAAGGAATCGCTTAACCTTAAGAACCCTCAGACATTGAATGAGAAAATACTGTGGGCGAAGCTTTATTCTGATACAACAAGATGGACAGAATTGGCTGATAAGCGAACGGTGCGTGACTATGTGGAGAAAATAGGTCTTGGTGACACTTTGGTAAAGCTCTATGCCACTTGGTATAAGAAAGAGGAAGTGAACTTTGATGTGCTACCTGATACTTTTATCATTAAGGCTAACAATGGTGACGGTAAGGGTACAAACAAGATTATACGCAAGGCTGATCTCACTCCAAAGAAGAAAGCTGGGTATATAGAAATGATTGGGGAATGGTTGAGTCGCAAGAATATCGGTGCGCTTCATGCAGAACCTCATTACAAGAATATGAAGCCTTGTGTCATTGCAGAAGAGGTATTGCCTTTTGAAAAAGGAGCTACATCCTTGATTGATTATAAGATGTGGTGTTTTAATGGTAAGTGTTATTATACGTTTGTTTGCAATGAGAGAAATGCAGATGGTAATAGTGCCCATGTGATGACATACGACATGGACTGGAACGCACACCCAGAATTCTCTGTATTCAATTCTGATTATCTAAGAGGAGACATCATTCCTAAGCCTAAGAACTTCGATAAAATGGTGGAGATAGCAGAAAAGCTGTCAAAGGGTTTCCCCGAACTTCGTGTTGACCTATACAACATAGACGGAAAAATATACTTTGGCGAATTGACCTTTACCTCGCAGGGTGGCTTCATGGATTACTTCACACCTGAATTCAACAAAATGCTTGGAGAGAAGTTCAGCATAAAGGATTTCCCTTTGAAAAAGAAATAAGTAATGGTACTTCCGTCTGCACAAGTGGTCGCATGGAGCGATATGGTGCGATACCATCGGGCGGAACAAGAATTCAAATAGAATAATACAGTTTCTACCCGTTGGCGGAATTAATTTAAGCTGGTCGATATGAGTAAAAGTTGCCCATACACGCTGATTCTCAGTAAAACCAAGAATTGCTGAAAACTGTCAGACCATCTGGTTTTTATTGTAACATTCTGACGAACAGGCAGTTGACTATCTGGCAATTGTCTGGCAATTGTCAGGATGGTTTGCTGATGAAAGGAATTGTCAAGTGTGAGGAATTGTCAGATGAAAGGAATGCTAGCTGTGAGTAATTCAGACTGCAGGAATGGCATGCGTTGGCAGAATTCTG
>UMGH01033587.1_pt1 | contig 17880 bp, 13 predicted proteins | sample 1965231 | NCBI WGS metagenome assembly UMGH01 (sample SAMEA4836068, study PRJEB28245) | human gut metagenome | biome: gut microbiome; material: fecal sample | place: Denmark | collected 2008 | reverse complement strand
TAAAAACGAAAGTTTTATGACTTTCGTTTTGTATTGCGCTCACCTTGCACTATCTTTGCACCCATAATCAATAGTAAAACCTACATGAGTAGTATATTAAAGAAAATATGGAGCTTTGTTTGTCTGATTGGACGAGGCTTCCGTAAGTGTTGGAGATGGTATAAAGGTCAATACGTGGGTAGACCGTGGTGGTATAAAATGATTACTGCAGTGTGGTCTTTCTTTGCCTTTGTATTCTTTTATTGCTTTGCCGTTTATTTTAATCTGTTCTGGCTTTTCGGCAAATCACCTTCAATCGAAGACATCATTCACCCCAAAACAGCTGCTGCTTCCGAAATCTATAGTGCCGATGGTAAAATGCTCGGTCGCTATTTTAATGAAAATCGTTCGCCTGTTCCTTACGATTCTATTAGTACGGCATTCTTTGAGGCATTGGTGGCTACAGAAGATGAACGATTCTTCCAGCACAATGGTATCGATTATACGGGTATGTTTGCTGCTGCTAAAGATGCAGCTCGTGGACATGCACGTGGTGCATCAACCATTACACAGCAGTTGGTAAAAAATATGTTCCGTGTGCGTACACAGTATTCTACGGGACTGCTTGGACATGTGCCTGGTTTGCGTATTGTTATTATGAAGAGTAAGGAAATAATTATTGCCAGACTCATTGAACTCTTCTGCGATAAACGCGAAATTCTTAAACTTTATGCCAATACCGTAGACTTTGGGTCGAATGCGTTTGGTATTAAAACAGCTGCACATACTTATTTTAATACCACACCCATCAATTTGAAACCAGAACAGGCTGCTGTGCTGGTGGGATTGCTAAAGGCAACTTCGCAATACAATCCTCGCTTGAATCCTGATAAATCACTCAAGCGACGCAATGTGGTGCTTCATAATATGTATACCCATCGCAATATGCTTAAGGAACGCTTTGGCGATGTGTATATAGCTGATCGCGAAACACTTAATCGTTTGCAAGCTGAGCCTATTAAGTTGGAGTTTACGGTGCAAAGCTTTTATGATGGTAGTTCGCTTTATTTCCGTGAAGCTGTAAAAGACTATATCGATAAAAACTTCCCTGATGTAGACCTTTATTCTGATGGTCTCAAAATTTACACAACACTCGATTCGCGTATGCAAGCGTGTGCAGAAAAGGCTGTTCATAACCAGATGAAGGTAATACAGCGCAACTTTGATGCACATTGGCGTGGTGTGGGAGACCCTTGGCGTAATGAAAAGGGAGAAATTATTCCAGGCTTTATTGAAGATAAGATAAAGAAAACCGATACTTATAAAGTGCTTGCGGCACGTTATCCTAACAATCCTGATTCGGTAGACTATTATCTTAATCTGCCCCATGACGTAGAACTTTATAGTTACGACGGTCCTATACATAAAACCATGTCAACCATCGATTCGTTGAAGTATATGGTTAAGTTTATGCACACAGGTTTTGTGGCTATGGAACCCGAAACGGGCTATGTACGCGCTTATGTTGGTGACATCGACTTTAAAACGTGGCAATATGACAAGGTGCGTTCTATGCGTCAACCTGGTTCAACGTTTAAGCTCTTTGTTTATGCCACTGCAATGAAGCAAGGACTTACACCTTCCGACACTCGCAAAGACTCATATATAAGTATGCGTGTGTATGATAAGTTTAAGCACGATAGTGTAGATTGGCGTCCTCACAATGCCAATGGTCGTTTTAGTAATGCAGAAGTTCCGCTCCGTTCAGCCTTTGCACGAAGCATCAATACTATAGCTGTAAAACTTGGACAAGAGACAGGAATCTCTAATGTCATACAAACAGCACAGGATATGGGCATTAAGTCGCCACTTGATAACAATCCTTCATTAGCTTTGGGATCAAATGACGTGAATTTGCTCGAATTGGTAAATGCTTACGGAACTGTGGCAGACGATGGTATGCATGTAGACCCTGTGTTTATAACCAAGATCGTTGACTCAGATGGTAATGTGATTTTCGAAAACAAACTCGAAGAAACACGTGCTTTGTCTAAAGAGGCTGCTTTCTATATGCAAAAGCTTCTCGAAGCCAGTGTGTATGATGCAGGTGGTACGTCACAACCTATTGCAGCAGGACAGTATTTAGGTCCGTACATGAAGACTTTGAGCATTGGAGGTAAAACTGGTACATCTAATAATCACTCAGATGCTTGGTTTGTTGGTGTAACTCCCAGTTTGGTTGCAGGAGCATGGGTTGGTGGCGAATATCGCAGCATTCACTTCCGCACAGGTGCATTAGGACAAGGTAGTCGTACAGCACTCCCCATCGTGGCAGCCTTCTTCCGTGGTGTGATGGATGAACCTGCTTTGCGTGGAAAATATCAACGCAAGTATGGTATGCCGCCAACTGATATTGACGCATCAAGCTACGAAGCTACTTATGTGCCTCAAGCTGCTGGAAACGATTCTTTGAGCAATGACTCAACTGCTGCATCTTATTCTGAATTTGATGATGACCTTATGGGAGGTGAGGGTTCTACAGAGGAAACTCATCCTAACCACGAGGCTACAGAGCCGACAGAGCATTCATCGCACAATAAGGATAATAGCAGTTCTTCAACGACAAAGTCAAACTCTAACTCATCCTCTTCAACAACAAAGAGTAGTAAGAAGAGTAGTACAAGTCAGTCGGCAGAGGACTTGTTTGAATAAGTTTGTCAGAAACATATCTTTTTTAAAAACCGCCATGACAGTTTGCATTGCTGTCATGGCGTTTTTTTTAAGGGTGGTATTTATATATAAGCCTCTTAATCTTTGAAAAACGCAACGAAAACGAAACATCTTTTCAGTTTTATTCTTTTAAAAACCCAAAAGTAATCTGATTATAAAGGGAAAATGATTGATTGTTAGTGTAGAAATGCGTAAGGTTATCAAAAACTGTTTATAAGTTAAAAAAAATCGCCACTTTAATTTTGTTGTTCCCCTATTAAAATTTATCTTTGCATCGGTTATTACAGATTTTTATGAAGAAAGAAGTTTTTGTTCCCAACTACATCTTTGAAACAAGTTGGGAAGTTTGTAATAAGGTGGGCGGCATCTATACGGTGCTCTCATCGCGTGCCAAGACACTGATGACAACTTATCAAGACCGCCTCGTTTTTATCGGTCCTGATTTGAAACAACCTACGGCTAATGTTGATTTTTGTGATGATGAACGGTTGTTGCCCGAATGGAAAAAGGCTGCGGCTGAATTGGGCTTGAAGTGCAGAATTGGTCGTTGGATGGTTCCGGGCAAGCCTGTGGCTGTGCTCGTTGATTTTGCCCCCTTCTTTGATATTAAAGACGATATATATGCCGAGGCATGGGATCTTTTCCGTGTCGATTCTATTAAGGCATATGGAGATTATGATGAGGCGTCTATGTTCTCGTATGCAGCAGGACGTTTTGTTGAGGCTGTGGTATCGCTTTGCTTGAAGCCTACTGATAAGGTAATTTATCAAGCACACGAGTGGATGTCGGGCTTGGGTATGCTCTTCTTAAAGAAACACCAACCCAATGTGGCAACTATCTTTACTACACATGCCACAAGCATCGGTCGTTCTATTTGTGGCAACGATAAGCAGCTTTATGCCTTCTTCGATGGATATAACGGCGACCAAATGGCAGCCGAACTCCATATGGATGCGAAGCACAGCATCGAAAAGCAGAGTGCATGGCATGCTGATTGCTTTACTACAGTAAGCACATTTACAGACCGCGAATGTCGTCAATTGCTCGATAAGCCTGTTGATGTGGTTTTGCCCAATGGTTTTGAAAATGATTTCGTACCTAAAGGCAAGGATTTTACAGCCGTGCGTAAGCAAGCTCGTAAGTGCATTCTTGATGTAGCAAGTGCATTGACGGGTGCAACAATGCCCGATGATACGCTCATCGTTTCAACCAGTGGACGCAATGATTATCGTTGTAAAGGTTTCGACGTTTTTCTTGAGTCAATGGCGCAACTCCGTGCGCAATTAAATGAGGAAGGTAGTAAACGTCAAGTGTTAGCACTGATTGAAGTTCCGTGTTGGCTCGAGGGTCCACGTGCTGATTTGCAAGAAGCATTAAAGCATCCTACGGGTGCCGCATTACCCAATCCTATTATTACGCACAATTTGCACAATCTCAACGAAGACCGCATAGTGTGTACCATTCGAAATATGGGCTTGGAAAATCGTCCTGAAGACCGCGTAAAGGTAATTCTTGTTCCTTGTTATCTCGAAGGAAACGATGGCATTTTTAATCTGCCTTATTACCATTTGCTCGCAGCAAACGATTTAGCACTCTATCCTTCGTACTACGAACCTTGGGGTTATACACCGCTTGAAAGTTGTGCATTCCACACACCTTGTGTTACCACCGATTTAAGTGGTTTCGGTCAGTGGGTGGATGGTGTACTTGGTCACGAAGGAACCTTGGAAGATGGTGTGCGTGTTATTCATCGCGATGATAGTAACTACATGCAGGTGGCACAAGAAATGTGTCAGACTGTGAAGGATTTGCTTAACACACCTTCAAAGCAACGTACTGCCATTCGTAATCATGCTGTGTCTATTGCAAATAAGGCGCAGTGGAAGCACTTCATTAAATACTATTTTGAAGCTTATAACTTTGCTTTGAGCAGAGTCTATAATAAGTAACTTTTGAGGATTTAAGGGTGTGTATATCATAACATTCCCAATTCCCCAATATTCTCCCAAAAATAAATTACAAAACACAATAACCAATGAACATTAAAATTAGCAATGCCAACCAACCTTCGTGGAAGGTGGTTAACGTAAAGAGCCACATTCCCGAAGCATTGAAGAAGTTGGACGAATTGGCCCACAACCTTTGGTGGTCATGGAACACTGAAGCTTTGCAACTTTTTTCAAGTCTCGATGAAGACCTTTGGAAGAAGGTGAACAAAAACCCAATCGAATTGCTTCGTAGCATCGACTATGATCGTTTGATTGAGCTTTCAAAGGATAATGAAACCATTGCCCGTATGGACAAGGTTTATGGCGACTTCCGTAAGTATATGGATGTTAAGCCTAATCCTAAGCGTGCCTCAGTTGCTTACTTCTGCATGGAGTATGGTTTGAACCACGTGTTGAAAATCTACTCTGGTGGTTTGGGTGTTCTTGCTGGTGACTACTTGAAGGAAGCTTCAGACAGCAATGTTGATATGTGTGCTGTAGGTTTCCTTTATCGTTATGGTTACTTCACACAGACCCTCTCAATGGATGGTCAGCAGATTGCTAACTACGAAGCTCAAGACTTCGATAGCCTCCCCATTGAACGTGTGCTTGACAAGGATGGCAACCAGGTAATCGTTGACGTACCTTATCCCAACTTTATGGTTCATGCTGCTCTTTGGGTAGCTAACGTTGGTCGCATTAAGCTTTACTTGCTCGATACAGACAACGAGTTGAACTCAGAGTTCGACCGTCGCATCACTCACTCACTTTATGGTGGTGACTGGGAAAATCGTATCAAGCAGGAGTACTTGCTCGGTATTGGTGGTATGCTCGCTCTTAAGAAGCTCGGCATTACTAAGGATATCTACCACTGCAACGAAGGTCACGCAGCTCTCTGTAACGTACAGCGCTTGGTTGACTATGTTGAAAGCGGTTTGAGCTTTGACGAAGCACTCGAACTCGTTCGCGCTTCTTCACTCTACACAGTTCACACTCCTGTACCCGCAGGTCACGACTACTTCGACGAAGGTCTCTTCAATAAATATATGAACCAATTCCCTGGTCGTCTTGGTATTTCTTGGGATGACTTCATGGGCTTAGGTCGTACTAACCCCGAAGATAAGGGCGAGAAGTTCTGTATGTCAACCTTCCTTTGCAAGACTTGTCAAGAGGTTAATGGTGTTAGTTGGCTCCATGGTCGCGTAAGTCAGCAGATGTTTAAGGGTATTTGGCTGGGTTACATGCCAGTCGAAGAGCGTCTTGATCATGCTGAACGTAGCCACGACGAATGGTTTGATATCTACAACCCACATCCCGAAGAAAGCCACGTAGGTTATGTAACCAATGGTGTTCACTTCCCCACATGGTGTGCTAAGGAATGGCAAGCTGTTTATGCTAAGTATTTGGGCAAGGAATACATCCACGACCAGAGCAATGGCAAGATTTGGGAAAAGATTTACAATGTGCCCGATGAGGTAATTTGGAATACTCGTGTAGTTTTGAAGAACAAACTTATCGACTATATCCGTGCTCGTTTCCGCGAGAATTGGCTCCGTAATCAGGGTGATCCCTCTTTGGTAGTTAGCCTCCTCGATAAGATTAACCCCAACGCTTTGTTGATTGGTTTCGCTCGTCGTTTTGCTACTTACAAGCGTGCACACCTCCTTTTCTCAGACCTTGATCGTTTGGCTAAGATTGTTAACAACCCCGACTATCCTGTGCAGTTCCTCTTTGCAGGTAAGGCACACCCCGCTGATGGTGCAGGTCAGGGCTTGATTAAGAAAATCTACGAAATCTCTCAGCGTCCTGAGTTTATGGGTAAGATCCTCTTCCTCGATAATTACGATATGCAGTTGGCACGTCGTCTTGTTTCGGGTGTTGATATTTGGATGAATACACCGACTCGTCCTCTTGAGGCATCAGGTACATCAGGCGAAAAGGCATTGATGAATGGTGTTGTAAACCTCAGTGTACTCGATGGTTGGTGGTACGAAGGTTATCGTGAAGGTGCAGGTTGGGCATTGACCGACCGTCGCACTTACCAAAACCAGGGCTACCAGGATAAACTCGATGCTTCAACAATCTACTCTATGCTCGAGCAGGAGATTATTCCTCTCTACTATGCACGTAACCGCAAGGGCTATTCTGAAAACTGGGTACGCACCGTTAAGAACTCAATTGCTTGCATCGCTCCTCAGTATACAATGAAGCGTCAGCTCGACGATTATTACGATCGTTTCTATAACCCCGAAGCAGCTCGTTTCAAAACACTTGCAGCTAACGACAACCAGCTTGCTAAGAGCATTGCAGCTTGGAAGGAAAGCGTTGCACAGCGTTGGGACGATATCCGTGTAGTAAGTTCAGAACGTAGCGAGAACCTCCAAAACGGTATGCTCGTTAGCGGTAAGGACTTTACTGTGAAGCATGTTGTTGACGAACAGGGTCTCGACGATGCTATCGGTATCGACTTGGTAATCATCTCTGGTACTGATGGTAACGATAGTATCTACGACGTAATGCCTATGAACGTAGTAGCTCACGAGGGTAATCTCTACACCTTCGAGCTTACGGGTAGCTTAGACCTCGCTGGTTCTTACAAGGTTGCTTATCGTATGTATCCTAAGAACAAGAACTTGCCTAACCGTCAGGACTTCAGCTATGTACGCTGGTTTAACTAATAACCAACACATAGTTTTGACATAAACATTTTTAGACAAGGCCACTCCTATAAAATGGGGTGGCCTTGTTTCACAAAACGACATATGCGTATGAAAAAGATTAAATTTCTCCTCATTGCCCTCATGATGCTCATGGTGGCTCCTGTTAGTGCACAAAGCAAGTATACAGTGCCTCTTACAGGTCGTAAGGTGTCACTTTGGGTGAGCGATGAACAAGTGCTCAGTCTTAGCGAAAAAGAGTATAAAAGTTATTTATCTTCAGCAAAACTTTCAACCAATGCCACGCAAACGGCTATGGTGAAGAGGGTAGGGCAGCGCTTGGCTACAGCCGTCGAAACCTATTTAAAACAGGTAAATCGTTTAGACGCCATTCAAAATTACAATTGGGAGTTCAACTTGGTACAAGACAAATCTGCTAATGCCTTTTGTATGCCAGGTGGAAAAATTGTTGTGTACGAGGGCCTGCTTCCCATTACTCAAGACGAATCTTCGCTTGCCATTGTGCTTGGACACGAAATAGCCCATGCTGTGGCAAAACATTCAGCAGAGCAACTTAGCACACAGGCTAAGCAAAATGTAGGTGCTAAAGTGCTCGGTGCAGTGCTCGGTGTTGCAGGTGCAAGCAATGCAACTTCTATTCTCACTCAAACAGCTTTTTCATTGGGCACTAAATTGAGCTCATTGAAATACTCGCGCGATAACGAAAATGAAGCAGACTATATGGGACTTGTTTTTGCTGCGATGGCAGGTTACGACCCCAGTGTTGCCGTAAGTTTTTGGCAGCGTATGGCTTCTAATTCACAGAATCGTAAGTTGGCTTTTTTAAGCGACCATCCCTCCGATGCCAATCGCATTGCCAATATTAAAAAGTGGCTTCCTGTGGCAAAAAAGTATTACAAGCCTGTGGTAACTTCAACGCACAAAACTACAACAACTAAGAAATCAACTACATCTAAGAAGAAAAAAGCTACGTCCAAAAAGAAAGCAACTAAGAAAACAACTAAAAAAAGGTAATTCAAAACGTTTAGGGTGGTTCTAAAAACATTTTCTTTAGAACCACCCTATACTCTTTTCGAGTCTATCAATTAACACGTCCGAGTTAATCAATTGAAAAGGCAAAGTTAATCAATTAACTTGGTCGAGTTAATCAATAGACTTTTGGGGGACAGATTCCATGGAATTTATATCTCATCTATGGCAATTTATGACCTTTAACCATGTGTTGCTTTATAAAAGGGACACAAAAAAGTACCAAGTTATTTTTAAACCGTTACTAAGTTCTTGTCTTATAGTTATTCCTACTTAGCTACGTAAAAACTATAATCTGAATAAAAAAACAAAAAAAGTGGCTGTGTACTTTGCAAGAAACGAAAGAAATGCGTAATTTTGCGTGCAATTAAAATCCCCACTTAGTATGACTTCTGATTTTATTGCTGACAAAATCGTTATGGACGGTCTCACGTTTGACGACGTCCTTTTAGTTCCCGCTTATTCTGATGTGCTTCCTCGCACTGTGTCATTGGCTACAAAGTTCTCTCGCAACATCGACTTGCAGATTCCTTTTGTAACAGCAGCAATGGACACTGTGACCGAATCGACTATGGCTATTGCCATTGCTCGTGAAGGTGGTATTGGTGTTATTCATAAAAACATGAGCATCGAAGACCAAGCTCGTCAGGTTGCTATCGTAAAGCGTGCTGAAAATGGTATGATTTACGACCCTGTAACTATCAAGCGTTACAAAACTGTAAAGGATGCACTCGACTTGATGAGTGAATATCACATTGGTGGTATACCTGTTGTTGACGATGAAATGCACTTGGTGGGTATTGTTACCAACCGTGACCTTCGTTTTGAACGTGAACTCGACAAGCGCATTGACGAGGTAATGACTAAAGAAAATTTGGTTACTACCACTCAACAAACAGACTTGCTCGCTGCTGCACAGATTTTGCAGGAGAATAAAATTGAAAAACTCCCTGTTGTTGACAAAGATGGTCACCTCGTGGGACTTATCACATATAAAGATATTACCAAGGCTAAGGACAAACCTATGGCTTGTAAAGATGCCAAGGGACGTTTGCGCGTAGCAGCTGGTGTGGGTGTAACAATCGACACTATGCAGCGCATGGAAGCCTTAATTCAGGCTGGTGCTGATGCTATCGTTATTGATACTGCTCACGGACACTCTAAGTTCGTTATCGAAAAACTGAAGGAGGCTAAGGCAAACTTCAGCGGTGTAGATATTGTTGTGGGTAATGTAGCAACAGGTGATGCAGCGCGTATGTTGGTTGATGCAGGTGCTGATGCCATCAAGGTAGGCATCGGTCCGGGTTCTATTTGTACAACGCGTGTAGTTGCTGGTGTAGGTGTTCCTCAACTTTCTGCTGTTTACGATGTTGCTTGTGCCTTGAAGGGTACAGGTGTACCTTTGATTGCTGATGGTGGCTTGCGCTACTCAGGCGATGTAGTTAAGGCTTTGGCAGCTGGTGGTTATAGCGTAATGATTGGCTCACTCGTTGCAGGTACTGAAGAAAGCCCTGGTGAAACTGTTATCTTTAATGGTCGTAAGTTTAAGACCTATCGTGGTATGGGTTCGCTCGAAGCTATGGAAAATGGTTCAAAGGACCGTTACTTCCAAGGCAATGTGAAGGAAGTGAAGAAACTCGTTCCCGAGGGAATTGCAGGTCGTGTTCCTTACAAGGGATCTGTACAGGAGGTTATCTATCAGATGGTAGGTGGTTTGCGTTCAGGTATGGGTTATTGTGGTGCTGCAACTATCGAAAAGTTGCACGATGCCAAGTTTGCTCGCATTACAGGTGCAGGTGTACTCGAAAGCCATCCGCACGACATCACTATCACAAGTGAGGCTCCTAACTATAGCCGTCCTGGAGAATAATTTTTTTGAATAAGTTTTTACGCGTAGATATGCTAATGTGTCAGTTTGCCCATGCACACGTTGGTCAATGGTTTTAGGTAGTTTAAAAAACGAGCTTCCTCATTGGCTTAGTCTTCATGTAGGCACATTGCTACATTAGCATATTTTGCGTTTTGCAACAGTTTAGAATATGAAAAGAAACCTCATAACAGCAACACTCTTCGCCCTGGCTCTTACGGCTGGGGCGCAGTCGGCTACAGACCCCATATTGATGGTGGTTAATGGCAAGCCGATTACAAAAAGCGAATTTGAATATTCGTACCATAAAAACGGCAATGTAAAAGATGCCGTTGAGAAGAAAACGGTGCAAGAGTATGTACCAATGTTTATCAACTACAAATTGAAGGTTGCTGCAGCTGAGGCTGCACACCTCGACACTTTGTCAAGTTTTAAAAAAGAGTTTAGCACCTATCGCGATATGCAGCTTACTCCTTATTTAATTGACACAGCGTTCAACGATTCAATTGCTCATATTGTTTACGACAACACCATGAAGCAATTGAAAGGAGAAGATTTGATTGAAACATCACACATTTTGCTTCGTCTCGATCAAAAGGCAACTGCTGCAGAACGTGAGCAAGCCAAGCAAAAGGCAGACTCTATTTATAACGCAATTAAGAATGGAGCAGACTTTGCAGAAATGGCTCGTAAATTCTCAAATGACCCTGGTAGTGCAGCCAAAGGTGGCAAGTTACCTATGGTAGGTCCTGGTCAGCTTGTAAAGGAGTTTGAGGTAGCTGCATACAAACTGAAGAAAGGCGAAATGTCTGCACCTGTGCTTTCACCCTTTGGTTATCACATCATCAAGATGGACAATCGTAAGCAACTCGATCCCTTTGAAACCTTGAAGCCCGAAATTATGGCTATGCTCAAGCGTCAAAACATTGATGAGGCTTCAGCTGAGCACAAGGTAAAGAAGATGGTTGCAGCCTCGAATGGTAAACTCACTCGTGAGGATGTTTACAACCATATAGCTGAGGAGCAGTCAAAAAACAACAGCGACCTTCGTAATCTTATTCAGGAATACCACGATGGTTTGTTGCTTTTTGAAGTAAGCAAGCGCGAAGTGTGGGATGTTGCTGCAGCCGATATAAAAGGCTTAGAACAGTGGTATAAGAGCCATAAGGACACTTACAAGTGGGAGAAACCACGCTTTAAGGGTTTTGTTTTCCATTGCAAAAATGCCAAGAGTGCCAAAGCCGTTAACAAAATGCTCAAGAAGTTTGGTGAGGGCGATTGGCGCAAGGAACTTAAGCAGCAGTTTAATAAGGATTCTGTAACTGTTTCGGTAAGCGGTCCTTACCTCTGTTCACAAGGTGAGAATGTTACGATAGACGCTTACGCATTTAAAACAGGCGCTAAGGTTAATATGCCTAAGGGCTATGTAATGACGGGTGTAAGCGGCAAAGTAATGAAACAGCCCAAATCGTATCTCGATGTAAAGGCACAAGTTACTACCGACTATCAGCAAGAATGCGAAAAGAAATGGGTTGAAAAGTTGCGTAAACAGTTTACTTATAGTGTAAACGAGGACGTACTTAAAACCGTGAAGTAAGTAGTTTTTTCATTATGACAAAGAAAATATGGTTAGCCTTGTTGGTGGCTGCAGCACCATTGATGAGTGTAGCGCAAACCAATGTGGTGGATCAAGTGATTTGGGTAGTAGGTGATGAGCCTATTCTGCTCTCAGATGTAGAGGAAACTCGCATTAGTTCTGAGGCATATGGTCAATCTTATGACAATCCTTATTGCACCATCCCCGAGCAGTTGGCTATCAGCAAATTGTTTGTGCATCAAGCAGAATTGGATAGTGTAACGATTAGTGAGTCGGATGTTATTCGTGCCGTAGACAATCGTATTAGTGACCTTACGCAAGCATATGGCTCGCGCGAAGCTCTTGAGCAAATGGCAGGCAGAACGATATCACAGATGCGCGAAAACTTGAAGAAGCAATATCGCGAACAGATGATGGCTGACGATGTACGTCAAAAACTTACTAAGGATGTTAAGGCTACACCTGCTGAGGTGCGTGAGTATTTCAAAAATGTACCCACAGACAGTTTGCCTTTCATCCCCACGCAGGTTGAGGTACAAATTATAACAGCTACTCCTAAGGTGTCGCGTTCAGAGGTCGAGCGCATTGAGGCTCAGCTCCGTGAATATGCCAAGCGTGTTAATTCTGGCGAAGCCGATTTTTCAACCCTTGCTAAGTTCTATTCAGAGGATGGCTCTGCACGTAATGGTGGTGAATTAGGCTATATGGGTCGCAATCAACTTGTGCCAGAGTTTGCCAATGTCGCATTTGCCCTTAACGACCCTAAGAAGGTGTCAAAGATTGTACGTAGCGAATATGGTTACCATATCATCCAACTTATTGACAAGCGAGGTGATAAGGTAAACGTACGTCACATTCTGCTTAAACCTCGTGTTGACGAAACCGAGATGGAGCATGGCATTGCACGTCTCGACTCTATTGCGAATGACATTCGCAACAAGAAGTTTACGTTTGATGCAGCTGCTCTTGCTCTTTCAGACGACAAGGACACACGCAACAATCATGGCTTGATGGCAAACTCCGACCCACAAACTGGAAACATTAGCTCACGTTTCGAAATGAAAGACCTTCCGCAAGATGTTGCAAAGGTAGTAGATACTTTGAAGGTGGGCGAGGTGTCACGAGCCTTCCGCATGACCAACAAGTCAGGTCAGGAAGTATGTGCTGTAGTTATGCTCAAAAATCGCATTGAGGGACATCCCGCCAATATGACAGAGGATTTCCAAACATTGCGCGATGTGGTTGTTGAAAAACGTAGTGAAGCAAAAATTGAACAGTGGATTCAAGATAAAATCAACACCACTTACATTCGCATCAACCCCGATTGGCGTAATTGCCAATTTAAGTACAAGGGGTGGGTGAAGTAAGTAGGTGTTCAAAATTATTTTATACAATCAGTACGTGCTATTTTCACATTGAAAGCACGTTCTCGGGCGCATCTGTTTCCCTCGTTCTCAGTCACATAGCCCGCTATGCTCCTTCATCCGAGGGAAACAGCTACATCCCGATAACGCACTTTCAATGTAAAAATAATTTCGAACACCTACTTAATGTCCATATATTTACCCTAAAAAAGGAGACGCTATACCTATGCCGTCTCCTTTTTTAGGGTAAATAAGTAGGGTACTCACAGTATCTATTTTGAGGAAATAAATTATAAACTAATGAAGATAAAAGAGAAAATTTACATTGCCTTAGTCATTGCATTAGGCTTTCTGTTACTAACCGCATTTGTCGCAGACCAATTTACCCTATCATTCGGTTGGTTCGATGCAGTGTCACATTCCATTACCTCACCTGTAGCATTGGGGGTAGGTGTTATATTTGCCTTGTTCTTTGGAAAAGTTTTTCCGAATTTCAACAAGCTCATGTCTAAGCGCATGTTGCAATATTCGGTTATAGGTTTAGGTTTTGGCATGAATGTTGAGAAAGCTCTGCAATCAGGCAGTGAAGGTATGCTTTTTACAATCGTTAGTGTATTTGGAACCTTGGCATTAGGATGGTTCTTTGGTCGTAAATTGTTGAAAGTTGACAGCCAAACCAGTTATCTTATTAGTTCGGGAACAGCTATTTGTGGTGGTTCAGCCATTGCCGCAGTAGGTCCTATTGTAAATGCAAAATCCGAGAACATGTCTGTGGCATTGGGGGTTGTATTTGTGCTTAATGCCATAGCACTTTTTATCTTTCCAAGCATTGGTACAGCTTTAGGCATGAGCATGAAAGAATTTGGTATGTGGGCAGCCATTGCCATACACGACACATCATCAGTTGTTGGTGCAGGAGCTGCTTACGATCATCTTCATCCCGATTGGTTAGCTCAACAAGGAGTGAGTGCGCTTGAGGTTGCCACAACCATTAAACTCACTCGTGCGCTTTGGATTGTAGTGCTTGCGCTCATCACCCCATTCTTCTTTAAGCAATCTCTTGCACAAGTCTCAGGTGTACGCAAACCTTGGTATCAGTCTGTGCCTCGCTTTATTGTGTGGTTTGTGGTTGTAATTCTTTTCAACAGCTACATACTTAGCAATACCGCTTTAATAGGTGAACAAGCAGCTCATGTATGCACCATGGTGGGGGCGGGCATCAATAGTCTTGCTAAACATTTCATTACCCTCTCACTTTTCTTTATTGGAGCCTCTCTTACTCGCGACACTTTAAAGCAAGTAGGTCTTCGTCCTTTTGTTATGGGCGTATTGTTGTGGATTAGCGTGAGCGTAATTAGTTTAGCGGTTATTATGGGATAAGTGCGTTAAAACCAACCATAAAGAGAAGAAACTGAAGGGTTAAGTTCTTGCATTTCTGTAGCAAGTAACTTAACCCTTCAGTTTCTTTTTATCAAATTAAAAAAGTCACAATGTTTTAGAACCACCCTCAATACTCCCTTTCTCCAAAGATAGCAGTGCCAATGCGCACGAGGGTAGCACCTTCATCCATGGCAATGTCATAATCCTCAGACATGCCCCATGAACGTTGACAAAAGGCAGCATCGTTGGCAAAGAAACGTGTCTTGGCTTCGTCAAAACAAGCACGTGCACGTTGAAATTCTTGACGGATTTGTTCTCGATTGTCCGTGTTAGAAGCCATGCACATCATGCCAGCAATCTGTATGTGCTTCATTTCGCGCCATTCACCGCTTTCAAGCATCGCCAAACATTCCTCAGGTGTCATGCCATACTTTGTGGCTTCTTGTGCCACACGCAGTTCTAATAAACAACTGATTACGCGATTGTTTTTAGCCGCTTGTTTGTTAATCTCGTTCAAAAGTTTCAAACTATCCACGGCATGAATGAGCGAAATATAAGGAGCAATATACTTAACCTTATTGGGCTGTAAATGTCCTATAAAGTGCCATTCAATGTCAGCGGGCAATGTTGCATGTTTTTCGCGCAACTCTTGTGCACGACTTTCGCCAAAGATGCGTTGTCCTTCGTTGTAAGCTTCTTGAATAACAGCGGCAGGGTGAAATTTTGAGACGGCTACCAATTCTACACCTGGCTTGATGGTAGCTTTTACCTCTTTAAGGTGTATCATTTTATTATAGGGGTTATTGGGTTAATAGGAAAAATGGCTTTTCTTTATGTAGAAGCTAAAAACGACTTTAACCTCTGCAGAAATCAAAACCACTTCTACTTATATTTTATCCTTCATATTCAGGTTTATCTTCCTTTTTGTGATGAACCACATAATGGAACACATCCATAATGGCAGTTTCGGTGACAGAGGCAATGGTATAGTCCATCATCGAACCCTTCATGCCTTCATCAAGTCGTTTGATAGCATCGCGAAGATCGCTGGCTTGAATCAGCACATTTTGTGTAGATTTCTTTTCCTTGCCACTTTTTTCATCGAGTGTAATGAAAACAAGTTTAGCACGGAAAAATTTATCAGCACTGTCATCGTTAGGAGCTTCAAACATCTCAGCGTAGCGAGCACGCTTAATGTCGCTCACTTCAAATTCACCAGTCATAAACGGAGTAATCTCCTCGATGATGCGTGATTCGGCTTCAGTAAAGTTAAGTGCGTCAACCAAGTAAGGTTCGTTTACTTTTTTCACCAAACCATTCTCCATGGTCTTTTCGTATTTAACTTTGCATTCAAACCATTCGTTGTTCATTGTGTTTCAGTTTTTTGAGTGTAAAAAATGTAGTCTCAAGGCACAATTGGTGCACCATTAGAGCAAGCAAAATTAGAAATTTATTTTCACTTGACCTTTGTTGTGCGTAAATTTTCCGTATTCAATGGCATGTTTCGGACAGATGTGGTAACAACGTAGGCAGCCTGTGCAATGCCCATTCCACTGTGGGTGGTGCATGTTGTTAAGTTGCATATTACCTAAGGGACATCTTTTTACGCACAAGCCACATCCTGTGCATTTTTCTTTGTCAACATGAAAATGGCGGTCGGTAGTAAGCAAAGCGTTAAAGACGGGGCGTAGCACATAGGTTTTCAACCATGCCATACTGCCACGTGTAAGTTGCTTAATTTGTTTTCTACTTTTTATTTGTTCGGCTATTTGCGTAATATACTTGTTAGCAGCGATAGCCTTTTGATTCTCTACTTCAGTTGTATCCGTATCAAATCCAGGAAGACATACATACGTATTGCGCATTTGCACAGAATAAGCTGCATGCAACTGCCATCCTTTAGCACGTAAAGCACGTTCTAACACACAATCCGTATAGCCAACATCATCTCCACATGTCATTATAGCGTATGTGTAGCAATGTGCAGGTTGAGATGGTAGTGTCTTAATAAATTCGTTCACTACTTTAGGAATGCCCCAAGCATACACTGGGAAAACAAATCCCACAGCATGGTCCTCTTTTTTAAGAGCCTCCAAAGCCATTGTTGTATGGCAAATATCTATCGCCTGCGTATGGAGTAGGGTTGCCAACTTTTTTGCCGCTTGTTGTGAATTGCCTGTGCCTGAGAAGTAGTAAAGCATAGTCTAAATCTTTAAGTGTTGTGTACGAATAAAGTGTTAATCCTATTACATAATACTTTGCCTATTCAATAGGCAGTATACTTAATCCATTCAATAGAATGTAATACTTCGCCCATTCAATAGAATGTAATATTTTTCCTATTCAATAGAATGTAATACTTCGTCCATTCAATAGAATGTAATACTTAATCATTATTGTCCTATTTTTTTCACAAACACAAAGTGCTTTTCAAATACACTTTTAGCTTCATCAACGGGGCGGTCAAAGATGCCGAAGATTGTACTACCGCTACCACTCATGGCAGCATATTCAGCCCCCATATCGTAGAGCGTTTGTTTGATAGCAGCTAATTCAGGGTGATTAGGGAATACCGAAGCCTCAAAGTCGTTTACAACCGTATCTTTCCATTCCGCAATAGGACGTTTGATAGCTTCAGCCAAGGAAGTTTCAGCGGGGTGGGGCACAACATGAGCATAAGCCTCTTTCGTTGATACAAAAACATCGGGTTTAACCAAAACAATATATTTACCCTTTAGGGAGAGAGCAATGGGACTGAGAATGTCGCCAATACCTGTAGCATAAGCAGCCCGACTTTTAATGAAAAAGGCACAGTCGGCACCAAACTTAGCTACACGTTGCTCCATATCTTCGGCAGACAAACCAAGGTCGAACATTTCGTTCAGTCCACACATCATGGCAGCGGCATCACTACTGCCACCGCCAAGACCAGCTCCCATAGGGATGTTCTTATAAAGAAATATGTCTACAGCGGGCAGATTAAATTCTTCTTTCAACGAAAGATATACCTTTACCACTAAATTGTCTTTTGCATCACCTTCAACGGGTTTACCACCAAGGTTGAGTCTGTAGGGCACATCTTCGTCTTCAATCACTTTAATTTCAAGATTGTCGCGTAAGGGGATAGGGTAGAACACCGTTTCAAGATTATGGTAACCATCTTCACGGCGTGCCACTACATTCAGTCCAATATTTATTTTGCAGTTAGGGAGAAGAAGCATGAGTTTTAAGTAATAAGTAATAAGTAATAAGTAATAAGTAATAAGTA
>UMGH01048050.1_pt1 | contig 17882 bp, 9 predicted proteins | sample 1965231 | NCBI WGS metagenome assembly UMGH01 (sample SAMEA4836068, study PRJEB28245) | human gut metagenome | biome: gut microbiome; material: fecal sample | place: Denmark | collected 2008 | reverse complement strand
GATAGCGAAGCGCAGACCCTCTTCAATAGCGATGGGGGTGATCAGCTTAACATCCATGTTTACGTTATCGCCAGGCATGCACATCTCGGTGCCCTCGGGCAGGGTGATCACGCCGGTAACGTCAGTGGTTCTGAAATAGAACTGGGGACGATAGTTGTTGAAGAAGGGAGTATGACGACCGCCCTCTTCCTTGGTCAGTACATACACCTGACCGGTGAACTCAGTGTGGGGATGAATGGAACCGGGCTTAGCCAGAACCTGACCACGCTCGATGTCGGATCTCTGAACACCACGCAGCAGGCAGCCGATGTTGTCGCCGGCCTCAGCATAGTCCAGAATCTTACGGAACATCTCAATACCGGTGCAAACGGTCTTGGAGCTCTCGTCCTTCAGACCAACGATCTCAACTTCCTCGCCGGTCTTCAGCTGGCCTCTCTCCACACGGCCGGTAGCAACGGTACCACGACCGGTGATGGTGAACACATCCTCTACGGGCATCAGGAAAGGCAGGTCAGCCTTACGGTCCGGAGTGGGGATATACTCGTCAACAGCGTCCATCAGCTCTTTGATGCACTCGCAAGCAGGATCGTCGTTGGAAGATGCTTCCAGAGCCTTCAGTGCGGAACCCTTGATGATGGGGCAATCCTCATCAAAACCATACTCAGCCAGGGTCTCACGAACTTCCATCTCAACCAGCTCAAGCAGCTCAGGATCGTCCACTTGGTCGGTCTTGTTCAGGAAAACGATGATTGCGGGCACGCCTACCTGACGAGCCAGCAACAGATGCTCCTTGGTCTGCGCCATGGGGCCATCGGTAGCAGCGATAACCAGGATAGCGCCATCCATCTGCGCAGCACCGGTGATCATGTTCTTAATGTAGTCAGCATGGCCGGGGCAGTCCACGTGTGCATAGTGGCGCTTGTCGGTCTCATACTCAACGTGAGCGGTGTTGATTGTGATACCACGCTCTCTCTCTTCCGGAGCCTTATCGATATCTGCATAGTCCTCGAACTTTGCATAGCCCTTGTTTGCAAGGTACTTGGTGATAGCTGCGGTCAGAGTGGTCTTACCATGGTCAACATGGCCGATCGTACCAATGTTAACATGGGGTTTGGTTCTGTTAAAATGTTCTTTTGCCATTGGAATTTCCTCCTTAAGAATTTACAATAGTCAATTGTCATTGCTATTCTATCAAAATCGAATAAAAATAGCAAGCATTTTTTATTGATTTATCGAATTATCAGTCTTTTTTGGCGCGCTCGCTGATAATGCTCTCAGAAATGGACTTGGGAACAGGCTCATAGCCGTCCGGCTCCATGGTGTACTGGCCACGACCCTGGGTCTTGGAACGCAGGTCGTTTACATAGCCAAACATCTCAGACAGCGGTACGCGAGCATTAATCTGCTTTGCACCGTTGCGGTCCTCCATGCCCTGGATCTGGCCACGGCGGGAGTTCAGGTCGCCGATTACATCGCCCATGTATTCCTCAGGAACGATAACAACAACCTTCATCATGGGCTCCAGAATGATGGGACCGGCCTTCTTGGCAGCGTCCTTAAATGCCATAGAACCGGCGATCTTAAAGGCCATCTCAGAGGAGTCAACCTCGTGGTAAGAACCGTCGTACAGCTCTACGCGAACATCTACCACATTGTAGCCTGCCAGAATACCGCTCTTCATAGCGCCCTGGATACCGGCGTCTACCGCAGGGATATACTCCTTGGGGATGGAACCGCCGACGATCTGGTTCACGAATTCATAGCCCTTGCCCACACCGGTCTCCGGATCAATGTTGGGCATAATGCGGATCTTACAGTGACCGTACTGGCCGCTACCGCCGGACTGACGCTTATACTTGGTATCGGAAGCCGCTTCCTTGGTGATGGTCTCTTTGTAAGCCACCTGGGGAGCGCCAACATTGGCCTCTACCTTGAACTCACGCATCAGACGGTCAACGATGATCTCCAAGTGCAGCTCGCCCATGCCGGCGATGATGGTCTGACCTGTCTCTTCATCGGTGTAAGCCTTAAAGGTGGGGTCCTCTTCTGCCAACTTCGCAAGACCCAGACCCATCTTTTCCTGACCGGCCTTGGTCTTAGGCTCAATGGCAACACGGATCACGGGATCCGGGAAGTTCATGGACTCCAGAATAATGGGATGATCCTCGTCACACAGCGTATCACCGGTGGTGGTGTTCTTCAGACCTACGGCAGCAGCGATGTCGCCGGCGTAGCAGGTGGGAATATCCTCACGGTGATTGGAGTGCATCTGCAGAATACGACCCATTCTCTCCTTATGACCCTTTACAGAGTTGTAGCAGGGAGAGCCTGCGTCAATGGTACCGGAATATACACGGAAGAAGCAGATCTTACCAACGAAGGGGTCGGTAGCGATCTTGAACGCCAGAGCAGCAAAAGGCTCTGTGTCGGAAGAGTGACGATACTCTTCCTCGTCCGTGTCCGGATTTACGCCCTTAATGGACTCAACATCCGTGGGGGCGGGCATATAATCTACGATTGCGTCCAGCAGGGGCTGTACACCCTTGTTACGGTAGGAAGTACCGCAGGTGATGGGCACCATCTTGTTAGCAATGGTAGATTTTCTGATGGTCTTTTTGATCTCGTCAACAGTCAACTCTTCGCCGGCGAAATACTTCTCCATCAGCGCGTCGTCCATTTCGGCGACATGCTCGATGAGCTGCTCGCGGTACTTCTGCGCCAATTCCATCATATCCTCAGGAATGGGCTCACGGCGAACATCGTTACCCAGATCGTCATAATAGATCTCGGCGTCCATATTCACCAGGTCCACAATCCCGCGGAAAGTGTCCTCCGCGCCGATGGGCAACTGAATGGGCAGTGCATTGCACTTGAAACGGTCATTGACCATATCCAGTACATTGTAGAAATCTGCGCCCATAATGTCCATCTTATTGACATAGATCATTCTCGGTACATGGTACTCGTCAGCCTGACGCCATACGGTCTCAGACTGGGGCTCAACGCCACCCTTGGCGCACAGAACGGTAACGGAACCGTCCAACACACGCAGGGAACGCTGCACCTCTACGGTGAAGTCCACATGCCCGGGGGTATCGATGATATTGATTCTGTGCTTCTTCCAGAAGCAAGTGGTAGCAGCGGAAGTAATGGTAATACCGCGCTCCTGCTCCTGCGCCATCCAGTCCATGGTTGCTGTACCATCGTGGGTCTCACCGATCTTATGGTTAATACCCGTGTAATACAGGATACGCTCGGTGGTGGTGGTTTTACCAGCATCAATATGCGCCATGATACCAATATTTCTTGTCATTTCAAGAGATACTTTTCTCGGCATAATATCCTCCTAACAAACTGAATGGCTTAATATCTGAAATGAGCAAACGCCTTGTTTGCCTCAGCCATCTTATGGGTATCGTCGCACTTTTTGGCAGCGCCGCCGGTCTTATTGGTAGCATCCATAATCTCGGCTGCCAGGCGCTCCTTCATGGTTCTCTCAGAACGCTGACGCGCATAGAGAGTGATCCAGCGCAGACCCAGGGTCTGGCGCCGTTCCGGACGAACCTCAAGCGGTACCTGGTAGGTCGCACCGCCTACACGGCGAGCCTTAACCTCCAGTACGGGCATAACATTCTCCATGGCAGCTTCAAAAGTTTCCAGGGGATCATTACCCGTCTTTTCTTTGATGATGTCGAAAGCGTCGTACACGATCTTCTGTGCGACACCTTTTTTACCATCGTACATAACGTTGTTGATCAGGCGTGTAACAAGCTTAGAGTTGTACAGCGGATCAGGCAGAACGTCACGCTTAGCGATCTGGCCTCTTCTTGGCATCTTCGCTTCCCTCCTTCATTATCATTGATGAGTTCATAGGTACTCGAGTTTTCCCGTGGAGCCAACAAAAAGGTCATACACTGTATAGCAATATAAAGTATATAAACTTTTGCCGGATTTCCAAACAAGAAGATCAAACTCAGCTAGGCTGAGCTTGGTGGATCCTTAACGGATCGGCGCTGCTCTTATTTCTTAGCAGCTTTCGGTCTCTTGGCGCCGTACTTAGAGCGGCCCTGCATTCTGCCGTTCACGCCCTGGGTATCAAGAGTACCGCGAATGATGTGGTAACGCACACCGGGAAGGTCCTTTACACGGCCGCCGCGGATCATAACTACAGAGTGCTCCTGCAGGTTGTGACCTACGCCGGGAATGTAAGCGGACACTTCAATGCCGTTAGACAGACGCACTCTGGCAATCTTACGCAGTGCAGAGTTCGGCTTTTTCGGAGTTGCAGTCTTGACTGCGGTGCAAACGCCGCGCTTCTGGGGAGAATTGTTATCGGTCATAACATTCTTCTTGGTGTTCAGCCCCTTCAGCAGAGCCGGTGTTTTGGACTTTTTCTCCAGCGTCTTACGACCTGTTCTTACAAGTTGGTTAAAGGTAGGCAATCGTTTATCTCCTTTCAAATTATTTTGTACGCTTTTGCGCACAAAACACAAATTTGGCAAAGCAAATTTGCATTTTCTGCTCAAAAACGCACCTACTGGGGCAGAACTTTACGGTTCTGCCCCGGTAAATGGTCAATTTTCGGCTAAATTCGATGGGATTTGGGCCGATTTAGCGCAAATCGCACACCGACAATTTAGCATTATATCACTCGGACATACTGTTTGTCAAGAGCTCTTGCAGCTGTTCCAGGTTCAAAATTTCCTCGCTGCCCTCAGCGGAGAAATAGCTGGGCACCACATCCACCTTATCAAACACCTGCATACCGGTACCGGCGGGCACCAGCTTACCGATGATTACATTTTCCTTCAGACCGATCAGCGGATCCACCTTGCCCTTGATGGCAGCATCGGTGAGCACGCGGGTGGTCTCCTGGAAGGAGGCGGCGGACAGGAAGGAGTCGGTGGCCAAGGACGCCTTAGTAATACCCATCAGGATCGGGATATAAGTGGCGTGCTTCAAAGTGGTCTCACCCAAAGCGATCCGCTTGTCAATGGCCTCATTGGCCTCGTCTACCTGGGCCACATCCACCATGGTGCCGGACACCAGATCGGTATCACCGGCATCGTCCACGGTGCACTTCTTAAGCATCTGACGAACGATAACCTCAATGTGCTTGTCGTTAATATCAACACCCTGGGTACGGTAAGCGAACTGTACTTCCTTAATTAGGTAGTTATAAACAGCCTCTTCGCCCAAGATAGCCAAAACATCATGGGGGTTCACGGCGCCGAGCGTCAGCTCCTCGCCCTTCTTCACATGGGCGCCCTCAACAATGTGCTCGCACAGGCGGGCACCGTAAGGAATCAGATACTTCTTCTCTTCCCCGTCCTCGCCGGTCACAATGGCGTGACGGCTCTTCTTGATCTCCTCAAAATGAACCACACCGTCGATCTCAGACAGAATGGCCAGCTGCTTGGGTTTTCTGGCCTCGAACAGCTCCTCTACACGGGGCAGACCCTGTGTAATATCGGCACCACCGGCAACACCGCCGGTATGGAAGGTACGCATGGTCAGCTGTGTACCCGGCTCACCGATGGACTGGGCGGCGATGATACCCACGGCCTCACCTACCTGAACCGGCTCGTTAAAGGCCAGGTTGGCACCGTAGCACTTGCAGCACACGCCGTGGTGGGACTTACAGGTGATCAGAGAACGGATCTTTACGGACTCGATACCGGCGTCCACAATACGCTTGGCGTCTTCCTCTGTCATCATACGATCCGGCTCCATCAGCACTTCGCCGGAGTTAGGATCGATCACCGGGTCCACAACGAAACGACCGGTAAGGCGCTCCTCCAACGGCTCCAGTACACGGTTGCCGTCCATGATCTTGCTTACGATAATACCATCGTGGCAGCCGCAATCCTGGTCGCGAATGATTACATCCTGGGATACATCTACCAGACGGCGGGTCAGGTAACCGGAGTCTGCGGTACGCAGTGCGGTATCGGCCAAACCTTTACGGGCACCACGGGAGGAAATGAAGTATTCCAGAATATTCAGACCCTCACGGTAGTTGGCACGAATGGGAACCTCAATGGTCTTACCGGCGGTATTGGCGATCAAACCACGCATACCGGCCAGCTGACGCAGCTGAGAGGTACTACCACGGGCACCGGAGTCTACCATCATGTGAATGGGGTTATGGGCGCCGTCAAAGTTACTGGTCAGCTCGTGGGATACCTTGTTGGTGCAGTCCTCCCAAGCCTTGATAACGGCGGACGAACGCTCCTCGTTGGTAATCAGGCCGTAGTTGTAGTTGGTGGTAATCTCGTCCACCCGCTTCTCGGCCTCGTCCAGGTACTCCTTCTTCTTCTCCGGGATCAGGGCGTCCACAACGGCTACGGTGGTGCCGGAAATGGTGGAATACTTATAGCCCTGCGCCTTCAAAGCGTCCAGCACCTTGGATGCCACGGCAACGCCGTGCACGCGAATGCACTTCTCGACGATTTGGCCCAGCTGCTTCTTCTTTACAACAAAGCTGATCTCCGGTACAAACTCATTCTCCGGATCGGAACGATCCACAAAACCCAGGTCCTGAGGCACCGGGGCGTTAAAGATCACACGACCGATGGTCGTCTTAACCAGGTGCTCGTGCACTTCCCCGTCCACTTCCTTGGAGAAGCGGATCAGGCACTCGGAGTGCAAGCCCAAAGAGCCTTCCTGGTAGGCCATCATGGCCTCGTCCTTATCTCTGTAAATATTATAGCGGGTATATTCGTTGCCCTGGGCGTCTTTCTCCACCGTGGGGCAGCCCGGCTCGCCGCCCTTAATCATGGTCAGGTAATAGGAACCGATCACCATATCCTGGGTAGGCACGGTTACCGGCTTACCGTCAGAGGGTTTCAGCAGGTTGTTAGCAGCCAGCATCAACATTCTGGCCTCTGCCTGTGCCTCTGCGGAAAGGGGCACGTGCACAGCCATCTGGTCGCCGTCGAAGTCTGCGTTAAATGCGGTACAAGCCAGCGGGTGCAACTTAATTGCGCGACCCTCTACCAGCACCGGCTCAAAAGCCTGAATACCCAAACGGTGCAGGGTAGGTGCACGGTTAAGCATCACCGGGTGATCCTTAATGACCACTTCCAGAGAGTCCCAAACGGCCGGGTTGTTGGCACGCTCCACCATCTTACGGGCAGATTTAATGTTAGAGGCCGGGCCGGTCTCTACCAGCCGCTTCATCACAAAGGGCTTAAACAGCTCGATCGCCATTTCCTTCGGCAGACCGCACTGGTGCATCTTCAATTCCGGGCCAACCACGATTACGGAACGGCCGGAGTAGTCGACACGCTTACCCAGCAGGTTCTGACGGAAGCGACCCTGCTTACCTTTCAGCATATCGGACAGGGACTTCAGCGGACGGTTGTTGGGGCCGGTGACCGGACGGCCGCGGCGGCCGTTGTCGCTCAGGGCGTCCACAGACTCCTGGAGCATACGCTTTTCGTTGCGCACGATAATATCCGGTGCGCCCAGCTCCAGCAGCTTCTTCAAACGGTTGTTTCGGTTGATAACGCGGCGATACAGGTCGTTCAGATCAGAGGTGGCAAAACGGCCGCCGTCCAGCTGAACCATGGGGCGAATATCCGGGGGGATTACCGGGATGGCATCCAGGATCATCCACTCCAGCTTATTGCCGCTCTGATAGAATGCATTGACCACATCCAGGCGCTTGAGCAGACGCACACGCTTTTGACCGGTAGCAGTCTCCAGCTCCTCGGTCAGCTCATCCCGCAGGGCTTTCACATCAATGTCTTGCAGCAGCTTTTTGATGGCCTCGGCGCCCATGCCGGCCTCAAAGTCGTCCTCGTAGCGCTCGCGCATTTCTGCATATTCTTTTTCGTTAAGGATCTGCATTTTCTCCAGCGGGGTGTCGCCGGGATCCGTTACGATATACAGTGCAAAGTACAGCACCTTCTCCAAATAACGGGGGCTCAAATCCAGTACCAGCCCAAGGCGGCTGGGAATGCCCTTAAAATACCAAATGTGAGACACGGGAGCCGCAAGTTCAATATGGCCCATACGCTCACGGCGTACCTTGGCCCGGGTGATCTCTACGCCGCAGCGCTCGCAGACCTTGCCCTTATAGCGTACTCTCTTATATTTGCCGCAGTGGCACTCCCAGTCCTTCATGGGGCCGAAAATGCGCTCGCAGAACAAACCGTCCCGCTCCGGCTTCAGCGTTCTGTAATTAATGGTCTCCGGCTTGGTGACCTCGCCGTAGGACCACTCCCGAATCTGCTCGGGAGACGCCAGACCGATTTTGATCGAGCTGAATTCGTTTTCTTTATTCTCCATCATGGAAGCACTCCTTTATATATAATGTAGTGTCGGAATGGCGTTTACGCGTCGGCCCCGTCGTCCGAATCGTCGTCCAGGGCGTTTGCAAACAAATCTGCAAACGAATCCGCTGCGTCTGCGCCTGCTTCCTCGCCGGCTTCTTCCGCATTCTCAATGCCAAAGCCCTCGCTGCCCTCGTCAAAGTCATTGACGGTGGTGAACGCCTTGTCATCAATAGGCTGAATACCGGTGCCATCGTCCAGATCCTGCTTGAGCTCTACTTCCTCGCCGTTGGCGTCATACACACGAGTATCCAGACCCAGTGCCTGCAGCTCCTTAAACAGAACCTTGAAGGATTCCGGCGTGCCTGCCTTGGGGATATTCTCGCCCTTAACAATGGCCTCATAAGCCTTCACACGGCCCACAACATCATCGGACTTCACCGTCATGATCTCTTGCAGAGTGTAAGCAGCGCCGTATGCCTCCAGTGCCCAAACCTCCATCTCACCGAAACGCTGGCCGCCGAACTGGGCTTTACCACCCAAAGGCTGCTGGGTGACCAGGCTGTAAGGACCGGTGGAACGGGCATGGATCTTATCATCCACCAGGTGATGGAGCTTCAGGTAATACATGTAGCCCACAGTCACCGGGTTATCAAACTTTTCGCCTGTACGGCCGTCGGTCAAGGTGGTCTTACCGTCCTCACGCAGGCCGGCCAATTTCAGGCACTCACGAATGTCGTCCTCATGGGCACCGTCAAATACGGGGGTCATCATCTTCCAGCCCAGTGCCATAGCGGCATAACCCAGATGCACCTCCAGCACCTGCCCGATGTTCATACGAGAAGGTACGCCCAAGGGGTTCAATACAATATCCAACGGGCGACCGTCCGGCAGGAACGGCATATCCTCCTGGGGCAGTACCCGGGACACAACGCCCTTGTTACCGTGACGACCGGCCATCTTATCACCGGCCTGGATCTTACGCTTCTGGGCGATATAAACGCGAACCACTTTATTCACGCCGGGGCTCATTTCGTCGCTGTTGGCACGGGTGAACACCTTAACATCCACCACAATACCATACTCGCCATGGGGCACACGCATAGAGGTGTCACGCACCTCGCGGGCCTTCTCACCGAAGATGGCACGCAGCAGCCGCTCCTCTGCGGTCAGCTCCGTCTCGCCCTTGGGGGTCACTTTACCCACCAAAATATCGCCGCTGTGTACCTCGGCGCCGATGCGGATAATACCGTCCTCGTCCAGATCCTTCAGCGCGTCCTCGCCCACATTGGGAATATCGCGGGTGATCTCCTCCGGACCCAGCTTGGTGTCTCTGGACTCCACCTCGTGCTCCTCAATGTGAATGGAAGTATAAACATCGTCCCGCACGATCTTCTCGTTGATCAATACGGCGTCCTCGTAGTTGTAGCCTTCCCAGGTCATAAAGCCGATCAGGGCGTTCTTACCCAGAGAAACCTCACCATTGCAGGTGGCGGGACCGTCGGCGATCACCTGGCCGTCCTCTACCTGCTGGTGCAGGGAGACGATGGGCCGCTGGTTGATACAGGTGCCCTGGTTGGAGCCGCAGAACTTTACCAACTCGTAATGGTCGATCTCACCGGAAGCGGTCTTAATATCAATGGTACGCGCGTCTACGGCGCACACGGTGCCGCCACGCTTGGCAATGACCACCACGCCGGAGTCGTAAGCTGCCTTATACTCCATACCGGTACCCACTACCGGGGCCTCGGTCTTCAGCAGCGGCACAGCCTGGCGCTGCATGTTGGCGCCCATCAGTGCACGGTTGGCGTCGTCGTTCTCCAAAAACGGAATCATAGCCGTAGCTACGGATACAACCATCTTGGGGGATACATCCATGTAATCCACCCGCTCCGGGGGCAGGGTCAGGAACTCGTCCCGATGGCGGCAGGTAACACGGCGGTTGGTGAAGTGACCTTCCTCGTCCAGAGGCTCATTGGCCTGGGCCACAACGAACTCGTCCTCCACATCGGCGGTCATATAGACCACCTCATCGGTGACCACACCGGTCTCTTTATCCACCTTACGGTACGGTGCCTCAATGAAGCCGTACTCATTCAGCCGGCTATAGCAAGCCAGATAAGAGATCAGGCCGATGTTGGGTCCTTCGGGAGTCTCAATGGGGCACATTCTGCCGTAATGGGTATAGTGTACATCTCGCACCTCAAACCCGGCGCGGTCACGGGACAGACCGCCGGGGCCCAGTGCGGACAGACGGCGCTTATGAGTCAGCTCCGCCAAGGGGTTGTTCTGGTCCATAAACTGGGACAACGGAGAGGAGCCGAAGAACTCACGAATGGCAGCCACCACCGGGCGAATGTTAATCAGTGCCTGGGGGGTAATGGCGTCCTCGTCGTCCTGTGCCTGCAAGGTCATACGCTCACGAATCACGCGCTCCATACGGGTAAAGCCGATACGGAACTGGTTTTGCAGCAACTCGCCTACCGCGCGGATACGACGATTGCCCAGGTGGTCAATGTCGTCTGTGGTGCCTACACCGCAAGCCAGGTTGCAGAGATAAGACACGGTAGCAAAAATATCGTCTGTGGTAATGTGCTTGGGCACCAGGTCGTCCTGCTTAATGCGGATCTCCTCTTTCAGTGCCTCTTCATCATCGCCGCACTTCTCCAGGATCTCTGCCAGCACAGCATAACTGACCTTTTCGCGGATACCCAGAGGGGTGCAGTCAAAGTCCACATATTTCTTGATATCGACCATGCCGTTGGACACAACTTTTACCTTGTTGCCGTCCACATCGACAAATGCAAACATAACACCTGCATCCTCGATCTCCATGGCCTTGATCTTGTCGATCTTCTCACCGGCGTCTGCCAGGAACTCACCCTGGGGAGAGATCACCGGTTCTGCCAGGATCTGGCCGTTCAGGCGGTCAGCCATACCCAGCTTTTTGTTATACTTATAGCGACCCACTCGGGACAGATCGTACCGGTGCGGGTCAAAGAACAGGCCGTCCAAGTGAGCCTGTGCCGTCTCCAAAGTGGGCGGCTCGCCGGGACGCAGGCGCTTGTACACCTCCAGGAGTGCCTCCTCCTGGTTCTTGGTGGTGTCCTTCTCAATGGTGGCCACCAGGCGCTCATCCTCACCGAAATAGTCAATGATCTCATGATCGAGACCCAGACCCAACGCACGCAGGAAAGTGGTGATAAAGATCTTGCGGTTTTTATCAATGCGCACATAGAACAGGTCGTTGGCGTCTGTCTCATACTCCAGCCATGCGCCCCGGTTGGGGATCACGGTGTTGGTATACAATTCCTTACCGGTCTTGTCATGGTCCATGTGGTAATACACGCCGGGGGAACGCACCAGCTGAGACACAATGCAGCGCTCTGCACCGTTGATTACAAAAGTGCCGGCATCCGTCATCAGCGGGAAGTCGCCCATGAAGATGATGTTCTCCTTTACCTCACCGGTCTCTTTGTTCTGCAAGCGGGCACGGACCTTCAGCGGTTTGGCGTAAGTCACATCCCTTGCCTTACACTGGGCAATGGTGTACTTGGGGTCCTCGTCCATGGTGTAGTCGATAAAGTCCAGCACCAGATTGCCTGTATAATCCGTGATGGAACCAATGTCGCGGAACACCTCTTCCAAACCTTCATCCAGGAACCACTGATACGATTTCTTCTGCACTTCAATGAGGTTGGGCATTTGCATCACTTCATTGATCTTTGCAAAACTCTTTCGTGTTGTGGTGCCGAGCTGCACGTCTTTCACGTTCAACATAAAAGGGGTCACTCCAATCTTTTTTTCTCAGAAAAAAGTCGAAATCCAGCGCCGATCCGCTGCCGCGGGCCTAAAGTTTTTCGCACGGCCCGGCAGGGGCGCGCATATACTCGTGCGCATAAATTTCCATTTTAATCGTGCATATAATATAGACGAACAAGCCCGGAAAGTCAACAATTATTTTTATATAAATTCCACAAAACGAAAAACTTTTTGATACACGCCGCCGTGTGCTTCTTGTTTTTCGTCACTTTGCACAAGAATTTTTCAAAAAATTCTACAAATCGGAGCGCTAAAAATTGATTTCTTCTCTCCCCTTATGGTATAATAGACGGCAAGAAAATCAACTGGAGCGAACCATGAAACAAAACTGTAAGCGTATTTTTTCTCTGCTGCTGTGCGCCGCTTTGGTGTGCACCCTGTTTGCCGGTTGCGGCGGACGGAACAAGCAGCTGGATATTATCTACCCCATCACCGGCAATATCACCAGCTTTGACCCTCAGGTGGCTGCCACCCAGGATGAATACCTGATCGCGGAGAATTGCTATGAGGGGCTGGTGCGTGTAGAGGACGACGGCACGGTCAAACCGGCTGTGGCTGCGGACTGGACGGTGAGCACCGACCAAAAGACCTACACCTTCCATCTGCGCCAGGGACTGAAGTGGCACCTGACGGACGCAGTAACCGAGCGTATGGGCAAGAACTGGGATCCGGACATTACCGCCCATGATTTTGTTTTTGCGCTTCAGCGCGCCGTATCGCCCCAGACCGCCTGTCCCCTGTACCCTGCCCTGTCCGGCATTGCCGGTGCACAGCAGGTGTACACCAAACAGAAGAGCGCCTCTGCGCTGCAAGTAAAGGCCACGGACGATTACACCTTGGTGATCACCTTACGCACCCCGGACGCCGGGTTCTTTTCTACCCTGTCCGGCGCAGCAGCCATGCCCTGCAACAAAGAATTTTTTACCGCCACCAAGGGCCGCTACGGCCTGGGCACGGAGTATTCTCTCTTTAACGGCCAATTTTATGTAAAAAATCAACTGGACACCTCTTATACCCTGAACAAAAATCAGGAATACAAGGGCGCCAACCCCACGAAGGTGGACAATATCACCCTGAATATCAAGGACGAAAACAGCAAGGTACCGGAGAAGTTGGAAAGCGGCTACTACGACGCTGCCTTTCTCACCGGCAGTGAGTACGGCGCCCTGAAAAAGAAGGACGACCTGACCGCTATCCCCTATGCCAACACCACCTGGGCGTTTTTGCTTAACACCAACCAAGGCAGCCTATCCAATGAAAAAATGCGCCGAGCCATCTGCCTGAGCCTGTCCCCGGCAGATACAAAAAACAGCAAGTATCTGCAGGCGTCCACCGGCATTACCCCGCCTAGTACCACGGTGGACGGCGGGAATGTGACCACTGCTAAAAACAGCCTGGTGCCTGCCAGGGATGCTGCCCGCGCCCAAACCCTGTGGAAAGCCGGGTTGGAGGAGACCGGGCTGACCACCGTGGCGCTGACAGTCATTACCACCCCGGAGATGGACGCTTACGCCAAGGCGCTGGTACAGGGGGTGCAAAGCAGCTTGGGCACTGTGACCACCTACGGCAACGGCACCGGCATTGCCTTTTCCCTAAAGATCGAAACCATGACCAAAGCGGAGATGGAGAGCCAGATGGCCGCAGGCACCTACGACATTGCCTTGTACCCTATGGAGGCCGCCAGCCAAAGCCCGGTGACCTTTCTGTCCAACCTGCTCTCCACCAACTATATGAAGCTGCAAAGCGATAAAATCGAACGGGCGCTGACAGTGGCCAAGAACGCCACTGCCGGCACGGCCACCGCCGCCTGCCGGGCCTGCGAGCAGGCGCTGATCCAAACCGGCGCCGTTCTACCGGTATTCTATGAGTCTGCCTACTATGTGATGGCTGGAGGCGTCAGCGGCGTTCAGTTTCACCCGGGCAGCGGGAGGGTCTCCTTTGTTGAAGCGGTCAGAGCATAATAAGCGGTACGCTATGGTCTTTTGGGTGCTCAGCGTGGTGTGTATGGGTGTAATCTTCTACCTGTCCTCCCGCACAGCGGACCAATCCAGCCGCGAGAGCGGCGCTGTACTGGCCTGGCTCACCCGCCTGCTGGGCGATGGTCGGCTCACAGACTTTTTGGTGCGCAAATCCGCACACTTTTTGGAATACACCGGGCTGTGCCTGCTGCTGAGCTTTGCCTGCGCAGCCACCTGGGGACGCCGGTACACCGCCGTCAGCCTGCCCATTGCCAGTCTGTATGCGATCACTGACGAGGTGCACCAGCGCTTTGTGCCCGGGCGTTCCTGCCAGGCGGCAGACTGGGCGATTGACACCGCCGGTGCGGCCCTTGGACTGCTGTGTGCCGGGGTGCTGTTGTGGCTTTGGCTGCGCTATCGTACCAAAAAGCACGACAAGAATTGACATTGCCGCCAAATCGTATATAATATAGGACATATTCTTAAAATTAAGAGTGAGGAAACAACATGAATGTATTGATTTACGACACGGAAGAACAGATCGGCATTGCAGCCGGTAACTATATGTGCGGCCAGGTGCTGGCAAAGCCCAACTCCGTACTGGGTTTGGCCACCGGCTCCACGCCGCTGAAGCCCTACAACCACATGATCCGCCTGTACGAGCAGGGTGCTGTGGACTTCTCCAAAGTGACCACTTTTAACCTGGACGAATACTGCAAGCTGGATGTGGAAGACAAAAATTCCTACCACTCCTTTATGCACGAAAATCTGTTTGACCACATCAATATCCCGAAGGAGCGCATTCACTTTTTGGACGGCAACGCAGCGGACTTAGAGGCCGAGTGCAAGCAGTACGAGGAGAGCATTCGCGCTGCCGGCGGTATTGATATTCAGCTGCTGGGTATCGGCTCCAACGGCCACATTGCCTTTAACGAGCCCAGCGACTCCTTCCAGCGGTGGACCCATGTGGTGTCCCTTAAGGAGAGCACCATTCAGGACAACAGCCGCTTCTTTAACACCATTGAGGAGGTGCCCACCCAAGCACTGACCATGGGCATTGGCTCCATTATGCAGGCCAAGCGCATTCTGATCATCGCCCTGGGCGAGCACAAGGCCAAAGCCATTAAGCAGGTGATCTCCGGCAATGTGACTCCGGAATGTCCCGCCTCTGTGTTGCAGTTCCATACGGATGTAACGCTGATGCTGGATCGGGGCGCCGCTTCCCTGCTGTAATATTCTGAAATCAGGTGATTGAGTATGAATAAAGGGATCAAAGCAGCGCTGGCGCTGGGTCTGTGCTGCGTCACTGCCGCCGGGCTGTTTGGCTGCACCAAGGCTGCCCCGGAAGAGACCACCCAGCCCGCCACGGTCGCAACCCGGCCCGCTGCCACCACGGCAGACACCACGGTGCCGGAGAGCACCACAAATACTTCTACCGACACCACTACAAAACCGGCAGAAACCACCACTAAAAAGGCAAAAGAGGACAGCGGAAGCGCCTACACCGTCAACCAGGCACTGGACGCCCTGACCAACTACTATGGCAAGGGCTACGATGTGGACGGCACCGTGTCTGAGGGCAACAACTACTATTTTGCCGTTTATAAAAACAAAAAGAAGTACGCCTCCGTCAAAGTCAATATGCAGACCGGCGATGCGGTAGAAACCCGCACCAAGGACGGCGCGACGGCCAACTTCAATGTATTTGTATAAGGAGGCTCCTATGGATAAGGAAAAGTTTTATATCACCACGCCCATTTACTACCCCTCCGGCAATCCCCACATCGGGCACTGCTACACCACCGTGGCCTGCGACTCCATCGCCCGCTTTCGGCGCATGCAGGGGTATGATGTGCTCTTTCTCACCGGTACGGACGAGCACGGTCTGAAAATTGAGCAAAAGGCCGCCGAGAAAGGCGTAACCCCCAAGGCGTATGTGGACGAGATCGTAGCCATCTTTAAGAAGCTGTGGTCCTACATGAACATCAGCTATGACCGCTACATTCGCACCACCGACGATTACCATATAGAGACGGTTCAAAAGATCTTTAAGGAGCTGTACGACCGGGGCTATATTTACAAGGGTGAGTACAAAGGCAAATACTGCACCCCCTGCGAGAGCTTTTGGACGGAAAGCCAGCTGGTGGACGGCAAGTGCCCGGAATGCGGCCGTGCGGTCACCGAGGCCGCTGAGGAAGCCTATTTCTTTAAGCTGTCCCCCTTTGCCGACCGGATCGAAAAGCTGCTGTTGGAGACGGATTATTTACAGCCTAAGAGCCGTGCGGTAGAGCTGGTCAACAACTTTATCAAGCCCGGTTTGGAAGATCTGTGCGTGTCCCGCACTTCCTTCACTTGGGGCATTCCCGTCACCTTTGACCCGGGTCATGTGGTTTATGTGTGGGTAGACGCGCTCTCCAACTACATCAGCGCCCTGGGCTACCTGAATGACAAATATGACGACTTTGACCGCTATTGGCCCGCCGATGTGCACATGGTGGCGAAAGATATTATGCGCTTCCACGCCATCATTTGGCCCGCCATGCTGATGGCGCTGGATCTGCCGCTGCCCAAGCACTTGGCAGTACACGGCTGGATCACCTTTAACGGTCAAAAGATGAGCAAATCCATCGGCAATGTGGTAGACCCGCTGGTGCTGGGCGAGCGCTACGGCGCAGATGCCATTCGCTACCACATTCTGCGAGAGATGGCGCTGGGCGCAGACAGCTCTTTTTCTAACGAAATTATGATCAACCGCATTAACGCGGACTTAGCGAACGATCTGGGCAACCTGGTGTCCCGCACCGTGGCTATGGCAGAGAAATACTTTGGCGGCACCTTGCCGGAATGCAGAGAAGCAGACGAAGAACTGGACGCCTCTCTCATTGACCCGGCACTGGAGCTGCGGGATAAAGTGGCTGCCTACATGGACCAGACCCAGCTGAACAACGCCTTGGCAGAGATCTTCAAAGTGATCTCCAGAGCCAACAAGTATATTGACGAAACCACCCCCTGGATCCTGGGCAAGGACGAGAGCCGCAAGGCTCGGCTGGCCAGCGTGCTGTACAACCTGCTGGAGGTGATCCGGATCACCACCACCCTGCTGTCCTGCTTTATGCCCACCTCTATGCCCAAGGCCTGGGCGCAGATCGGCGCTACCGAGAACCTGATCACCTATGAGAACGCTGCCAAATTCGGCGTGCTCCCTGCCAATGTAACGGTGCACAAGGGCGACGCTCTGTTTCCCCGCATTGACACAGACAAGGAGATTGACGAACTGAACGCCTTAATTAAAGCCCAAATGGAGAAGGCCATCGCTGCCCAGCAGCCTAAGTCAGAGGTGCCCGGTGTGGCGCAGATTGCCTTTGACGACTTTAGCAAGGTAGAGCTGCGCGTGGCAGAGATCACCGACTGCGAACCCATTAAGCGGGCAAAGAAGTTGCTAAAACTGCAAGTGAATGACGGCGACGGCAGCCGACAGATCGTCAGCGGCATTGCCCCCTGGTACAAGCCGGAGGATCTAATCGGTAAAAAAGTGGTGATCGTAGCCAACTTAAAGCCTGCCAAGCTGTGCGGCGAGATGAGCAACGGTATGCTTCTGGCCGGCGATGTAGGCGATCATGATGTGCAGGTGCTGTTTGTGGACGGTATGCCCGCCGGCACCCAGATTCGCTAAAAAAACACAAAAGAGCGAGCAGTCTGCGGACCGGTCGCTCTTTTTTATAAAGGAATTCGATTTATGGAAAACGCTCCGATTTTTGACACCCACGCCCATTATGACGATCCTCAATTTGACCCGGATCGGGAGCAGCTGCTCCGCCGGCTG
>UMGH01039541.1_pt1 | contig 17883 bp, 10 predicted proteins | sample 1965231 | NCBI WGS metagenome assembly UMGH01 (sample SAMEA4836068, study PRJEB28245) | human gut metagenome | biome: gut microbiome; material: fecal sample | place: Denmark | collected 2008 | reverse complement strand
CTGACTCTCGATCTGTCATTAAGAATTGTTTGAACGTGGGCAAAAACTGGAATTATGTCATCTACAGCAAAGGAGATGCCGTCACGACTAGCAACCTTTATTATTATGACTCGGACATTAATCCGGATGAGGGTCTTCCGCCATATGGCTTCTTTGGAAGCTATCTCTCCTTGGATGGGTTGAATAAAGAGAAATCTTACCTGAATTGGGCTTTCAGTGGTGATTTCGCAAGGTGGCAAGTGAAGAATAGCAAAGGCTACTTCCCGGTGCCTTACCATTCAGAAATGGAAGAAACGATCGAGCAATAAGAATGAATATACAATCTAAAATCAGATTATCAGATGAAAATACAAAGAATACCTATAGTCAGTCTATTATTAGCCCTCCTATTGATGGTTGGCAATAGCTGCAGTGACGACAACCCTTACTTGTCGAACGAGTTTGGCTCAAAGCTGGAAACGACCAAGGATTACAAGCTGAGTACCTTCTCGTTGGAAAAGAATGTATGGGAGGTTCCTGATTCATCGGAACATATCACCGTTCAGTTTCGCTCGCATACCGATTCGTCTGTAAAGGAGTTTGATGCGACGGTCAGCGTCGTGGATGGCAAGAACGTGTTCTGTGTTCAAATTCCAAAAAGCGCCAGCCTCGCAGATAGCGACTACGATGTGATAGGCTTTTTGCCAAACGGCAAGAAGTTGGGCGCTCGTCTAATCGCTACGTTCAAGAATGAGATGCTCCATCAGATCATGAGTAATGAGGTGGAATACGGCTTGGAGAATGGTGACGGAAGTGCCGAGGATCCCTACTTGATTTACACGGCGGAAGACTTCAACACGTTCGCATTCGGACTATACAAGGATACCATCAACCACGCAAAAGGAATATACTTCAAGCAAGCGGGCGATTTCATCGCTCCTCCTTTGAGCGACGTGTATAGCGGCAGAAACTATGCGGGCTACACCTTTGCGGGAACGTATGACGGAGGCGGACACACCATCATGCTCAACTATACGGGCTCCAACTCTGATAAAGACCAGAACATCGGATTGTTCAAGGTCCTCTGCGACGGCGCAGTCATCAAGAATTTGAATGTGAATGCCAACATGAGAGGTGTCAAGAACAATGCGGGAGCGATTGCCGGCAAGACGGAAGGAAACGTCTCTTTAGAAGGGGTTCAGGTAAGTGGCAGCATACAGGATTGCGGTAATAACATCGGTGGGTTCATTGGAATGAGCCAAAATCTTACCGCCACCAACTGCCGGATTTTGGCAACTGTTAGCGGAACGAGTAGTGTCGGCGGATTGGTTGGTTTGACAAAGGGCAAGCTGACCGTGATGAACTACACCAATTTGGCGCCGGGCAAGGAATCGGGCACCATTGGTATCCTTGCCAAAGGATTACGTGTTGGTGGTATCGCAGGCTTCATTAACAATGGTGAATTATATGCTTCGAACATTTCTCTTTTCCATGCAATCCCTCAAGAGGACATCGACCTTAAGATTATCTACAGCAAAGACGGATCAGCGGGAGGATTGGTAGGTCAACTGACCAATAGCTCTACTTCGCAGATTATCAATGCGCAAGTGGCAGCACCAGTACGCAGCGACGGCAACGGTGTGGGGGGATTCATTGGAGTGTACAGGTCGAATAATCTGACCATCAATAACAGTCAGTTCAATTCCTACGTGAAAGGCAATGTAAGTGTAGGTGGATTAATCGGCGATGCGACAGGAGAGATCAAGGTCGACGGAAACTCGCAAATAGCAGAAGTCTACAATGGAGGATATAACTCTATTGAAGGCAACGAATCAGTAGGAGGTGCCATTGGCTTAGCGAAATGCACTCTGACCGCAAAAGATGAATTCACGCTCAATTCACAAGTGGTGGCCTACAGAACTACCGCGGGAGGATTGATCGGACGATTAGACGCTAATACATTGATGTTAGAGAATTTTACGTTTGACCAGAATATGCACGTCTATGGTCCGGATGCTGTAGGTGGCGTAGTGGGCCAAGCGTTGAACGGCAGTGTCATTGATGGCAAAGCCAACGTCTCTTTGGACAACTCCATACCGAAAGCCGATAGTTTTACCAGCCATTTCCCCGGAACGGTATCGTCGGGTTCTCCTTATGGAGGATCTTCTTCCAGCGGAACAGCCATGGGAGGAATTGTCGGATATGCTTACTCGTCAAGCATTATCGGTGTATGCTTCTCTGGCACGGTGGTTGGTGGAGAGCGAGTAGGCGGAATCGTTGGCCAGATCCACTGGGCTGACGCAGGTTATTCGTTCAAAAATTGTATTAACAAGGGAAAGAGTGTAACCAATAGTTCAGGTTCCATGACAGGAGGTGTCTGTGGATTCTTGGAATACAACCATGGAGATGTAAATAATCTTATCAACTATGGCAAAGTGGATGGGTCGTCAGATACTGGCGGTATCTTTGGCAAAGCCACGGTAGAAGGCGGAGATAAAATGGTTCTTACCTATATGGTCAATGCGGGAGATGTCACAGGAAAAGATAACGTAGGCGGTTGTGTCGGATTCATCACTGGAAACGGATCCACGGGAAATGAAATCAACAATTCGGTCAACTTCAGCTCTGTCACCAACAACGGCGGAGGAAGCATTGGCGGTATCTTAGGCTATGGCGATATTGCCAAATCATGCATTTTCTCCAGTGCCAACCATGGTAATATTAAAGGCGGATCAAGCGGCGCATCAAACGTCGGTGGCATTTGCGGAAGATTCGGATGGCATTCCGGCTCATCTGTGACTAAGAACGATAACATCGAATTGGCCAGATGCTGCAACACAGGTACCATCTCCAGCGACCATAAGGATTCGTATGTAGGCGGTGTGCTGGGCAGACAAGCCTTAGGCAGCACAATAGATGATACCCATTGGATGGTGCATGATTGCTATAACAAAGGTCCCGTTCCGTCCAGACATAGTGAGGATACCGGAGGAATCGTTGGATATGTAGACCATACATCGGAAGTGCAATGTTGCTACAGCTCGGGTGATATCGAAAAGGGCAACGGTGTTGTAGGAACGCACAAAGGTGGATCGGTGTGGTATCACCATCATCTCTATTACTTGGAAGGTACTGCAAAAGATTGGAGCTGCGACAAAATCAAAAAGAGTGACAGGGGAAAAGAATCCTCCTACGGCGGATTCGATTTCAAGAACGTATGGCAAATTGATTCGAACAAAAACGATCAAATGCCTCATCTCAAGGACTGCCATTTCCAATTCTTCAGCCTCTGATGGAATAGAAATATACTTTTAATGCGAAAATAGAACTCGCAAAGACTTGGGGAGGCTGTATCAAAATAGTCATTTTGATGCAGCCTCTTAAAGTGTGTCAGAATTATTTGCAATTATGACATACCGCCCTTTGGTACTCCGTTTGGATTGGGTAGCCACCCATTTTAACGGAATACGAAAGATAGATGGTTTCAGATAAATGTTGTATTTTTGGCAGAAGAAAAAGAAGACCCGACCGGTATCGAATCTATCGAGGGTGTGAAAGTCTATACCAAGGATGGTTCCTTATTCGTTCAAACCCCGCAGCGCGAGGCTGTCATCATCGTCAGCATGAGCGGTACGGTCGTGAAGAACGAAGAGCAGATAGGTCTGAAGCAATACCACGGCCTGCAACCCGGCATCTATATCGTGCGGGTAGGAGGCAAGGCATACAAGCTTCGTTTGAATTGATAATTGACAATTATTGATAATAAGAATTAGGCACGGATTTCGCGGATTAACACGGTAAATATTTTTCTACTGTGAAATCCGTGTAATCCGTGCCTAATTATATACGGAACTTGTTTACTTTTGCATAAACAAGAAAAGGGAAAATATGTCCGAGAATAATTCAATCTTCATTAAAGGTGCCAGAGTCAACAATCTGAAAAATATAAATGTTGAAATACCTCGCAATAAACTAGTGGTGATAACGGGACTATCGGGTAGCGGCAAATCATCGTTAGCTTTCGATACGTTGTACGCCGAAGGGCAACGGCGATATGTAGAAAGTCTTTCAGCCTATGCCCGTCAGTTTTTGGGACGCATGAGCAAACCGGAATGCGATTACATCAAAGGAATCCCGCCAGCTATTGCTATCGAGCAGAAAGTCAATACACGGAATCCGCGTTCGACGGTAGGCACCTCTACCGAGATTTATGAGTATCTACGCTTGCTTTATGCCCGTATCGGAAAGACAATCTCTCCGATCTCAGGAGAAGAAGTAAAGAAGCATCAGGTCAGCGATATCGTCCGGACAGTATTGGAATACCCGGACGGAACGCGCTTCGCCGTCTTCGCTCCGGTCATTCTTCCCGAAGGCCGCTCGATGAAGGAACAACTGGAGATCTTGCAGAAGGAAGGTTATACCCGCTTGTTTATCCATGATAAAGCTTATCGGATTACAGAAGCCTTGGCTGACCCGAAGTTATTGGAGGAACCGATTGAACTGTTGATCGACCGACTGGCTGTTTCGCAGGAGAAATCCTTACGAAGCCGACTGGCTGATTCGGCAGAGACGGCCTTCTTCGAAGGACATGGTGTTTGTCGGATCCGTATCTATTTACAGGACCAAGTCATCTTGAAAGAGTTTTCCAAGAAATTCGAGGCAGACGGCATGACCTTTATCGAACCGACCGACATGATGTTCAGCTTCAACAATCCGTTGGGTGCTTGTCCGGTGTGTGAAGGCTTCGGGAAAGTGCTGGGAATCGACGAGAACCTGGTCGTACCGGATAAAAGCCTTTCTGTTTACGAAGGCGCCGTGGTCTGTTGGAAAGGCGAAGTGATGGGAGAATGGCTGAAAGACTTCATCGTCAGCAGTGCCCGCTATGACTTCCCGATTCATCGTCCTTATTACGAACTGACCGAAAAAGAAAAAGATCTGTTGTGGCACGGAGTCAAAGGTGTACACGGCATCGACGATTTCTTCAAATATGTAGAAGAGAATCTATATAAAATCCAATATCGGGTTATGTTGGCCCGTTATCGGGGGAAAACCGTATGTCCGGCTTGTAAAGGAGGACGTTTGAAGCCGGAAGCATTGTATGTGAAAATAGGAGGGAAGAACATTGCCGAAGTCGTGGCCATGCCAATTACAGAAGCCAAAGCGTTCTTCGACCATTTAAATCTGGATGAGAACGATGCCGCCATCGCCAGTCGCTTGTTGACTGAAATCAAAAACCGCCTTCAATTCTTGCTTGACGTTGGTTTGGGTTATCTGACGCTCGACCGCCTTTCTTCTTCCTTATCAGGTGGAGAAAGTCAGCGTATCAACCTTGCCACTTCTTTAGGAAGCAGCCTGGTGGGTTCATTATATATTCTGGATGAACCAAGTATCGGTCTGCATTCCCGTGATACCGACTTGTTGATTCATGTTTTGCGCCAGTTACAACAACTGGGGAATACGGTTGTTGTCGTTGAACACGACGAAGAAATCATCCGGGCAGCCGATTATATTATCGACATTGGCCCGAAAGCCGGACGCTTGGGTGGTGAAGTTGTCTATCAAGGCGACGTAGCCCATCTGCAAAACCAGAGTAACAGTTATACGGTCAGATACCTGACAGGAGAAGACAAGATTGAACTCCCGCTTTATCGCCGTCCGTGGAACAGTTACATCGAAGTGAAAGGTGCCCGCAAGAATAATCTGAAAGGAATCGACATCAAATTCCCGTTAAACATATTAACGGTTGTAACCGGAGTCAGTGGTTCCGGTAAAAGCTCATTGGTACGCGATATATTCTATGAAGGTGTCAAACAGCATTTGGATGATGCCCGTCTGACAATCGACTGCTCGGCTTTGACAGGAGATCTGAACCGGATCAAGGATATCGAATATGTCGATCAGAATACAATCGGGAAAAGTTCCCGTTCAAATCCAGTGACATACGTCGGAGCCTACGATGAAATCCGGAAACTCTTCGGTGCACAGCCTTTGGCCAAACAATTGGATTATTCTGCAGCCTACTTCTCATTCAATAAGGAAGGCGGACGCTGTGAAGAATGTAAAGGCGAAGGCCGCATCACGGTAGAGATGCAATTCATGGCAGATGTCACGTTGGAATGTGAAGCTTGTCACGGCAAACGTTTCAAATCGTCCGTTCTTGAAGTAGAATACCAGGGAAAGAACATCTACGATGTATTGGAGATGACTGTCAACCAAGCCATCGAGTTCTTCTCGCAAAATCCGGGAACACAAGAAAAGAAGATCATCAAAAAGCTAGTGCCGCTACAGGAAGTCGGCTTAGGTTATATCAAATTAGGACAAACGTCCTCATCGTTGTCCGGAGGAGAAAACCAGCGTGTCAAACTGGCCTTCTATTTAGGACAGGAAAAGCAGCAGCCAACGCTCTTCGTCTTCGATGAACCGACTACAGGTTTGCATTTCCATGATATCAAGACGTTATTAAAGGCTTTCAATGCTTTGATAGAACGAGGTCATACGGTAGTCATCATCGAGCATAACATGGACGTTATCAAATGTGCGGACTATGTTATCGATTTAGGACCGGAAGGCGGAAAAAACGGTGGTAATCTGGTTTGTGCCGGAACGCCGGAAGAGGTAGCAGCCTGCCCATCTTCCTACACCGGACATTACCTAAAGGAAAAGTTAGCTGATTAACGGCTATTTCCTAAACTTAATGTTCCGCCGGATTGTTAGTTTATTAGTACTTGACCTATAAGTTATGAATACGAGAATCAGAAACTTATACAATCAGGAACAAGAAACTGATAAACTAACAAACTTAAAACGAAAAGATATGATGCATCAGATGCCCAAGCTTCCCTACGAGATGGAAGCACTCGCTCCGTTGATGAGCAAAGAAACGTTCGACTTTCATTATGGAAAGCATCTTCAGACGTATGTAAACAACCTGAATAAACTGATTGTAGGAACGCCCTATGAAAACCTGGAACTGGAGCAGATTGTCTGCCAGGCAGACGGCGGAATCTACAACAATGCGGCTCAAACCTGGAACCACACCTTCTTCTTCCAGTTATTAACTCCAGAACAACCTTCATTGCCGGATGATCTGGCCGGATTATTGACACGCGATTTCGGCTCGGTTGATCAATTCAAGGCAGATTTCACGAAAGCAGCTTTAGGACTTTTCGGATCAGGTTGGGTATGGCTTGTGCTCGGAAAAGACGGAAAACTGTCTCTGTTGCCTACACCCAATGCAGGCAATCCGTTAAAAGACGGACTAAAGCCTTTATTGGTTATTGACGTATGGGAACATGCCTATTACATTGACTACCGGAATAACCGGGCTGCCTTCATCGAGGCTTTCTGGAAACTAGTCAATTGGGAGAAAGTGACCGATCTCTTAGGATAATTGCATTTCAATACCCATAAACAGAAGAAAGCTTTAGCATATTCGTCGAAAATCGCAACTTTTCATATTTTTGACAGATGTGCTAAAGCTTTTCCATATATATGCTAAAGCTTTTTGACAAATATGGAAAAGCTTTTCAACAGCTGTCAAACAATGAATTGATAATGGAATTTTATCCACTGAATAGTACCTATCCATGCTGTCCCGCCTCAAAAAAAATGAAAAAACTAGTCAGTCTGTTTAGGATTTAGGTAATTTCGCCTGTCTATATAATAGACAATGGAGAAATATGGAACAAAAGGAAAATATCCGCATAGAAGAACTGCTTCCTCGGTATTGCGACGGGAACGTGACGATGGAAGAAAGACATTGGGTAGAACAATGGATGGCCGAATCAGAAGAACATCAGAAAAATGTCCGCCAAATGTATTTAATCAACCTGTCGGCTGATACACTTTCGGTGATGAACCGTGTTCAGCCCGAAAAAGCCTTACAGAAAGTGAATCGCCGCATCCGGCTGTCTGAGGCCAAACTATGGCTACACCGGCTTGAACAGGCGGCAGCTATCTTATTCCTTCCATTACTCGGTTTATACTGGTTCTTTCCACGCACAGCAGAGAAAGAAGTCCGTTGGCTGACCGTACAAACCAATCCCGGCATGACCACCCAACTAACCTTACCAGACGGTTCTCATGTCTCCTTGAATTCTGAATCATCCATAACGTATCCGGAAGTATTCACCGACCAGACACGTAACGTAAAACTTTCCGGTGAAGCCTATTTTGAAGTTACCAAGAATCCGGAACAACGTTTTATCGTATCTACTCCACACCAGGCTGCTGTAGAAGTATTGGGTACCTCCTTCAATGTTGAAGCTTTTGCCCAGGATTCTACCATTGCCACCACTTTGGTGGAAGGAACCGTCCGTTTCAAATATGAGGGAAAGGAAATCTCCATCCACCCCGGAGAAAAGATTGTATATAACCACCTCAGGAACCAATATGAGACCTTCAAGACCAACGGAGTCTCGGAATCTTCCTGGAAAGATGGTAAACTGATCTTCCGCAATACGCCATTCAACGAGGCTCTTCGCATGCTGGAGAAACGTTATTATGTACAATTCAAGGTATCTAATCCCAAATACCAACAGGATGCGTTTACCGGTACATTCACCAACCAGCGTTTAGATCGTATTTTGGAAATTTTCCAGATTTCGTCTCATATCAAATGGCGTTACATCGCTTCTCAGGATAAATCAGAGAAGAAGCAAACCATTGAAATTTACTAAAATAACCGTATCCGAAAAAAATTATATAAAAAAATCGTCTTTTCGTTTAGGAATCTCTTTCTCCCACCTGTCTTATAGGAAAACGAGATTAAAAACGGAATAGAAATCTTAAATAAACGTATCATGGAAAAGGAACCTACTTAAAAAACACACGGGGAAATAATTGGCGTTATTCCCCCGCATGAAATGAATTCGTTAACCGGTTTGTTTGGCGACAAACCCAACCATCATTTTTTTACTCAAAAACACAACAAATTTATGCAAAAAAATTGTATAACGCCCTTATTATGGGCTGAAAAGTCTCCGCATGCGACTTTTAAGAAAACACCGATTATTATGAAATCCTTATTTTTCGCTTGCCTGATCGGATCAGCAGGATTAGTACAGGCAACCAACACGTATGCACAAACAACGACAGTCAGTCTGCATGTAGAAAATCAGACGGTTGGCGATGTGCTTCAACAGATAGAAAACAAGACAGAGTTCTCGTTTTTCTACAATAACCGCCATGTGGATCTAAACCGCCGGGTATCGGTTTCTATGAATGAAACGAATATCTTCAAGATCCTGGATGCCGTTTTTGACGGTACGGATGTTGTTTACCAGGTGGTAGATAATCGTATTGTCTTATCGAAGAGAAACGAATCCTTACCCCTTGTTCAACAATCTGGAAAGAGAATCACCGGTACAGTATTGGATGCAACCGGTATGCCGGTAATCGGAGCCAATGTGATGGTAAAAGGTACCACCAATGGAACCATTACTGATTTGGATGGTAAATTCACATTAGAAGTAGATAATAATGCAATCCTTGTTGTTTCCTATATCGGATTTGCCAATCAGGAAATCAAAGTAGGTAACCAAACTAATCTGTCCATCGCCATGAAAGAAGATGCTGAGGCTTTGGATGAATTAGTGGTTGTAGGTTTCGGTACACAAAAAAAGGTAAATTTAACCGGAGCAGTATCTACTGTCAAAATGGAAGAAGTTATGGGAGATCGTCCAGTTGTATCAGCTAGCCAAGCTTTACAAGGTACTATGCCAGGATTGCAAATAACAACTTCATCTGGAAAACCTGGTCAGAATATGTCTCTTAATATCCGAGGTACAAATCGTATCAATATGGATAAATACGGTGCAGGAGAACCTTTAGTTCTTGTAGATAATGTCCCAATGGATATCAATATGATTTCTCCATCAGACATTGAAACTGTTACTGTACTTAAAGATGCAGCATCTGCAGCCATTTATGGAGCTCGTGCAGCTTTTGGTGTAATTCTGATCACGACAAAACAATCTGCAAAAGGGCAAAAAATGCGTATCAATTACAACAATAATTTTGCATTTTCTACACCGCAAGGTCTAATTGAAAAAGCAAGCCCGTTAGAAACAGTTCGCTTTTATAAAGATATGGGATACAAAAGCGGGAGATATGCAATGGGTGGCCAAGACATTGATACTTGGTTAGGATATTTGGAAGACTACGCCGTACATCCAGAAAACTATCCATTAGGATATTATATTGATGATACAGGTCAGAGATATGATCTGAAAGAAGTTAATCATTTAGAAAACATGATGGATAAAAGTGGATTCCAACAAACCCACAATATATCAGTAGACGGTGGTACTGAAAAAACGGCTTATCGTTTGTCTTTCGGATATTTGGATGAAGATGGAATTTTAGTAACAGATAAAGATCATTATGCTAGATACAATGTATCGTCTTTTATCAATACAGAAATAACTTCTTGGTTATCTTTACAAGCAGATGTTAAATATGCAAACTCTAGAGTAGATGAACCTAACATGACTTCTTTGCGGGCTTGGAATCCCTATAGATTAGCCCAATTATTACCGTCTTACTATCCAGAAGGAGAAGTAGAATTAGGAGGAGAAGTGTTGCCAATAGGTACGCCTAAATGGAATATTGAGAATTCTCCACTAAAAACCGAGAAAAAAGAAGACATTAGGCTTTTTGGCAAAGCTATATTTAAACCAATTGAAGGTTTGCTGATTAATGCAGAATATACATTCAACCGAACTAATACAAGCAATGATGAGTACAATAAAAAATTAGCTTATATAAATGCAGAAAAAGGGTTTCAGAAAGCTTATACCCACAATGGTAACACATTGTACAAACTAACAGAAACTCATTTGAACTACAATGCGATCAATTTATATGCAAATTACACAAAATCATTTGAGGACCACACACTCAATGTAATGGGTGGATTTAACCAAGAATATAGTTATATGCAAAAAGTATGGGGACAGAAATTAAATGTAGCTAATCCTGATCATCCATCTTTAACAGGATCTAGTGGAACTCAGACAACTGGTGATGCATATGATGAATTCGCATTAAGAGGGTTGTATTATCGTATATCCTATGACTATAAAGGAAAATATTTGTTTGAAACGAATGGGCGATACGATGGTTCTTCCAAGTTTCCGGAAAATAACCGATTTGGTTTCTTTCCTTCTTTCTCTTTAGGTTGGAGAGTTTCAGAAGAGTCGTTTATGGATTGGTCGAAAGACTTTCTGACAAATTTCAAAGTTCGTGGTTCTTTTGGGCAGGTTGGTAATCAAGCAATTGCGAACTATGCTTTTTTAGGGACTATGGATATGGTGAATGGCTGGCTTTATGATGGTGATTGGTATATGGCACGGACAACCCCTGCATTATTCAGTTCTAATTTTACTTGGGAGAAAGTGGAAACCTTAGATATTGGTTTTGACTTAGGTTTGTTTGATAATCGGCTAGATGTTGTTTTTGATTGGTATAGAAGAGATACAAAAGGCATGTTGGCTCCAGGAAAGGAACTTCCATCCGTATTAGGAGAAAGTGCTCCTATGGAAAACTCAGCAGATTTACGGACAAAAGGATGGGAAGTTGCGATTAATTGGCGAGATAAGATTGGAGCCGACTGGAGATATAATGTAGGTTTTAATTTATACGATTCAAGGGCACATATTACGAAATTTGATAATCCTACAGGCGCCTTAGGTGGTAATAATTACCGGGTTGGACAAGAAATTGGAGAAATTTGGGGATTTGTTACCGATCGTTTTTATACAGAAGATGATTTCTCATTTATCGATGAAGAAAAGGGTATTTATACTTTAAAAGAAGGAGTTCCAACAATTGATCCGTATGTTCGTGATCCTCGACCTGGTGATATACTGTTTAAAGATTTGAATAATAATGGAAAGATCGATGCCACTGGAGATAATACAGCTTCTAATCCCGGAGATAGAACAATCATTGGAAATTCAAGCCGGAGATTTCCCTTTTCTATTACAGGAGGTTTAGGATGGAAAGGATTTGACGTTTCTGTATTTTTTGAGGGCGTAGGAAAAAGAGACCTCATCATAGGGACCAACTCTCCTTCAAATTTCTTAGCATGGCCACATACCAATGTGGATAATCCGGATGCAGCAGCAACCGTATTAAAACATCATTTGGATTATTGGACTCCAGAAAATACGGATGCCTATTACCCTCGGCTAAGTGATCAAAATGGTATCAACCAAGGCACAGATAGTTTCAACAGGCGAACCCAAACCAAATACATGAAGGATGGTTCATATATTAAACTGAAAAATATAACCTTTAGTTATACGTTCCCATCCGAATGGCTGGAGAAAACCAAAGTAATCCGTTCTTTTAAAGTGTTCTTTAGCGGAGAAGATTTATGGACATTCCATCATTTATACGAAGGAATGGATCCTGAACAAACATTTAATATTAACAGTCTGTATCCTTTTATGAAAAAATGTTCTTTTGGTATTAATATGACTTTATAATTCAAGTATAATATGAAACATAAATATATTCTTGCAGGAGTACTACTCAGCATAAATTTAACATCTTGTTTGGATGATGAGTTTTTAGATCGAAAACCTATTGATAAAGAGACAGAAGAAACCGTATTTACAACGGATGACAATTTCCGATCTTATGCATGGGGATTATACAAAGAGTACATAAGTGGTTATGATAGTCGTCCACAAGATGGTGATGAATCTGATATGTTATATTGGGCTCAAAACACAAATGGAATTAGTTTAGTTACTGATCGCCTTTCTGCGTCAAATATATCCGCGGATATGTGGGATTTCTCTTTTATTCGTAGTTGCAATATTATGTTAGATAATATTGAAGGTTCTCAGTTGACAGAAACCCAGAAGGAACATTGGAGAAGTGTTGGATATTTTTTCCGAGCTTGGGCTTATTTTGATATGATGGTCAATTTTGGAGAATTACCATGGTTGGAGCACGTAGTAGGAACTACCGATACTGATATATTGTACGGAAAAAAAGACTCAAGAGAAGTTGTTGCAAATAACATCTTGGAAAATTTATTGTATGCAGAACAGCATATTAATCCGGATGGAGATGGTGAAAATACGATTAATCCCAATGTCGTTAATGCGTTGATTTCACGTTTTGGTTTGTTTGAAGGAACTTGGCGAAAATATCATGGTGCTATAGATGGAGTAGATGGTACAAAATATTTAGAAGCAAGTATTTTGGCATCTCAAAAACTAATAGATCAAAAATTGGGTTTAATGGACAATTTTGATGATGTATTTAATTCTCCTTCTCTAAAAGGGAAACCCGGAATCCTTTTGTATAAAGAATATCAGGAATACGACACACAAAAGTCTCATAATTTGACAAATGATACCCGTGAATACCAATACCTGCATGAAGGGACCAAACGTCTGGTTGAAAACTATTTATGTTCGGATGGGAAACCAATTTCAACCTCTTCTGAATATGATGGGGACAATACAGTTTATGATGAGTTTAGGAATAGAGATCATCGACTTTACTATACAATTTGTCCTCCATACCAAGTTAATATATCAACTGATGGAACTGAATGGAGTTACACATCTAATCCTGCGGATCGAGAGTATATCGATCTTATGAATGAACTAAATGGTGGAGTCGAAGGACGAAAACATTTCCCATTACATAATAAAGGAGAGAACTCATATACCGGACGAGTCCCTAATTTAGAAGCAGTACAAGTATTTGGTCTACCGACCCGTGCGGGATATTATTGCTATAAATATTATAATGAATATCCAGGTGCAGAAAACAGATCCAACCAAGGTACAGATGCTCCTATCTTTAGAATGGGTGAAGTATTGGTTAATCATGCCGAGGCAATGTTTGAACTTGGAAAATTTGACCAGCAGGTAGCTGATCAAACCATAAATGCTCTACGCGTAAGAGCTCATGTTGCACCAATGACAATCCAAAATATCGGAGCAGATTTTGACACCTATAGAGATAGCGACGTGAATCCAGTTCTTTGGGAGATTCGTCGAGAACGATGCTCAGAACTAATGGGATGTGGATTCCGATTTAACGATATTAAACGTTGGAAAAAAGGAGAATATCTCAGTTTGCAACCGGTTGGTGTTAAAATTAATAATATAGAAGACTATGATAATGAGGCTTTAGCTAAAAGTTTATATAATGGTAGTGAACAGCCCCGCTATAAAAATTGTGTAACTTATATTGAAAAGCCAAATCCAGGTTGGACAGATAAATGTTATTTGTATCCAATCCCATTAAGACAAACCATTCTAAATGAAAATTTAGAACAAAATCCTGGTTGGTAAATAAATATAATTAAGGGTCGTACAATAGTATAAATAAACATATAGGAAAAGATTCAGTATCATTTTTTACGCTGGATCTTTTCCTTATATCAATTTAACCGATTAGGTTTATTTCTAATTTGAGAAGGATATGAGTGTAATAACATTAACAAAAATTGTTATAATTTCCATTGGATCTTCATTTGTTCTACAAATAAAAGCACAAAAGCAACCTAATATTATATTCATTATGGCAGATGATTTAGGTTGGGGCGATGTTGGATTTAATGGAAACAAAATCATAAAAACTCCCCATTTAGATCAGTTAGCTAATGATGGTATTATTTTCGACCGTTTTTATGCTGGATGCGCTCTTTCTTCCCCAACGAGAGCAAATGTACTAACTGGCAGAAATCCATTTCGAACAGGTGTATTCACAGCCAACGAAGGTATTTTAAGACCTGAGGAAATAACGTTACCTGAATTGCTACAGCAACAGGGTTATATGACTGGGCATTTTGGTAAATGGCATTTGGGTACATTGACATATAAGGAGAAGGATGCTAATCGAGGAAGAGCAGGAAATACAGCTTTATATAATGTTCCTGCAGAACATGGTTATATAGAATCATTTGTGACAGAATCAAAAGTTCCCACGTATGATCCCATGTTTCAACCACAGGAAAATAATGGGCGTTTTTGGGATTATTTAACCCATCCAAAAGAAGGGAAAACATATAACACCTTCTATTGGAAACATAATGGGGAAAAGGAGACAGAAAATTTAGCAGGGGATGATAGTCGAGTTATTATGGATCGGGTTCTTCCTTTTTTATTGAAAAGTAGTCAAGCCGATCGTCCTTTTTTTAGTGTAATATGGTTTCACACACCTCATTTACCATGTGTAGCAGGACCGGAATATGCGAAAATGTACGAACATTATTCATTGGAAGAGCGAAATTATTATGGCTGTATTACGGCTATGGATGATCAAATTGGTCGCTTAGTGCACTTCTTGAAAGAAAAGGGTCTTTATGAAAATACGATCCTTTGTTTCTGTAGTGATAATGGACCAGAAGTGAAAACGCCTGGTAGTGCATTAAATTTACGGGGACGAAAGCGAGACTTATACGAGGGTGGAATACGCGTTCCCTCTTTAATTGTCTTTCCTTCTCAACTAAAAGGAGGTGTACGAACAAACCATATTGCAGGAACAGTTGATTATTTACCGTCTATAGTTGAATGGTTGAATTTGCCTCAACCTAATTATGAATTGGATGGAGAATCTTTAGTCCCTTTTCTGAAAAATTCAGTTGAACGAAATAAACCGATGGTTTTTGCAGTCCAAGAACAAGGAGCTGTTATAGAACAACAATATAAGTTAGTTTGTAACAAAGGGGTAAATGAACTATATGATATTTCAAAAGATCCTTCAGAAACAACAGATTTATCTTTGGAATATCCTGAAATAACAAACCGTTTACGAATTTATTTGGAGAGATCATTAGAACGATACCAACAATCTTTTGAAGGACAAGAGTACGGTACACGTTCATATCATAAAGTAAAACAGACTTGGCATGATATTTTCCAAACTAGAGAAAAATAATATGTTGTTTTAGGCATAGTGACAAATAAACTCGGCTGTTTGGGAACATAGATTGAGATGATGTAGTTGAAAGACATTACTGAAAAGATCCTATACGCAAGTGTATCTACTCAAAGGCTTAATTCAGCAAGAATGTTTGTAAGCGTTTTCACAAAAGTACTTGTGACAATCATCACAAATAATTGGTAAAAGAATCCTCCAATATAAGAATTTAATAGATAAAATCTTTATGAATAGAAATAACATTTATGTAGGTTTGGGATTATGTGGATTACTTTTGGCTGGATGTAAACAACCGATAGATCGATCGATATTTGCCTATCAGGCCGAACCAGTCAAACTTCAGTTAGAAAAAAGGGGAGACAGTTATTTTGCTACTGGCTATTCTGCTTTCTCTGCTGAAGATCATTTTACTTGGGGCGCATCTGTGACAAAAGCGGATAATGGGAAATATTATATGATATTCTCTGCACCGGAAGCGTATCAATATCCTTTCGGAAACGCTTGGGTGATGGGTTCTAAATTAGGGCTGGCTGTATCAGACCGTCCGGATGGTGGTTTTAAGAAGTTGGGATTCTTTTACAATCAAGACGGTTTTGTACATGATACATCTGCTTGGGATGCACAAACGGTATCTAATCCGCATGTGCGGAAATTTGGTGATACCTATTATTTGTATTATGCCGGCAGTGTAGATCCGGGAAATTTGAATGTGAAGTCGAAGACAGATACGTTGGATATCCGTAGTCGGATTCAGCAGTCACAGCAGATAGGGGTGATTACGTTTAAATCCTTTGAAGGGCTTTTGCAAGGAGATTTTGAGCATTATGACAAACCTCTATTAGCTCCTCGTACACGGGTGAAGCCAACCGATGTAGTGAATCCTTCGCCAGAAGGAACCATTCCGCGACCTGATAACTTGATTACCGTTAATCCTTCTGTCGTATATCGGCCTTCGGATAAAAAATACTTGTTGTATTTCAAGGGGAATATCTATGATCCGCATTGGCGAGGTATTCATGGGGTTGCATTATCTGACTCGCCGACAGGACCTTTTGTCCCTTTGGATCAATCTGTATTTGAGATTCCTACACAAGATGGAGAGAAATTATCGGCAGAAGATCCTTATGTATGGTATAATCATCGTGACCGGTTGTTTTATGCGATATTCAAGGACTTTACAGGAAAGTTTACGAAGTCGGATCCTTGTTTGGCGCTAATGTATTCGGAAGATGGAATTCACTGGCAGTTACCAGAACATTCTTTGTTTATGAAAAAGGAGTTGGTACTCTCGTCTGGGGATACCATAAAGGTAGATCGTTTGGAACGGCCTCAGTTGTTATTGGATGAAAATGATGATCCTTTAGTTTTGTATGCTGCATGTTCGGTAGCTGAACTGAATAAAAAGACAGATGGTAGTTCTTTTAATGTTCAGATTCGGTTGAAGAAACAAGAAGGTGGTTTCAGAGTACCTTGTATTATGTGGGGCGGTATGGTGAAGCCGGGACATATCACCCAAATGGGTAGTTCTTTGGACTTACTTCCTACGTGTTGTGAAATGGCAGGTGTCAATCTGCCGGTTGGAATTCAATTGGATGGAGTTAGCCTGCTGAATGTCCTGCAAGACAATCTTGCTGATTCAAAAAGGGAGGAATTCTTCTTCTATCGGGGTAGTCTTTTATATGCCGTACGTAAGGGTAAATATAAATTACATTATATGAATAAATCGGCTTATGGCAGTGATCCGGTTGTCGTGTATGATAAACCCAAACTGTACGATTTGGGAACAGATCCCGAAGAAAAGTATGATATTGCCGGTCAATATCCGGAAGTTGTAAAAGAATTGGATCAGATGGCCACTCGGCATAAGGCTTCGTTTGAAGTGGCGGAAAGTATTTTTGATCTTAAAAATAAGAACATTTAGATTGCCTTATAAAAATAAATGAATAACTTAACCCACATTGCGCAACTCATATCTTCTAACTCCTTGAA
>UMGH01028343.1_pt1 | contig 17937 bp, 7 predicted proteins | sample 1965231 | NCBI WGS metagenome assembly UMGH01 (sample SAMEA4836068, study PRJEB28245) | human gut metagenome | biome: gut microbiome; material: fecal sample | place: Denmark | collected 2008 | reverse complement strand
TAAAGTGTTACCTATCTTTAATATATGAGTCCTACTTTGATGATAAACCGATTTAACCAATGCGTACCAAAAACTCTTGGCGCAAAGATATGAAAAACAAATTTAGCCACAATTTAACAAAAAACAATAGTTTTACGTATATTTGACCTATGAAATTTAAATTGTTTAACGCAGGATTGTTCCTGCTTCTCTGCGTCGGGGCAGCCGCGCAGCAGCCTTCCTCCAAGGCAAGTTATGTAGATCCGTTCATCGGCACCGACGGAATGGGACACACTTTTCCGGGGGCGTGCGTGCCTTTCGGCGGAGTCCAGCTTAGTCCTGACACGGACACCATCCCTCACAATGTGAACGGGAAATACCAGCCGAGGGCTTATGAATATTGTGCCGGCTACCGTTACTCAGACCCTACGATCGTCGGGTTCAGCCACACCCACTTCAGCGGCACGGGACACTCCGACCTGGGCGACATCCTCCTGATGCCGACCACGGGAGCATTGAGACTTAACCCCGGCACGGCGGACAACCCGGACAGCGGCTACCGCAGCCGCTTCTCGCACTCCACGGAGAAAGCCTCGGCGGGACGCTACGAGGTGACGCTGGACGACTATGGCGTAAAGGCTCGTCTGACCGCCACCACCAGAGTCGGAATCCATGAATATTCATTCCCTAAAGGCGTTGACGGACAGGTGATTCTGGATCTCATCCACGGAATCTACAACTACGACGGCAAGACCCTCTGGGCGGAGGTTCAGGTGCGGAACGACACCCTCCTGACCGGCTACCGCATCACCAACGGCTGGGCCCGCACCAACTACACCTACTTCGCGATCTCCTTCTCGCAGCCTATTTCTGAATATGGCTACGCGGACCGGGAGAAGATCAATTATAAAGGAGGCTGGAGCAAGTTCGACCAGTACCACAACTTCCCGGCGATGGCCGGACGCAAGCTGGTGGCCTGGTTCAAGTTCGCGACTTCCAGGAACCCGGAGCTGACCGTGAAGGTGGCCCTGTCGGCGACCGGTGCGGAGGGCGCACTGAAGAACCTTGCGGCGGAGGCCTCCGGGAAGTCTTTCGACCAGATCGCCGCCGAGGCGACATCCGCCTGGGAGAAAGAGCTTTCCCAGATTGAGATCCAGGGAACCGAGGACGAGAAGAGGATGTTCTACACTTCCCTCTACCACACGATGATCAACCCGTCAGTCTACATGGACGTGGACGGGAAGTACAGAGGCCTCGACCACGAGATCCACCAGGCCGACGGCTTCACGAACTACACAGTGTTCTCACTTTGGGACACTTACCGTGCCGAGCATCCGTTCCTGGCCCTGTTCAAGCCGGACCGTGACAGGGACATGGTGGAGTCGATGCTGGCCCATTACGACCAGAACGTGCTGCACTTCCTTCCGGTCTGGAGCCATTGCGCCAACGAGAACTGGTGCATGAGCGGCTACCATGCCGTGCCTGTGCTGGCCGACGCCATCACCAAAGGGCTGGACATCGACCGTGACCGCGCCCTTGAGGCGATGGTAACCACCTCAAAGGCAGACTGGTACGCCGGGCTTGGGGAATATATGAGGCTCGGCTACGTGCCTTACGACAAGATCTCCACCGCCGCCAGCAACACGCTGGAATATTCCTACGACGACTGGACCATCTGGCACACCGCCCGGCTCGCGGGTAATGAAAAAGTGGCCGAAGAATATCTCGCACGCGCGCAGTATTATAGGAATGTCTTTGACACGGAACTCGGTTTCGCCCGTCCAAAGTACGCCGACGGTTCCTTCAAGAAGGATTTCGACATCATGCAGACGATGGGAGAGGGCTTCATCGAGGGCAACTCGCTGAACTTCTCTTTCCACGCCCCGCAGGACGTTTTCGGCGTGATGGCGCTGATGGGTGGCGAGAAGAGGTTCATCTCCGCGCTGGACGAACTCTTCTACCACGATCTTCCTGAATATGCCTACGCAACCAACGAGGACATCACGAAAGACTGCCTGATCGGTGGCTATGTACACGGCAACGAGCCGAGCCATCATATTCCTTATCTCTATGCCTGGACAAGTCAGCCGTGGAAGACACAGTACTGGATGAGGGAAATCATCAACAGGATGTATCGTCCTGATATTCACGGATTGGGAGGGAATGACGATTGCGGTCAGATGTCCGCCTGGTACATCTTCGGCGTGCTTGGATTCTATCCTGTCTGCCCCGGAAGCGACCAGTACGTGTTCGGCGCTCCGTACCTTCCGTACGCCCGTATCGCCCTTCCTAACGGCAAGACCCTTGAGGTGAAGGCCGACGGCGTGAGCGACACGAACCGCTATGTCAAGAAGGTACTGCGCGACGGCGTTGAGTTCAAGAAACTCTACATCACCCACGATGACCTCCTCCAAGGAGGCACCCTCGAGTTCGTCATGGCCTCCAAGCCGAACAAGGCCCGCGGCCAGAAGCCTGCCGACAAGCCATACTCGCTTTCCGCAAAAGCAAAGTAACTTTCCGCGGAGGGTAAGCCTCTGTTTCACAGTATATTAAGCGAAGCCCTTCAGCTGATATCAGCTGAAGGGCTTCGCTTTTGTAATTGATTTTCAATCGCTTATTCCCCACTGCGTTCGGAGAAAGTTTTTGGGCGCTGTGCAGCTCTTCGGTTCTGATACGCTGGTGGTCGCCGAGCTCGTCAAAGCGTCTGCCAGCGTACGGCAACAGAGTCTGCCGAACCATGGTTGGTGAGCCCGAACCATCGGGCTAGCCGTTTAGATAGGTTCCAAGTGGTATTTAGTAACCTTCAAAAAATAACCTGCATCATCTTAAGGAATCTTTTCGGTATATATCTCTTTTCTCATCAGTCATGTGCCACCGGCACACTCCTTCTTCAAAAAAAGATCTATCCTCGAAAATCTTCTCTTAATCTGAAGCAACTTATTTTTTTCATGTTACTTAAGGGAGTAACAACCGAAAATATTTCTGTTTTTTATAATCCGTATATGTTTCTTTTCGTTTTTTACATTTATTGTGCATATTATTGCTGTTCAAATGTTTGTTTAAAATTTGAACTATGTATTTCAATGAAAAGAGACAAGAGCTCGCTCCGTTCGTCAACCTGCGGAGCGACGTGGGCTTCAAGGCCGTGTTCGCGGACAGGAACAACAAGGACATCCTCATCGGGATGCTGAACCAGATTCTGCCTCCCGAGGCGAGGATCGAGGACATCAAGGAATATTCCGACCGGGAGCAGCAACAGGATGTGATCTACGGGAAGAAGACAGTGCTCGACCTGGTCTGTGTGGACAAGGACGACAGGACGTTCATCGTGGAGATGCAGGCCTCGGAGGAGGACAGCTTCTTCGAGAGGTGCGTCTATTACGCGTCAGGACTGTACCATCTGGAACTGTCGGAGGGGGATCTGTACGGGAAGCTCCACCCAGTCTATGTGGTCTCCTTCCTGAACTATCGCCTGAGGCACGACGACGAGTCGCTCTGGGACACCGACCACCTCATCTCCTACTGGCAGTTCACGGAAAAACGCACCGGAATGGTTGCGAATCAGACAATTAGTGTTATCTTTGTGGAGATGACACTGTTCACCAAGACGCTGGAGGAGTGCGTGACGGAGTCCGACAGGCTGTTCTACATATTCAAGAACAGTGAAGGCTTCCAAAGGATCCCCGAATGGATTGAGGAGGCCGGCGGGATCTCAAGGCGGCTCGCCGAGGCGTGTGAGGTGGCGGCGTTCGACAAGGAGAAGAAACTTAAATACGAGATCGACAAGATGAACGAGAGGGACATTCTGGCGCAGCGCGTATTCGCCGAGCGCAAGGGCTTCGAGAAAGGCTATGCCGACGGAGAGGCCAAAGGAATCGCAGATGGCATGGCCCAAGGCATGGCCCAAGGTATGGCCCAAGGTATGGCTGAAGGCATGGCCCAAGGTAAGGCTGAAGGTAAGGCTGAAGGTAAGGCTGAAGGAATAACCGAAGGTAAGACCGAAGTAGCCAAGGCCATGCTGGAAATCGGTATGCCGATAGGGCAGATCCTACAGTTGACCGGGCTTACCAAAGAGCAGATAGGGGCTTTAAGGTGATGTTTTTAACTGCCATTGCCAAAGAAAGAAGGCGGCCGGGGTTTCCGGTCGCCTTCTTTTGTTGGATTGACTGAATGCAGGATTACTTCTTGAAGTACATGCTTTCTTCGTTGCTTCCGTTGTAGTTGGCCTGATAAATCACGTCATAGCTGCCTGCAATGGAAGCCTTGTCGGTTGAAGTGGCCTTCGGAATAGAGATTCCGCAGATGTAGTACTTGCCGTTACTGGTCATCTGACCTGCACCATAGTACTGGTACTTTAGGGTCTTCAGGTCTTCGCTTACCGTGAACCAGAGCCACTCGTAGTTGGAATCGGAGAATCCCTTGTCACCAGGAGCAAAGTTGTAGTTGCCCCAACCGTTTCCGCCAGAACATTCAGGAATATATGTGCAGAACTTTCCGTCTGCGGCTTTCTGGGCTGCGCGGCGGTCAAAGAACACACCGAATTTGACAGTCCTTTCATTGTAGTCAATCTCGACACAAGCGTCCAGAACCGAATCAAGATAAAGGCCCTTGATGCCAAGGTTGTTTGTGTGCTCTTTGCCAGCGGCATCCTTCAAGGTCTCTCGCTGACGTGGCTCACCGAATGTGACAACAGTTTTGTCCGCATTGGTGTTACCCTTACCCAGTGTCTTGTTAGGGTCAAATAATTTCGAGTAAAGCGTCCAGCTTCCCTTGAAGTCGTTGGCTCCGATCTGGGTGAAGATGTAGGTGTGACCGTTGTCAAGCACAACCTTTCCGACGCGTACGCTACCGGTCTTGTTCTCCCCGACTGTAAGGACACCATCTTTCACTGTGATCCACTTGCTAGCGCTCTCAACCTTCGCATAGACATCATGGACTTTATATTCCTCATCGCCGATCCAATAGTTGAACTCTTTGGCGTCAACACCCTGAACGATCTCGGTCGTCTTTCCTGCCGTGATGTTCGTGACCTCAAGCGCATTGCCGTAGGTGGTAGTCTGGATGTGGGAGATGAGGTTGGTGTTGGTGTACTCTCCACCTACAGGCCAGATGGCGACGTAAGCGGTGGAGGTGCATTTCACCGTGTCAACAATGGCAGGGACGGTGATTGCACCTTTCGTGCTTGACTTTTCAGGAGAATCAAGCATCAGTTCAATCTTGTTGTACTGTGCGTCTCCACCAAGCGTTATTGTGGTCTCGCCTTGTTTGACTCTGGTTCCCTCCGGATAAGACACCACGATCTTTGCGATACCGGTCTTGTAGGCGAGTGATACGGAGCCCTTACCTCCTGACAGGCCGCTGACAGGGGTGGAGCCAACAATCACCTGATGTGCCATGGCATCAGCAAGCGTACCTTTCTGACCGCTCAAATTCACAAATGTCGGAGCGGATCCATAGTTCACGAGATTAGTCTCGTTGTTGTCAACATAGACGAAAGCCGTTTCTGCGTCATTCGGCACGGCCACACGGTTGCTGAATGACGCGGTCTTGCCTTCTGCCGCCTCGCCTCTGAGGATCTGGGTTCTTCCCACTGAAGTACCGTCAGCCTTCGCGAAACGTATACGGAGGAAATCCTTGGCTGTGAAAGCAGTCTTCATGCCCTCACCCTGTGCGGACGGAAGGGTAGCCTCGATTGTCAAGGCCTTCACGGTAGCGTTTTCATCCTTGAACTCCTTCACATCCTCTCCCTTGTCGCAGGCTGAGAACATTACCATTGCGGAAAGAGCGCAAGCGAATGTCAATAATATTTTTTTCATCTGAATATAATTCTAGTTGTGGATAATGACTGTTAGTTCCAGTAAGGATTGCCCTGACGCTCCTTCTGAGGAATCTCCCAAGTGAAGCCTTCGGCAGGAATCTGAGTCTCGCTCCAATGGTTCGCTCCACGGGCGTTCTGAACGCCCCAGCGCTTCTGGTTGAAGAACGCCCAATCGCCTTCTCCCCACATCTCGATGCGCCACTGAAGTTTGACCATCTCCATAACACTCTTGCCAGGCATCGTGTTGTCGCATGTCATGGCGGTGGCGCCGCTCTTTGTGCGGGCCGCAAGCAGTTTGTCAAGCAATGCCTTTGCCTGAGCGTCCTGCCCACCCTGAGCGTATGCCTCAGCGACCATCAGCAAGACGGCTGAGGAACGGAGGTATATGTTGTCGGATGTGGTAGCCTCGTTCGTGTGGTTTTTGTAACCGATAGCCGAGGATGCCGCCCATTTGAGAGACGTGTATTTCGGCATAGTGTACTGGTACCATGTCGTGTCTGCTCCGTCGTTGGTGTAAACGTGGAAATCCTCGAAATCCTCAGGGAGAATGCAAGCCTTGCGGCAGTCATCATCCGAAAGTGCGTCATAGATTCCTTTGTCCACCTGATAGTAGCCTGAAGGGCTGCGCTTGAGGGCATTGAGACCTGCGTTAGTCCAGAAGATGTTGGATGAGCCTCTGGCACCGCCGAAAATCGCCTCTGGATTCTTCTCCAGATTGTAGAAGGCGTTCTGTGTGGCGTTGAAGTCGGATCCGTTCCAAGAGGTTCCCTGAGGCAGGGATGCGGTGACACCAGCGCGAGAGTTCACAGAGGCCAACAAGCTTGCCTTCATACCATAATCTTCTGCGTTGATCAGGTTAGGGAAATGGCTGAGGAGGTCATTCCCCGCCTCTATCACGGTCTTCCAGTCCTTGCTGTCGAGGGCGGCGCGACAACGGTAGTACTGTGCCACGGCACAGTCTATGTCGTAGATCTGGGCAGCCTCGTTACCGATGGTATAGCCTTTCTCTCCGAGCGTGGAATCGTGGAAAAGATCCACTGCCTCCTTGAGCGTAGTGTTGATCCAACTCCAGGTCTCGGCGACCGAAAGCGGAGCCTTGGCGGCATTATAGGTGTAGGCATCGTAGATCGGCCAGCCCTGCTTTGTAGTGGAGGTTACATCCTGAAGGTCTGTGTAGCGCTCCATCAGCATCATGTAGCAGATAGCCTTCATTGTCAGTGCCTGGGCGCGGCTGGAACCCATTCTTGGATACTTCTCGACACGCTCCTCGGTAAGGAAGTCAAGCGCCTTGAGTGCGGGTCCGAGCTTGAGTACAGGGGCGAGATAGTAGCCATAGTTCTGGATCTCCTGATCTGTTCTCCAATAAGTGTTGTTTGCAAGATTCTGATACCAAGTCGAGTATGTTCCTTGATTCAGTCTATCTCCTTCAACCACATCGCCAGACTGGCAGAAACGGCGAAACTCAAAATTGGATTCGTAAGCGGAAGCGTTGGAATAGCCACCGGCGATCGCAGCGTTGTAGATGTTGATGTAACCCGGCAGAGAACCAACGAGACCTGTCAGAACCTGCTGCTCAGCTTCCTCGCTTCCATTGATGAATTCTGCCATCTCATCATCCGTGAAATAGTTCGGATTGTTGACATCCAGCAGTGAGGTGCAGGATGAAAAGCTCAAGCCAAGGATCGCGGCAGCCAAAAGACTTTTATATGTTTTCATATTTATTCGCGTTTAATTTTAGAAATCAAGATTCAAACCGATGGTGAGAGTCTGCATCTGTGGGTAGATGAAGGTGTCAACCTCTTTTCCTCCGATTGTTGAGAAAGTAGGATCCACACCTTTCTGCTGAGAGAAAATCAACACGTTGTCAGCTGAGACGAACGCACGGAGGGCACTGATGTTGACTTTTTTTGTGAGTTTCTTAGGCAGGGTGTAGCCGATGGTCACGTTCTTCACACGGAAGTAGCTTGCGTCAAAGAGGCTCATGTCTGTGTAGTTGTGAGAGCCTGGCAGCAAAGATCCATCAAGATAGTAACTGCTTGCGCCTGAACTTGGGAACCACTGCATAGGGTAATAGGCACTGGTGTTGTCCGGATTCCAGGTGTTGCCCACGAGATCCTTTGAGACAGGAATACGCTGTCTGCCCATAGATGAGCCGCGGAACAGATGCTGGGAGTACTCCATAGAGAAGAACTTGCCTCCGATCTGGTAAGCGGAAACGACGCTGAAATCGAAATCTTTCCATTTCAGGCTGAGGGTAAGACCTCCGATCCAATCAGGAGTGGCTGATCCTACCTCGTAGTAAGATGCGTCTGCCGCCACGTCTGTCTTGACATTGTCACCCACCTTATAGTTGGCGTAACGTCCTCCGTGCTCGTAGACACCTGTGGTCTCGTTCATATTCACATCATAGTAAGTGACTCTGTGCCAATAAAGCGGAAGACCGGATTTTTCGTCCACACCGGCATATTTAGGCATATAGAGGTTGAAAAGATCCTTCCCTTCTCCACGGAGGTAGAATATTCCTCGTCCGGCGTGGCTTGCAGTTCCGGCCTGCGCCATATCCTCAGTCGCGACGGTCCAGCAGCCCTTAGGGAGATCCATGGTCTCGTCGTAGTTCGGAATCTGGTCGGCAGGAACGCTCAGAAGCGTGGTGCGGTAGTGTGTTCCGTTGATGCCAACGCTGAGGGTGAGATCTTTCTTGCGGATGATGTCAGCGTCGAGTTCTATCTCGAATCCTCTGTTGCGGACCTTGGCAGCGTTTCCAAGAACGGTGGTGTAGCCGGCGCTGGCTAGAGGGGAGACTGACTGATTGAAGAGAGAGTTGACAGTCTTGTGGTCATAGAAGTCAAGCGCACCGGTGATGCGGCTCCTCAGGACACTGAAGTCAAGGCCGAGGTCAAACTGGTGGATGTTCTCCCAAGTCAGGTCGGAACGAACCAAGTCGTTGCCGGTTCTGATAGCGGTTGAGGCAGGAACGCCGGTACCGCTTGAGCTTGTCTGCCACGTGGCGACAGCGTAGTACCAGTAGTGGTTGAGATAATAAGAGGTAAGACCATTGGAGTTACCCGTCACACCATAGCTGGCGCGCAGCTTGGCGTTGTCAAGCCATGTCTTCATCTCCTTAAGGAAGCTTTCCTCTGAGAAACGCCAACCGGCTCCGACTGACCAGAATGTACCCCAGCGGTTGTCCTTTGTGAACTTGGAGGCGGCATCACGCCTGAGGGATCCAGACAGATAATATTTGCTGTCGTAGTTGTAGTTGAAACGGCTCAGGTAAGACTCTGTCCTGTAGATGTTTGTACTGAAGCCAGGGGTAGTGGAGTTCTCACCACCAGCGTTGACATAGCGGCCGATGAAGTTTCCGGCGATGGCATAACCCGGAATCAGCTCGTAACCAGTGCCGAAATTGAGGTCATCCCTGTTCAGATCCTCATACTCGTGACCTAGCATAGCGTCAACGTGATGCTTGTCGAAGTCCTGATTATAGGTAAGGATCTGCTGGGTGTTGATGATTCGGCGCTGGTAGGTCTTGATACCGAATCCTCCGTTAGGAGTTCCGCGGCCCGCGACACTGTTCACGTACATCGTACGTTTCCAGTGTGACTCGTCCATATTGAAGTTCACGTTGAAGTTGAAATACTTCAGGAAATTGACATCGGCGAACAGACGGGTTGTCCATGTTGAGATGTCCTGACGCTCGATGTTGGTCTCGGCGATGTACTTGAAGTCACTGCCATAAGGACTTGTGGCGACACCGAGCGGTGAATACGAGGCGTTCTTGGTGTTCAGAATCTTGTCACCGTTGGCATCGAGAACATAGTCACCGTTCTTGTCAATGGTGTAGACTGGCTCGATTGGCTGCCATCCTTTGACGTGAAGCATGGCGTTGCCATACGCTCCACCGATCTGACGGGAGCCCCACTTACCGGCCTGAGCTCTGGTGCTGGTCTTTGAATAGCCGACATTGGCGCCGATCTTCAGCCACTTGAGAGCCTGGGCATCGACATTCATACGTCCGCTGTAACGCTTGTACGAGCTCGCAATCAAGAATGAAGGCTCGTCCTGATAACCTAGGGAAGCGTAGTAGTGGATCTTGTCTGATCCGCCGCTGGCCGAAAGGTTATATTCCTGACGGAAAGCTTTTTTGAACATAATGTCAGCTGCGTCACCATTGTAGAGCAGCCTTGCGTCCTTGTTGATTTTTCCGGTTACTGGATCGACAAGGTAAGCACCACTCATAGTCGCGGATGCGTTCGAGCCGGATCCCGTAGGCGTGTAGATCGCCCCAGGAACATTGTAGGCCATATTGTTGCCGAGTGCGTTCTTCTGGAACTGGGTCTCGCTTCCGTTGTAGTCGAACAGGTGCTGGCTGGCAAATAGCCTTGCCTCCTCGTCTGTGTGGTTCGGAGTGGCGATGTTTGTGTAGTAGTTGCCGTTCGCATCAACTCCAGGAAGACCGGTTCCGTTCACGCCGTAACGGTAAGAGTTGTAGATTGACTGCCAGGCATATTCATAATACTCAGCGGCGGTGTCGATCGAGTTGACGTTGTAGTTTCCGATGGAGTTCCATCCCCAGCGGCTCTGGAAGGAGATCTTTGACTTGCCTTCGGAGCCTCTCTTGGTGGTGATGAGGATGACACCGTTACCCGCTCTTGATCCGTAAAGAGCGGTTGACGCCGCATCCTTGAGGACAGTCACGGAAGCTATGTCGTTAGGGTCCAACTGGGAAAGAGGGTTCTCATAAGTGGAGTTGGTCTGCTGGGCCACACCGTCGATCACGACGAGGGCAGCGGCAGAGGCTCCGTTGGTGGAGCTGACACCACGCAGACGGATAGCCATGTCATAACCAGGCTGGCCATCGACCATTGAGACCTGAAGGCCTGGAGCGGCTCCTTCCAGTGCTCTGGAGACCGTGGTCGTGTTCTGAATGGCGACGATGTCTGACTTCACATCGGTGATGGAACCGGTCACATCTTTCTTTTTCTGAGTACCGTAGGCGACAACCACGACCTCGTCGAGGTACCTGTTGTCACTCTGGAGAACTACATTGATGACAGCCGAGGAGCCAACTTTGACTTCCTGTGTGGTGTAACCAATGCTTGAGATAACAAGGATGGCTCCCTGTTTCACGTGTGGCAGACTGTAGTTACCGTCAAAGTCTGTCATTGTGCCTGTGGTCGTGCCCTTTATGAGGACATTGGCCCCGACACAGGGTTCCCCTGTCTCGTCCGTGACCTTTCCGGAAACGGCGGACTGGGCGAATACCTGCACCCCGACTAACAGGAGCGCAAGCAAAGCTGTGATGAAACGTTTACCCATAACTGTTTTTAATAATGGTTTTGTGATTTTCTCAATCAGTCTTGTCAAGTGGATTGCAACAGTGTCACGAATATGCGGGGACATATTGCCGGACAAGCCGGCGGCAGCGTAAAACGGCAGAAGCAAGTACGAGTATGGTCATAGTTTACCTTGTGCTATTATACGTCTGTGACTTAAACCAAAAACATTGGCAAAAGTAAGGAATATTATCCCCCGCTTTTTTGAAATATTGATAAAAAATACTTTGAAATTTGATTTATACCTAAAATTTTACGCAAACCTTTTCGCAAAACAGCGCAAAATGGGTTCGTAATGTGAAATTTATGACCAAAATCATACTGCGGTCTCATAATTTGTCAATCTACTGATTTGATAAAAATCCGATTGAAAATCAGGACACGACACAGGAGGGCAGGAACATTTTTCAAAGTACTTTCACCAAAAATTTTCCGATATATTCTACTATTAGTTTTATATTTGCGCTTTATGTACAATATTTATGATTTTGTGATTTTGCTAAATCAGTAGTTTAACAAAACCATTATAAAAAGCAGTTATGGGTAAACGATTAATTACGACTCTGCTTGTGCTCCTGACAATCGGGGCGCAGGCATTCGCCCAGTCGTCTGTCTCCGGTAAGGTCACGGACAAGACTGGTGATCCACTCGTAGGTGTGAATGTCCTCGTCAAGGGGACGACCACCGGAACTATGACAGAACTTGATGGTTCCTGGAGCCTCCCGGATGTGAAGTCCGGCGCAGTTCTGGTCTTCTCATCCATCGGCTACGCCACACAGGAAGTAACTGTTGGCTCACAGAAGCTCATCAATGTCGTTCTGACCGATGATTCCAACTTTCTCGACGAGGTTGTCGTCGTAGGTTACGGCACAGCCCGCAAGAAGGACGTGTCCGGAGCCATCGCAAGCGTCAACTACGGAAGCAACAAGGACATCGCCAACCTGCCTAACCCTAACGCATTCGTGGCGTTGTCAAGTAAGGTCGCCGGTCTCCACTACCTTCCTACGAACTCTGCTTCGGGAAGCAACCTCAGCACGATGACCCTTCGTGGACGTAACACGATCCCTTCAAGCACATCAGCAAATGCTGAAAGCACCAACGCCCCGATGATCATTGTCGACGGAGCGATCTTCTACGGTTCCATTCAGGAGATCCAGACCAACGACATCCAGAGCATCGACGTGATGAAGGACGCTTCCTCAGCGGCCATCTACGGATCCCGCGCCGCCAACGGTGTGATCGTCATCACGACCAAGAGCGGACGCTCCGACAAGCCGACCGTCAACTTCAACGCCGACCTTAAGTTCAACAGATGGGGACGCAGACCACAGATGCAGACCGATGACCAGACTTTCATCGAGCATCGTTTCCTTGCGATGAAAGCCGTCGGCAAGGTCACCGATGAGGATCAGGCTCTCCCTGGAACGGTGTTCTCAGAGCGCGAGCTTGAGGTCTACAACAGCGGAAAGAAAGTGGACTGGTTCGACGAGATCTCACAGAGCGCTCCTTCACAGAGCTACAGCCTGAGCATCTCAGGAAGGAAGAACGCCACATCCTACTACATCTCCGGCGGCTATGACAGGACCAGAGGTGTGCTCAAGGGCGACAACTACCGCAAGTTCAACGTGATGTCCAAGGTGGACACCAAGGTGGCCGACTGGCTCACCGTAGGTCTCACAGGACGTTACCTCGGAGCCAAGAGCTGGGGATGCACCCCTTCGATGCAGTCCGCGACCTGGATGAGTCCATATTCCTACACCCACGCCAACATCGCCGGCTACGAGGACTGGATCAACTCCAACCCTACAGGCGAGGACAAGGTCAACCCGCTCTGGGGACGCGAGAACGCCAGCTACCTTTGGACTGACAACCAGACCGTCAACTACAACATCGGCGGAGTGGCTTATGCCCAGATCGACTTCCCGTTCCTTCCAGGACTGCAGTACAAGCTGACCCTCAATGCCCAGCGCAACACCTCACAGCAGGATCTGTTCAACAACCCTCAGCTCTACCTTGACACGAGAGTGGAGAGCGACCTTGCCAATCCTTATAAATATGTCGGAAGCGCCAAAGGTTATGTTCGCGACTACCACACGTCAAACTGGAACATCGACAACATTCTCACCTACACGACCGACATCAAGCAGCACCACTTCGACGCTCTTGTAGGTTACACACGCGAGGCCTACAACCAGGAAGCCATCAGGATCGACTTCAGCGAATTCGACATTCCTGCCGCCGCTGACCTCGGAACCTATGGTCTGGATCTGTCCAACGCCAGCAATCTGCAGGCCGCCCGTCAGAGAACCAGCTGGCAGAGAATCTCCTATCTTGGCAGAATCAACTACAACTACGCCAACCGCTACTACCTGACAGGTAACTACCGTCGTGACGGTTACTCAGCCTTCGCTGACGGGAACAAGTGGGGTGACTTCTTCGGAGCGTCTGCCGCCTGGACTCTCAGCAACGAGAACTTTATGAAAGATGTAAGCTGGCTCGACTTCCTGAAACTCCGTCTTTCCTGGGGTCAGAACGGATCCAGCGCCGTGGCCGCCTACTCCACCATCGCCGGAATCAACAAGACCTACACATGGATCGGAGAGCAGAGCGTCTACGCCCTCTATGTCAACGGACTTGAGAACAAGAGCCTTACCTGGGCCACCACTTCCAAGTGGAACCTCGGATTTGACTTCGCTGTCCTCGGCTCAAGACTTGACGGTACAGTCGATGTCTACACTTCAGCGACCACAGACCAGCTCCTCAACAGGTCAATCCCTTACGTCGCAGGATTCCCTTCAGTGGACGCCAACGCCGGCAAGGTGACCAACAGAGGTGTCGAGATCACTCTCCATTCTGTCAACCTCAACGGTGACGGCGTGAACACGCTGAACTGGGAGAGCAACCTCACCTTCGACCTCAACCGCAACAAGATCGTGAAGCTGTTCGACGACAACAACAACATTGATGTCGCCGGTGTCACAAATACAGGCTACGACTCAAATTACGCCCTGATGCCAGGACACTCTATCACCTCCGCCTGGGACTACAAGCTTCTTGGAATCTTCCAGAGCAAGGAGGAGATCGAAAACTACAAGAGGTCAGACGGAACAGTGATTATGCCTGACGCGCAGCCTGGTGACCTCAAGTTCGCGGACATCGACGATGACGGAAAGATCACCACAGCCGACAAGGACTGGATCGGAGATATGGATCCTCTCTTCACCGTCAACTTTGGCAACACCTTCAGCTGGAAGAATTTCTCTCTCTATTTCAGTTTCCGCTGGATGCAGGGCAACGACAAGCACTTCCTCGGCTACGATCCTAACGGCTTCGGCATCGGAACTACCGACAACCAGCTTGACATCAACCCTTGGACTGAGGAAAACCACTCCGACAAGTATCCGAGATACGGCTACGGCAACCCTTATGGCTACAACTACTGGAATCAGCGCAGCTTCCTGAAGCTGAAGGATCTCACTCTGTCCTACAACTTCAACACGAAGCTTCTCCGAAAGGCGAAGATCCAGGGTCTGCGTCTCTACGTTTCAGCCACCGACCTCTTCACCATCACAGGATGGTCAGGTCTTGATCCTGAGAACGGAGGAACTGTCGCCGCTGATATGTCAAGTACACGTTACGGCTCGACACCTACCTACAAGACAGTATCCCTCGGAGCCAACATCACATTTTAATCAGAAAGCGTTATGAAGATTAGAAAATATATTCTTGCGACAGCGGCCGCCATCGCGACGCTCGCTGTGACGGGTTGCGAGAGCGACAAGAATTTCCTTGAGGAAAAGTCCTACACTCTCAACACGAAGACTTTCTACAACAGCCCTGCCGACGTTGAGCTCGCCATCAACTATGGCTACGCCAGAGTGCAGTACCTTCTGCTTGGAGTAATGCACAACTCTTGCTCTTGGCTGCTAATGGGTTGCGGCCTTGACACGTTCACCACCACCAACAACAATGGAATCGGCGGTGGCAACTGGGACAACGGCTACAATGGCAATGATGGTTTTATTGATCACTGGTTCAGGAACCAGTACTACGTCATCTATGACATGAACAAGGTGATCCAGACCATCAACACCAAGGAACTCAACTGGAACAACGACGCCCAGAAGAACGAGTGCCTCGCTGAGGCAAGATTCCTCAGAGGCTGGTTCTACCGCAACCTTGCCGGTCTCTACGGTGGAGTGCCTGTCGTGACAGAGCCTACCGAGGAACTTTGTCTTGACTTCCCGAGAAACACCCGTACAGAGGTTTGGGAGCAGTGCTACGAGGACTTCAAGTTCGCGAGCGAGAATCTGCCTCAGGCCGCCTCAGCGACAGGCCGCGCCACCAAAGCAGCGGCTGACCACTACCTCGCCGAGATCTGCAACACTCTCGGAAAATTCGACGAGGCGATCCAGGCCGCCACAAGAGTGATCAGCAGAGCCGACGGTGACTACCACCTTATGACAGCCCGCTACGGACAGCGCAAGGATGAGTCAACCGACCGTTACGGCCACTCACTCAACCCTTACTGGGATCTCTTCCAGATTGGCAACCAGAACTTTGAGGACGGCAACAACGAGGCCATCTGGGTAGCTCAGTTCAACTACGGTACCTACAGCACCGGTGGTGGCGGAAACTCTTGGTGGAGATGCCGTTACAACCAGGCAGAGGCTGCGATCAACTCCAACTGGATCCGCTCCAACAACACCCGCAAGACCATCGACGGCAAGGAGAATGTAAGAATATTCGGTGACGGCGGCTTCTATTTCGCCGACGGAAAGACCGAGGCAAGCTCCGCCCGTCCTGACTCAATCGGAACAATCGGAGTCTACGGCCCGGCTATGCGTCCTACAAACTTCTTCATCTACAATGTATGGAACGACAAGAATGATTTCCGTGGATCAGAGACCATGATCCAGCACAACGTTTGGCAGCCAAGCGGCGAAAAAACATGGCCTCAGGCCATCGCCGACGTCGCAAGACTGTACCCGTCCTACACGCTTACTCCTGCCGACACTGTAGGCTACTGGCCACGCCTTTGGAAGTTCTCGACTGACAAGCGCGGAACAGAGTCTTCAGGACCGACATGGCAGCAGTACAACTGCGATTGGTATATCGCCCGTGTGGCAGAGACCTACCTGCTTCGCGCCGAGGCTTACCTTGGCAAGGGTGACAAGGTCAACGCCGCCAACGACATCAACGCCCTCAGGAAACGCGCCGGAGCAGCTGACTGCTCAGCCTCCGATGTCACCCTCGACTACATCCTCGACGAACGCGCCCGTGAACTCTTCGGTGAAGAGCATCGCCGCGTGACACTCTCTCGTCTGTCCAACAACCCTAACCTCGCTTCCCTCAACTACGGCAATGTCCTTGTCAACAGAGTTAAGAAGTACGGTTGGAACTACCCTAACTCGACAGACGGAATCGTTCGTCCTAACATCCACGACTACGACTATGTGTTCCCGCTTCCTAACGGATTCATCCAGTCCAACACCGGAAGCCAGATCCCTCAGAACATCGGTTGGGACAACGGTACCTACGACAACAGCAAGTAGTCTGACTGCTTGACAGACACGATAAGCGCTGGCTCAAGGGCCAGCGCTTTTATTATATTAAGAAACAACTATTTACGAAAAATTACATCCGTACCGGGCGTGTCTCGTAGGGCGGTGGCGATGTCGTGAGGATTGACTGTGGCCTTGCGTTCCATCAGTTCGGGAAGGTTGTAGGAATTCATCTGGGACTCGTAGTACTCCAGAGGGTCTCTCTGAGGGAGAAGGAAAGGTTTGGAAGCCTTGCCGTCACCGTCGATGTGGCAGATGAAAGGCCTTGTGTGAAGGCCGTCCAGACGACGGCTGCTGAAGACCAGCCAACGGCTGTTGCCGCTCCACGAATGGTAGCTGTCCACATCGTCGGAATTGGCTGCGTCAAGCGGGAATATCTCACCGGACGAAAGATCCGCGGCCCAGAGGTCGGCGTCCTTGTGCCAGATTGAGAAGTTGCCATATTCACAAAGAGTGAAGACAAGGAATCTGCCGTCAGGGGATATTCTTGGAAATGAGACGCTTCTGTCGTTCGCCGCTCCGTTGTAGAGCGTGTCCACCGCATCGCCGAACGTGGCGCTCTCGGGGTCGAAGTCAATGCGGCAGAGGCTGTACTTGACTTTTGAATATTCATCTGGCATCGGCGAGACCGCCTTGGCAGAGCAGAAGTAAAGGCTACGTCCGTCTGGCGAGAAGGTCGGGAAGGTCTCGAACGAGTCCTCAGAGCGGGTCAGCGCCGACCAGAAGATCTCGTGGCTCTCCACGTCATAGACTACCACGTCAGATTCGGAGTCATAGACCTCGATGCGGTTCTCATTGTGGCTGAAGAAGTTCTGGTTCGTCTTGTTGACCGAGAAAGCGACATATTTCCCCGAAGGATGCCAGTAGGGGTAGACAAGGGCACTGATGGTGGAATCGGTCTTGGTGTTCAGTTTCTCGACCTTGTCATTCAGGATCATCGCTGTCCCGCCGAACTCGGATCTCGCATGGAAAAGCATTCTGGAGGGATCCCTCTGGCAATAGGTGTGACAGTTGACGCAGTTGCCTCCGGTCAGCGAATTTTCGAAAACAGCGGTCTGTGAATATGTCTCCAGACACCTCTGGTAAATCCCCATCTTCTTCCAAGCCTGATAGCCGGGAGGGATGAGCCTGTAGGAGAGGTACGGATCGATCTCGTCCGGCGACACGCTGATTGTGAACGGCTTGAGCGACACCCACTTCTCCCCTCTCTTGACTGCGACGGTGAGTGTGATGTCATCCC
>UMGH01009576.1_pt1 | contig 18126 bp, 25 predicted proteins | sample 1965231 | NCBI WGS metagenome assembly UMGH01 (sample SAMEA4836068, study PRJEB28245) | human gut metagenome | biome: gut microbiome; material: fecal sample | place: Denmark | collected 2008 | reverse complement strand
GCGCCTGATCGAGCTTGGCCGTATTATCCTTCAACGCCGTCTGATTGTCAGCCAGGTCTTTTTGGATCTGCTTGACCTCTTCAGGCGAGACGGCGGAAGCCACGGTCACAGTGGCAATCGCAGACCAGTCAGACTTATTGCCAGCATGGTCCACGGAGCGCAGCGCATAAGAGTGCTGTGAGCCGCCCGTCAAACCGGTGATGACGTAATCGCCCTGCCCCGACTGGGTGGCGCTGATGACCTGCATTCCAGCCGCATTGATGCCCTCGCCCACCTCGATATGGTCGAAGTCAGGCTCCATCTGCGCGCCGGCAGCGGTCTTGCCGTCCCAGTGGATGGTGACCACGCCAAGCTCAGAGGAAAGCAACGGCTTGGATGGTACGGCGCATGGCGTCGTATCCGATTCGACGGTGGCCACGAAAACGCTCGACCATTCACCAAGCTTGTCCGAATACGTCGGCACAGCCCTGACGCGCACCTCGATTTGAGTGCCGCAATCCAAACCGCCGAAGCCAAGCTGCGTCTTATCAGTCGTGCCAGCGGAATGCCAGGGCGCGCCATCCACGTGCTTGCGCCACTCGACGGCATAATTGCCGATTTCGATGGCGGTGTTATTCGTCGCTTCGGTCACTGCAGACCACGAAGCCGTGGCCAGACCATGCGCGAAACCGTCGCTGCCGATATAGGCATCAGTCTGCACCACAAGACCAAGCGGAGCCTTCGGCACGCGATGGTCACGGTCTGACGAGGCGGTCGTGCCGCCCTCGCTGCCGGCCAATGCCGCGCCTCCTGTAATGCCCTTAATCTTCTTCGCCTGCTTGACCGAGGCATCATACTTGATATCGTTCAGAGCGATGCTGACGGATAGTCCCTCGCCCTGGCGCATGCTCAGGTCGATTTCCTGAACGCGCACCTTCTCCCCATGCGTGATGGTCGGAGCCGTAATCCAATCGCCAGCATGATAGTCGACGAGCGGCAGACTGTCCACGTCGGAAACGATGAGGTCGCGCGTGTACTGGCCACGCACCCTTGCCGAGTCATCCAAAGTCGACTGCATAAAGGCTTGAGCGGTGTCCTTGTCGGACACGCCACCCTGCGAGGCATAGGATTCCCACTTGCCCCAAGGCGTCGGCGCACTCGGATTGTCCATGCGGAAAAGCAGATTATTGTCACCCTCGACGAGGATCGTGCTGGCCAGATCCGCGATTGATTCCTCGTATGGAGCCTCGCCGATGTCACTGGCAAGCCGGAGCACGACCTGCTTGCTTAGATCGCGGCTCAATGCCCTGCTGTCCGCATTCCACAGTTTCAGCGTGCGGCCGGACGTGCGCCAGTCGCAGCCTCCACCATTGACCAGAGATGACAGGATCGTCTGCAGATCCGTGCCGAGGCTGTAGTAAAGCGTGTATTTCCTCGCCCATGCAGCGCCGCCCGCATCCTTCGCCGTATCGAAGCCGAGCGTCAGGCCGGTGGCCACGCCGCCACGCTGACGGTTCTCGTCAAGCATGGTCTTCAAAATCACGCCCGGATTAGCCGAATAAAATGGCCTCTTGCCTTTGTTGTCACCATCCGCGAGCAGATGCGAAGAATCGTTGTTCTCCGCCTTGCTCAGCAGCCAGCTGATCGACTGTCCGGAATAGGTGACGGTGCGCGTCCGGTCATCGGTCTTGCCGGAACGGCCCGTGATGACGAAACGCGCGTTGTCAGGCTCGCGATAGCCGGTTCCGTCAGACACTTCCACGGCCACCTCAAGACCATCGGTAAGCTCTCGGTCGAATGCCTGCGCGTCACCGGACAGCATCGAATACTCGATCGAGATGGCGCCATCATCATTGTGGAGCATGGACGCGCTGAAGCTCACCGGCTCCGCAAGGACGCCGATACGCGCGCCGAAAGGCCTGTAGGCCACGAGACGGGCATGAAGGGACTTTGCCATGAATCACTCCCAGGATTGCAAAAACCGGCAGACCACCTTGTCCGTGCCGCCGGTCTGTTTGATGGTGGTGCGATAATCGCCGGAATCGATTGCAGGCCACACTTGCAGTGGCTCGGTGGTCCAGTCGACGCCATTCGACGCATCCGTGCCGCCCGACCATGCGTCGGCGTTGGCAGCCGTCCACGCCTTGCGATTGGCTGCATCGACGAAGAGGTAAGGTCGTGAGGCGTCGCGTTTGCCGCCCCACATGAGATTCGTGCCACTCACCGGATCTGAAATGGTCACGCCAGTGGCGGCACCGAAGCGCAATACCAGCGTGGTGATGGGCGCGTCCGACAGCCATCCGTCGGGAAGCGTGTCGAAAAGCATGGACGGCGAATTGTTCGGCAGTCCTGTCCAGCGTGTCCAATACCCCTTGTCGCTCGGCTCGGGAACCCCGCCCGGCAGCAGCCTGCCACCCGACGCGGCCAACGTCACCTCCTGCCACTGCACGCCACGCCAAAACACGTCCGGCAGTTGGAAAACGGCGGTCATGACGCGCAGATCACGGAACGGCCTCTCATCATCGTCCGGCTCGCAGCTCGTGCACACCGCTCTCGTGACCATGCTGCGCGAATAGCCGTCATCCGTTGTCTCCGTTTTGCCGAGCGTGAGCTTCGACGCATACAGGCACATGGCGCGGAAACGCGCGATCAGCGAATCGGAATCCGCACCCCACGCCGCCACCTTGACTGTCAGCTCCGGAGCATCCAACACCGGAATGGACGAGCCGACGATGAAGCCGTGCCGTCCTGGCACCTGCACGGTGTCAACGATCGGCGACAGCGCCGTGTAGTGCGTCGTGCCGACAAGCACGCGCATCCGCTCGGAATCGAGCGGCTGGCCGTTGAGAGAATAGCTGACCTTCATGCGCGAAACCTCCCAATCACCATTGCGGCATGGCCGCTGTCTGCAGCTTCTGCTGCGTGGAAATGCTCGTCGGCGCTATGGCCGGATAGTTGAACGTCTGCGTGATGTTCGTCACGCTCCCACCATTGCCGTAAGCTGCAGCGTTAACTCCACGCGAGGCGTTGGCGACGCCGACGGAATACGAGGCGTCCTGCGAAGGCAGAATGCCAGTCAATCGTCCGGCCGCCTTCTTCACCTTCGACGCGCTCTCGTCAATGCCGACCGCCATGCCCTCGCCGATCATCTCACCGACCTGATCGCGGAACACGCGTGACGGAGAATGGATGCCAAGCCTGCGTTTCACCCAATCCAACGCGTTCGTGGCCGCGTTGACAGCGGCAGTCACGAGCCTGCCTGCCGCGCCTGCGATGCCGGTCGCGATTCCGGTGATGATATTCAGTCCGACGCTACCCCAGTTAACCGATGTGAAACCGCGCATGATCTGGCCGACCATGCCGGGGATGGCGCCGATAAGCCGTGGAACCGACGAAATGAAACCGTTGGCCAGTGCGAAGAGCAGCTGTACGCCAGCCTGCAGGATCTGCGGGAGACGATTGATGATGCCACCGACCAGTTGTCCGATAAGGATCGGAGCCTTGCCTACCAAGTCCGGCATGGCGTTGATGAGGCCCTGCGCCAGTCCGAGGATAAGCTTCAAACCGCTGTCGATGATCTGCGGCAGGTTGTTGAGGATGCCTTGCACGAGGTTAAGGACGGCGTTGATGCCGATAGGGATGAGCTGCGGCAACTGGGCCGACAATCCATCCAGCAGCGTCGTCAGCACGGTCACCGCCGTGGACGCGATCTGAGGCAATGCCTGCACGATGCCCTGCAAGAGGTTCGTGACCATCGTCAATCCGGTTTGCAAAAACGACGGCAGGGTCGACGTGACCCACAATTGGAACTGGGCGAGCAGCTGGGGCAGGCTCGTCGAGATCCATGTCGTCGCGCTGGTCAGCAGCATCGTGCCGAGCTGTCCCAACGCTCCGAGCACTGGCGGAAGGATCTGCATGACCAGTGCCGGCAGCGTGCTGCCCAATGAGGAGAACAGTTGTGGCAGTGCGGCGGTGATGCCGGTGATGATCTGCGCGATGCGCGGACCCACGTTCTCGATGACCGTGCCGACCGAATCTACCAGCTGCTTGGTCAATCCGTTGATGTCGGCATTGTCCTTGCCGAGCTCCGCCAGCCAGTTCTGCCATGCGGCCTTCATCATGCCGACAGAGCCCTCGATGGTTGTCGCGGCCTCCTTGGCGGTGGTGCCGCTGATGCCCATCTGCTCCTGCATGATGTGGATCGCCTGCACCACGTCGGAGAACTTGTCGATGGACAGGTCGCCCATCTCCCCGTTCGCCTGCTTGACCTTGTTCGCGTCCTGGATCAGACGCTCCATCTCGGATTTCGTTCCGCCGTAGCCGAGCTTCAGATTGTCGAGCATGGCGTAGTTGCCGCGCGCCAGAGACTGGTAGGTCTGTTGGATGGACTCGATGTCGGTGCCCATCTTATTGGCGTTGTCCGACATGTCGACCATGGCGGTGTTGCCGAGTTCCGCGGCCTTCGCAGTGTCGCCGCCGAGCGAGCTGATCAGCGAGGCGGAAAAGCTCGTGACCTGCGTCATGTACTCGTTGGCGCTCACTCCGGCTGTCCGGTACGCTTCCGCCGCGTATTTCTGCACGGTGCCCGAAGCGTCCTTGAACAGCGTGTCCACGCCGCCGACGGCCTGCTCGTATGTCGCGTATGCGTCGAGAGCGCTCTTGCCGACGCCAGCCAAAGCCGCGACGGCGGTGCCGACGCCAGCCAGTCCGACCGTGGCGACGCCCTTCAGGGCGCCGACGGCCTTGCCCGACATGGAGCTGATCGCATTCCATGCGGTGTCTGCGCCGCTTTTGAGCTTGGAGCCTATCGCCGACGCGGCACTGCCGGCGGCCCCTGGAATCTGCGACAGCACGCCGCCGACCGCGCCGCCGACGTTGCCGAGATAGCCGCCGATGGCATTGCTGACGTTTTTGAAAGGTGCTGGTATCCTTGCCGCGATGGCCGAGCTCATCGACGAAAACTTTGCCGACAATGGCGCGGTAAGACGTGACGCGGTGGATTGCATGGCAGCGCCGGCAGCGCTCATGCCGTCGCGGGCTTTCGTGGCGATGCCGGAGAACGCCGACGTTGCTGCGTTTTTGACCCGTCCGAACGCGCCGGAGACCGGCTGGACGATGGTCGCGCCAAGATTCTTGAACGCCAATCCAAGCGAACCACTGCTGGAAGCGAGATTGTCCTGCGCGTCCTTGAGCGCCTTCTGCGCATCCTTCAACCGGTTCTCGGCCTGCGTCGCCCGGTCGGTCATGGTGGACAGCTTCAATCGAGCCTGTTCGAGCCTGATGGTCGCGGCCTCGGCCTGCGTGCTGCCCTCACCATGCTTGGCGATGGCATTGGCGACGCTCTCCTCGGCGGCACGCACCTGATTCGCCGCCGCCTTCTGCTGGAGCATGGCCTGACGGTATGCGGCCGTGGATTTCGCCACGTCACGCTCATAGGATTTCAGCACGTCAGCACTGAAATCGTTCGCCGACTGCTTGAAACCGGTTTTGAACGCGTGTCCGAACAGTCCGCCGCTTTTGCCGCCGTTCATGCTCGAATCGAAAGCCTTCGACGCGGCCTTGCCGCTCGCGCCGACCTCCTTGTTGACCACGCTGCGGAAACCCTTCATCGAGGGGAACACGCTGATGTGCGCGGAACCAAGTTCGCTGCCGAACGCCATGCGGCACCTCCACTATTCAGTTATTCAGTCTTCGTAAAGAGTCCGGAAAACCGGGCTCATGCCCTTGGTCTGTTCGCGCAGCCGCTCACGCTCGGCCTTCTCCCTATCCGCCCGCAATCGTTTCGCAAGCGAATCGAAAGGCTTCGGATACTCGTCGCTGCCAAGCGCGTAGACGACCGGTATCTCACCCCACCGGACCGGATAATCCAAGCCGTTGAGCTCCGCGCCCGTGTAGGATGACGGATCGCCGATAATCTGCTCGAGGAGCGCTATCGCGTCGCCGTAGCGGAGCCTGCCGCCAAGATCGGCCTGCAGACTCCACCCATGCGCCGTGAAATCGGCTCGGATCACGCTCCCGTGTTCGGCGAGCTGGCGGGAAAACCATTGGATTTTCCCAGTGAGGTGCCCTGCGCGCGCACCACCGCGTCGCCATAGTCGGACAGGAGGTTGAACACGACCTGCACCGGTTCGCCGTTCAGCTGCTCCGCCTGCTTGTCGCCAGCGAAGGCGCTCAGCATGCGCTTGAGCTGTTCGACGCTCTCCGTATCATCGGACGTGTTCGAAAGTCTCGTGAAATCGTCGATGCTCATCGACAGTGGAAGCTTGTACGTGCGACCGCCGGGCACGAGCGCCCAATACACATCGCCCTTGATGATGTGGCGCACCTTGTAGTTTTGCGCGATGGAGGCGAACGCCTCCTCATCGTTTTTTTCCGTCCACTGGTCGAAATCCTCGACGGTCGGTTTGAAGTCGGTGGAAGTTGAAGTCATTGTCTTGTCCTATCTGCTTTTCGCCTGCCTGCCGTGAAAAAAGAAGATTCCCGGACCGCGCAGACAGGCGAGATAGACGGTCCGGGAAGATTTTCGTCCGCCGGTCAGGCGGCGCGTGCGGTGACGGTGACAGTCAGATCGGGTGAGGTCACGCCGTCGTATGTGGCGTTGATCCTCGCGCTCCCGGCCTTGACGGCGGTGAGCGTGCCGCCATCGACGGTCGCCACGCCTGCATCCTTGGACTTGAACGTGGCCTGTCCGGTCACGTCCACGGTGGTCTTGTCCACATGGGTGGCGACGGCCTTGAGCGCGAGCTTCGCGCCTTGGACGACCGACGGCCTCGTATTGCCGTCAGCCGAGGTCACGGCCACCGCCGTCACGCTTTTGGGTCGTACCAGCTTTCGATCCAGCGGGTGTTCGGATGCTCCGCATCCACATACAGCGGATCCTTCATCCATTCGACGGTCAATGCTCGCCCTGTGACCGAGCCACGCTCCTGCTGGTCCGGCTCGTTGCCGGTGACCTGCATGACGCCGGCACGACGGTGCACACGACCAGTGTCGAAAGTCTCCTCCTCATACACCATCCACTTCGCATCCTGGATGATGTCGGCCACGTGGTAGACGCCCTGGGCGTCCGGCTCGCCGATGGTGATCTTGCGGGTCAGCGCGTTGTTTTCGGCCGGGCTGAAAGTCTGCGTGAGGCTGGTCGCTAACGGCAGCTTTTTGTAACCGTCCTGCAAAAACTCGATGGGGTCGTCGCCGTCGCGCGAATCCTGGTTGCCGCCGTCGGACTTGACGAGTCCGATGCATGCGGTCGACCGATTGTAGGCGGCCGGAAGTTCCGGCGTTGCATTGCTGGGTGCGATCATCTCCGGCGTGATTTTGTTTTCGGTGGAGTACGGGACGATCATGATGGCTGCGGTGACGAGCGCCTCCACCTGTCCCAGATCCATGCCTTGACTGTCTTTGGCCATGGCGTTTCCTTTCTTAGGGTTGTCTGATTCCGGCCGTCGAATATTCGGCGGTCATGTAGTAGTGGCACCATGCCGCGTCCTCTCCGACCGGGTACGGGCCGTTGCATCCGTCGGGCACGACGGCGCAGATGCGGCTGCCTTCGGCGAATCCGATGAGGATGCCGGGCTCTCCGGTCAGCACGCCGTACACGCGGGCCGCCAGATCACGGCATGGTTTCGTATCGTTGCGCGTCCATCCGAGCACGTTGACGCCTATCGACCTGTCGAACGTCACGCGGTTGGCGGATTGCGTGCCGCCGTCATCACGCACGACCACGAGCGGATAGGAACCGTCGTAACCGTCAGGGATACGGTTTCCGACCTGCAGGCCGGGGATGTCCGTGATGTTGGAGCGCAGCCATCCGGTGAGGAATAGTTCGAGGTCGGGTGGGATGACGCTTGCCATCAGACCCTCGCCTTCTTCAGCGCCTTGGCCAGATTGCCGGTCTGCGCCTCCACGAGCAGGGTCTTCGGGTCGTGGCCGACGACCATGACGGTCGTTCGGTGCTCCCTTTTAACCTCTTCGATTCCAAGTCCGTCGCGGTATGCGCCGGTATCGACCGGAGCGGACGCCTTCGCGTAGGCGAGGGCCCTGTTCGCGGCCAGCGTGGTGAGCGACTTGACTCCCGCGCTATTGAGAATCTCGTCGAAAAATTTCTGGTTGAAGTCGACCGATATCCTGCTTTTCGCCATTTGTTCAGCCCTTTCTCTCCGTCAGACGGCATTCCAAGGTCGGACGCCAGCCGGTGAATGCGTTCGCGTCCTTCGAGGGGAATCCGTCGACTTCCCACAAGCGTCCGTCGTCGGGGTCTGCGCGGATCCGGTCGCCGATTTTCACGTCGACTGTCGGATCAGGGATGGTGAGGTACGCCGTTGATTCGGTTTGTGTGTCGAGCGTGTCCGGCGTGCGGATGCTGGAGCTGGATGAGAGGGCGCCCATGATGGCGAGCTCGTCCGGAGGCACGCTCCAGTCTGGCTCGTTCTGCGCCGGATTGTACGGGTTGGCCTTGCGTTTGGCGCGCAGTCGCCGCCACTTGGTCACGCCCGGCATACGCCATCCGCCGCCACCGGCATTCATGTCGTCAAGCAGGCTCATGGCAATCCTCCAAGCCTGTAGGGTTTGAGCTTGTCCTTCTCCGCCTGCATGAGCGACACCACGTCGAAGCTCGCGCTGGAGCCGTTGGTGGACTGCGAGGTGACGAGCCCGACCGGACTCATGCCAGCTCGCTTCGCGGCGCTGATGAGCACCTGCTGCACGTCCGGCGCGTCATCATAGCCGGCATGGATCGCGTAGCGGATGGCCGCAACACCGACCGGAAAGCCACCGGAAAGCGACTCCACAAGACCCGTCTCAGGGTCATAGGCGTAAGCCAGCTTGTTGCCGTCGCGGTCGGTCAATGATTCGATGCTCGTCACATGACGGGCTGGCAGTCGAATAACCGTGCCGCCACGCGAGTTGATGACGCCTGACAATGCCACGTTCGGCATGACATGCCAACCGCATTCGCGGCGGATGGCCGACTGCGCGGCCCTGAGCCGGAAGGCGGCATCATCCTCGAAAGCCGAAGGGTCGGCAATCATGTCAGGAATCACATTCACATCACTCATGCCGACCTCCACGCTTACTCTGCAGCCATCAGGCCAGCCGCAATCAGAGAATTGACCAGGGCGTCGAATTCGCTCTTGGTTGGTGTGGCGCCGGCGGCCAAAGCCACATGCGTTGCAGGCTTCACTGCAGCGCTGCCAATATCGGTCGGCTTGCCGTTGGCCCCGACGAAGACCACATCGGCCACGTGGGCATTCGGGTCAAGTTTCGCCGCCGAGGCTGGAATCACTCGAAACTGTCGAGCCATATCACGTCTCCTTACTTAAGGGTCAGCTTGACGAAAGCCTTCGGCTTGCGCACGGCCAAAGCCACACGCTCCTTGGCGCGAATGGTCACCAGATCGGAGATGAAGTCGGTGTCATTGGAATTGGTGGCCTCGACCGTCACGCCGCCCTTGCGATAGAAGGTGGCAGCGCCCTTAAAGGAGCCGACGATGGCTGTGCCGGCGTCGACAGCGGGAGTCACCACGGTGTCCAGACCCCAGAGGCGCGGAGTGATGGTCAGCGCGCCGCCATTCACGCCGTAGAACGGTCCACCGCCGATGAAATTGCCATCATTGTCCTTCTTCAATCGAATGGCCTCATAGTCTGTCGGATTGATGACAAGGGCATCCGGCATCATGCCGGTCGTGGTGGAGATCATCGACTGCGCGTGCAGTACGGCAACGTCATTGCCGGCGTCGGTAGCGGTGTATGACTGGATTCCTTCACGATTCAGCAGGCCCTTGATGTTCTTGCCGGTGCCGTCGCCGTTGAGCAGCTGCTTCTCCTCGGCGATGCTCAGATCGTAGAGCAGACGTCCATCGATGTCGGACTTTAGGAATTCGAGGTCGGTGACCATGTCGTTGGATTCCTTGATGAATCCAGCGATTGTGGATAATGCGTCGGTGTGCTCTGTCGCGTCGGCGTAATGGATCTGACTGAATTTCTCGCCTTCGCCGACGGTTTCGAAATCGCCTTCCTTTTCGCCTTCCACGTAGTAGATGATGGCCTGTCCGCTTATCGCGCCGACACCGAATAGGTTGGTGATGGTCGGACGGCGGTAAGCCTGGACGAAATTCGGGTCCACGTATGTCAACAGGGAGCCGTACACGCCGGACGGTCCGCCGGTAACCTGCGTGTCAGTGTTGGCCTTGCGGTGCGGAACCCATTCCGGTGCTGCGATTGACGCTCCCGAAACTCCCTTTATCTTTGCCAGCTGTTCGCCGATGTTCTTCACGACGAAATCGCCAAGAGATTCGCCGGATGCGGCTCCGCTCTTCTGTGTGTCCGCCAGATTGTCGGTCAATCCCGCGAAACGCTTATGCACCGCATCCACCGTTTCGATGGAATCCTGCAATTCGTGCGCTTCGGCGTTCAGACCCTTCAGCTTCTCGATGTCGGAAGCGGTGAGATTATCCTCGCCCTTGGCCAGCACCGCTTCGATGGCGGCCTTGGTCTTGGCGAGACGATCATTGAAACTCATTTGGTCTCCTTGTTGTCCTTGCCGCCAGTGACCAGTTCACGGGCGGATTTGATTACATTCAGACGCTCGGCCTTCTCAGCTTCCGCGTCCCTACCCTTATTAGGGGCAAGCTTCTTATCCTGTTGCTCGCCGGTCTTGGAATCATCCGGCTTATCTTCGTCGGAAGTGCTGGAATTGTCGGAATCGATGCTTTCCAGCACCTCGTTCAGCGACGCCAATGCAGCACGAAGCTTCTCCTCGTTGGCGGAGCTGATGGCGCGACATGACTTCACCGCCAGAATCTCGGCCTGCTGGTTCGCGGCCACCGGCACCACGCTGATCTCGAAAAGCTTGATCTGCTGGAATTCGGAATGGCCGCCCCACGGGCCGTCGCCTTTTTCCGTGATCCACGCGGTCTTCGTCGGCACGAAGCCGATGCTCATCTGATGGACCCTGCCATCCTTGAGCAGGTCGTAAGCCTGCTGGGCGGTTGGATTATCCTCGATGTCGAGCTGGGCCGAGATGAGCAGGCCCTTCTCGTCCTCGACGGCGCTCAAGGTGCGTCCGATGATGTCGGTCGGCTTGCCGTCCTGATGGTTCCAATGGATCGGGATGCCGGCTCCGCCGGCGTAGTCCTTCTCCAAGGTCTCCGCGAAAGCGCCTTTGGCGATCACGTCACCCTGCAGGTCCTTGTTGCCGAAAGTGCTGGCGTAGCCGCTGAAAACGCCTTCGCCAGCCGAATCATCCAAGGATTTCACGTTGAATCTGAGCTGTTTGAGATTCACTGTCCTTCTCCGTTCACTGGATTGTTCTGTTGCGCGTTCTGCGTCCTGCCGCCATCCTGCGGGCTGGGCTGTCCGCCGGTTGCCACATTCAATGGCGTCACCAATTCGTCGCCACCATCGAGCTTCGGATAGTTGAGGATGCGCCGCGCCTCGTTCGTGGTCATGAAGCTGCGCCCCGTGGCCGTGCTGAGCGCCTGATACTGCTCGGAGAACGTGCCGCGAAGCTTCGCATCCACATTCGCTTCGATGTAGGCGTCCGGCTGGCCGAGCGCGTCAGGCAGCAGCAGATTGAGCGACTGTTCGAACGCCACGATGTACGGCATCAATTCCACATTCCACATCTGCTCCTTGAAGGAAGCGATGTTGGAATTCGTGCCGCTGCGAAAGCCAAGATTCTCCGGCGCGATATGGAAAGCGTTGGCCACGTCTATGCGAATTCTGTCCCTCGCATCAATGTCCTGCATGTCGATCGGCTTGAACGCGTCCACTGTCTTGATTTCCATGCCGTCGTTGAGCAGGGGCCAGCCACCGGCGAGATTGCCTCCAGCCTTGTAATTGCGCATGCCCTGCACGAATTCGTCCTGCGCCTCCTGCGACGGCCACGGCATCTCCTTCGGACGCGAGATGTACGCCGGAATCTGACCGCCGTTCTTCGCTATCGCACGACGATATTCGGCCATCTCACGCGCCTCCGCCAAAAGCGGTGCGAGAGTGCCGGACACCGGAGAACCGCCGATGCCGGACGTGCTATAGCCCACATCAAGCAGAATCTGCGGGTCTGGCAGCTTGAAATACTGGCTTCCTTCCGGCTGTCCGGTACTGATCTGCACGCCGGTGATCTCATCAAGAGTATTGCCGGAAAGCGTGAAATTCTGCACCGGAATACGCCGCAGCCACAATCTGCCGGACTGCCTGTCAGCATCGAGCAGGCACAGCCACCGATCATTGAGCAGGCCATCGCAGAGCAGCGAGTAGAAGAATCGGTAACGTGTCATGCCAGGAAGAACGCTCGGCTTTGCCATCAACTGCGCCAAAGGGCTTGTCGTGTCCTCCACGCGGTCACCGTCAGGCTGGCGAGTGTAGACCTTGAATGGCATGCTGGCGATATTCCGCGCGATATGGTCGATGACGGTGCGTACCGCCGCCTCTCGTTCGTAGACTCCGGCGCCGAACCAGTCGATTGGAATCTGCGCCACCTGTGAAATGTTCACTGGCGATTCGGAGAACTTCTGGGCCACGGATACCGGGCTTTTCTTGAGCCATCTGGAAAAGAACCCCATGAAACCTCCTCACTGGGTCATACGACTGCGAAATGGGTCACGCTCGGCGCATATTTCGGTGTCTCCGCTTCGACTTGCATGGTCTCCAACGCGTACAATGCCTGCGATTCGGCAACCAAGCCGGAAATCTGCAATGCTGATTTCGTCCTGTCCCACGCCTCGACCTCGCCAAGACGCCGTGACACGGCCACGGAAACCTGCTGTTCGATGGCGGGCTGCGGCAAATGCCGCAACTTCCCCTCACGCACACGGTCCAGGAAGCGGCCACAGCACGCGCCCAAACGAAAGCCCTCGATGAGATGCACGTTCCAGCCTTTTTCGGTGAGCGGGTCGATGAAATCGACTGCCGGACAGCCCTTCGACTGCACAGCAATCTCACAAATGCCCGGCCAGCTCTCACGAAGCAGATCCAAAAAGTGCGGCACCCACAGCATGCCGTCACGGCGAGCAATCAACTCCACGTGTGGCAACCCGTCCGCACGCATTCCGGCAGCGGCCACATACGTGGTCTTACGGTCCGCGCTCGTATCCACGGACAGCACCACTCGATTCTCGTCCGGAATCGTGGAACGCGAATCAAGGCCGCTGGCCCACATTTTCGGATTGATGAAAGGAATGATGTCAGCCGTGACCCACTGGCACAGGACCTCGGTGCGGAACGCGGCCTCGGTCATGCCGTCAATATCCGAACGGACGCTCATGACGGTCATCGGCCCATAGCCGAGCGACGGATTCGCCTGCCGGATAGCGTCGGCATCATCCACCGGACACTTGTCAGGGGCGCTCCACTCGAAATATCCGAAAGAGCCGTCCTGCTCGCCGGACAGGAACACGTCGGCCGGATTGCCACCGTCGGCGCTCAGGCGCGCCCACTCGTCAACAAGCTTACGGCCCTTATCCACCTGCTTGCGAAGCGCGACGGAACGATAGTCGCCAGCGTTCGAAATGCCCCACAACTGGCTCGACCACACGGCCTTCGTGGTCTGACTGACAGCATTCCAGCCATCGTCCGTATGCTGCTCACGCAACTCATCGAACACCACACGGGCAGCGCTCTTCGCGCGAATATTCTTATCCGCGCGGACGATATACCGGGCTTTGCTCCTCGTGATGATCGCTTCCTCGCCGTTCGTGTTGACGAATTTCTGCGTCATCGCGGCGAGATCCGGAATCACCAGATCCGCTTCCTCATCGGTAGAAGGCTGAGGATTGCACCATTCCTTGACCTGATTGTAAGGGCCTTTCGCATTGTCCAACGTCTGCGCCGCACCTACCACCAGAAACTTCACCGGCGGCACCCTGTCCGGATGCTTGTTCGAGTCCACGAACAGCCACCATGCGGCCAAAACGCCCATCAGCGTTGTCTTGCCGTTCTGTCTGGCCACCAGAACGATGACCTTGCGGAAACGATACGAACCGTCCTCAAGCAGTTCGAGCGCATGCACTAAAAGCCACTGCTGCCACGGGTAAAGATGCACGTGCAGCATGATCTCCGCGAACGCGATAACCGCGAAACCATTGCTCGTCTCCCTCGTCAACGGGCGCAACGGCGGCGTGAAGATACGCGGCAGGGTCACGCCATGTCTCTCGTCATCGATGGCACCAAAAACCGTAAGATTCTCAGCCACCATCGGACACCACCTCTCAGCCGAACCGCTTCATGAAATCATCCATCGCGATAACCTTGTCGCTCTTCGCTTCCTCAGCCCTGACTTCGGGCTTCTGCCTGGCCGGACGCCCGACCTTCGCTGGAGCGTCCAAAGTCAATCCGAGAGACTGGCAGTATTTCAGGAAAGTCGGCAGAGTCACATTGTCGATCTTCCCGTTCTCGTCAACGAATCCGGTGGCATTCAGGAAGTCAATCCGACCAGCCAGTACGCGGGCGGCCGCGACCACTGCGGAATTCACGGCCTTCAGCCCATCGGCGTTCTTCAATGAGCGCTCCAAAGCCTCCGCCACATTATGGCTCGGGAATTTCACCGACATACTTCACCTCGAATCTGCAATCGCGCGCGCGACCCCCGTTCAATTTCGGCCATCGGGGAGAGGGAGACCAACCACGCGGGACGTCTTGCGCTCTGTCGTTGGTTTTACGATTTCACCGCCCCTACCCCTTGCTGTGAGGGCTCATGCTGTTGTTATCCATTGTCTTGAGAGCACGCCGATTGGTGCTGGCGGGTCACTGTTGCCTCTTAGTCGGTTGCAGCTGGTGTGTGAGGGTTTGAAGCCTGCTGGGTCGAATTGGAGTTCGGGATGCTTGCTGACGGGGAACATGTGGTCGAGGTTGAAGCTGTCATCGGTGGTGTTCTTCGTGGCCGCATAGTCGATTGGCATACCACACAACCAGCAGACTGCATGCTGTGCCTTGCATTGTGTGAAGAATGCGGCCTTGTCTTTTTCGAATTGGCGGCTGGTCTTGCGGATTCTTCCTGGCATTGATTCACCACCTTGTGGTGCTTCGGGCTGGAGTCGAACCAGCGCGTGGTGTGGGATGCACTGTCTTTGCCATCACGGGCATTCGATTTAAAGAAGTAGGAAGCCATGGCCGGTTTGGTATCCGTCCTAGGTATCTGTGCTATCCCTTGTGCTCTGCCACTGAGCTACCGAAGCGATATGAATAATGGCCCAGCTATCATTATGCTGGGCCATTCATTCTACGAACATACGACAGTATAGCATTTCAACGGTGACAGTCAAGTAGTGCGGCCAACTCGCCGAGGTTGAACGTGTACTGCCGCTTGTGTTTTGTCGGCGTGGCGTGCGATAGTTTGCCGCGTTTGAGCCATTGGCTGATGAGGTTGCGGCTGACGGTCAGGCCGTAGCGTTTCAGTTCTTTGGCTGCGTCGCTTGGTGTGCCGGTGAGCTGGATCTGCCATAGTCTCTGGTCTCTTGCCGCTTTGATGGCTGGTGCCGCCCATTCGGAGCGGCAGTGTTGGCATGTGACCGATTCGGCTTCTGGCGTGCCGGTGAGTTGGCGATGGCAGGTGGGGCAGGTGCCGAGGATTATGAGCTCGTCTTCCGGAGTCAATGCTGCCTCGTTGCGTCGGCTGATGTGTTCCAGGGCTGCGTAATCGTCTACTGCAGTGGTCATGTCCAAAATGGTATGGCGATTGCTTAATATGGCGAGCCATGCTTTGCGCCAGCCGTATCCTGCGTATGCGGATCTGATTTTGCCTGCTTGTTCTGCGAGCCACGCTTCGGAATCGGTGATGAGGGCTTGCGCTCTCGTGTCGATGGGTATTGGTGCGTTGCCTTTGTTTGGCGTGTGGCCCGTAGCTCCGATGTGCGCTTGTTTGAGCATGATGGAGCTTAATGCGGGCAGTTGGACGTGTCCAAGTTGGCGGATCATGGTCCAGTAGTCCGTGCGGCATGATGCGCAGAGCAGGTTCGCCGTCGCCGTTTTCATGGGCTTGTGGCAGTGCTGGCATTCGGTCAAAGTCGAGTCTCCTTGTCGTATCGTGCGATGATCGCGGCGACTTCCGCTTTCGGCACCTGCGGCACGAGCGGCGCGATCTCGTCAAGCGCGTAACCGGCCTGATGCCACTTGATGATCATGTCTTCGAGTATTTTCTTCATTTGGTGGCCTCCGGTTCGGTGAGCTTGGTTTTGAAGGCTTTGATGGCTTCGTCGAGTCTTTTTGCGAAGTCATCGGTAAGCTTGTAGTACGTGAGGGCGGTTGTTCCGTCGCTGGTGGTGGTTTTTCTGGTGAATGGTCCTATTTCGCCGTTTTTGCATGGTTGCACTGGCACATCCACGGCGAAGCCGATGAAGTTCGGCCCGAGTGACACTGGTTGCAGGGCGAAGTCGATTCTTTGCTTCATCATTCCTCGTATCCTCCGACATAGCTCCAACAGTCCTCGTCGACGGCGCATTCGCGCACCTGCACAGTGTCAAACCCTTTCTTGTCGAGTTCTCGCATGCGATGATTGGCTTGCTCCAACGTGCCGTATACGCCCATGATGCTCACGAATTCCCCGCATTGGATGGCCAATTTGCCGCGCATGTTGAAGAATGGGTAATCGGCATCGCCCAGCGTTAACGTCGTATAGTCTCGGTATGCGTCCTTGTCGGCCGCGTTTGCGGTGACGATGTAGACGTTCATTTTGTGTCCTACAGATATGGATTGTCGCTTGTGTGTGGCGGGAAATCGCATTCCTGGTCTTTCCATCCGGCTGCGTAGCCTTCCATCCAAGCCTTGGCCATGCGTCGGTGGTATTCGGCGTCTGTGAGATGGTAGATGGGTTTGGGTTCTATCATTGTGTGTTCTGCTCCTTGTTGAGTCGTTCTGCGAGTTGGCAGGCTTGTTGGTCTGGTGTGGCGGTTTCCTTGTCGCGTCCGAGCGCTTGCAGGACGTGTTCGCATTGCCATGTGTGTCTGTGTGGCTTCGACGGTGGAATGCCGCTCATTTTGGCTCTGCGTTGGCACCAGCCTTTCCATTGGCGGCACCAGTCGTTGACGGTGCGTGTCTCGCCGTAGTGGCGAGCGGCGAAGGCATTCCACGCGTCCGACAGGTCGAGTTTCGGATAGTTTCGGATGATATCGGCGTTGGCGTGCGCCTTCTCCCCCACTAGCTCGAAGTCACTTACCCCGATTTCTTTGGAGAAAGAAGAAGAATATTCTTCTTTCTCTTTCTTTTGGGTTCTGGTGTTCTGGTGTTCTGGTGTTTGTCCCGATTCTGTTTCGATTCTGCCGGCAGTCTGCGCACTTTCTGCCGGCAGACTTTCGGCAGAATACCGCTCACGCTCACGCTTGCGCTTGGCCATCACCTGCTGACGGCTCCGATTATGCTCAAGATAATCGTGGATGACATAGCCGCCATCCACGCTCTCGATCAATCCGACCTGCTGCAAAGCGTCAAGCTCCTGCGTGGTGATGTCGAGCACGAATTCCGCCGTATCATCGTCCACATAACCGTCCGTGAGATTGTCACCGCAGTAGGAAAGCATGACGACGAACGCACTGACGGCAGAGGGCATGGTACGGCGCAGACGGCGCACCTTACGGTTAAGGTAGAAGCCGTTCGCCAACTGCACGTAGCCTCGTCTGGCCATCAATCCTCACCTCTTGTGATGCCGTTGTATTCCATCCAGATGGCCTCCTGCCGTGGCGTGGTGCAGGGCAGATCGGTGTAGTTGGTGTTCGCCCAACCGCTTCCCACGTGTGGTTTCGCCATCGCATCCAAGGCTTCGGCGATCTCCACCAAGTCCGGTGGCGGGTCGAGCGTCACCATGCCAAGCCATCCATGACCGCCTGCCGAGCGGACACCAGGCGGTATCCGCAGTACGGGCAGGTGACGTAATATGCGCCGACGGTCTCGCCGCAGTGGGCGCACTCCACGTATCTGATCGTCTTGCTCAATTCGTCCTCTTTCCGATGGCTTGAAGCCCACGTAGTCCACGTGCCTTTCGTCGGGCGTGTTTACGGTCGAAATTGACCTCGCTCGCCCAAAAAGCGGTCTGATTCCTCAGACGTTTCTCGACCAGCTTGGACAGCATGGCGGTGGTCTCAGCCCTGCTCATTTCTTCCTCCTGAAGTACTTGTATTCACCGTGATGGAACAGGAACAGGTGAAGTCTCCACACCTTGACT
>UMGH01053584.1_pt1 | contig 18281 bp, 15 predicted proteins | sample 1965231 | NCBI WGS metagenome assembly UMGH01 (sample SAMEA4836068, study PRJEB28245) | human gut metagenome | biome: gut microbiome; material: fecal sample | place: Denmark | collected 2008 | reverse complement strand
AGCGTGGCGAGATAGAAACAGAAGCCCACACGTCCGTTGTCCCCATAAACCTTGAACAGCTGCTCTGTGAATTGTGTGAGCGTGACCGAAGAAAGATTGAGATGCACAAACTGCTTCTCAAAAGTAAAGAGCTTCGGGTCGTTCTTGTATATGGACGAACTGGATGGCAGATAGAAGTTGCCCTTATCCTTCAGTCGGACAATGCCAAATTCATCAGCCGGGATGAAGTGGCAGTCGTGGAAAACACCGTTGCCAAAAGCGTAGAAGCCAGCACGTTGCCATCCCATTTGAGTGATTTCCGTTGCCGTCTCGGTCTTCTCGTATAGATATGATTTGAGTTTCGTTAGTTCCTTCTCAGTACCCTTCCAAATGAAGTTGCCCAAGCCCTCAATTTTCTGCTTGAACTTAGCGAGAGCGATAAGATCCTCCTGCTTCAGTTCCAAGATTTCCTCATGTTTCATCGCATTCTTTATTTTATATAAACGTTTAGGATTTGTCGTATCTTTGATGTGGAACAGCGGAACCATCGTGAAGTTCGACCACTCGTAGACACTGCCTTTCTCCGTTATTGACATGTAGCAGCCGTGGTCGATATAAAAGCCGTATTTGTGGTTTAAGTCGTCCTCATCCTGCTCCTTATGCTTCTTGTCCTGCTCCTCACGCAGTTTCCGCTCCTTATCCACCGCCTGGAGCCATAACCGTCTGCCCTGGTAATACTTCGTGAGCTTGCCGATATACATGGACACGCCCGTCTCATCATCAATCAGCGACAGTAGATAAGCAATCTTCTTGATAGTCAGGCGCTGCTCCTCCGTGGTGTTCGTCTGCGGAAACAGTTTTTCCGCCATCCAAAGAATGAAGTCCGTCTCCTCCGTGGCATTGAAGATATTGGTATTTTTGAAGAACGTGTCCGGATCCTGCTTCTTGTTGTCGTCCGGGTCCGGGATTTCCTTGATGCTGACAGATAGACCATTTTCCATAGCCAGTGTTCCTGCCTCCATGACGACTTGTATGCCATGGCCAAATGGTTCTCCGTTCTTGGGTGGGTCTGCGTCCGGAAGGAAACACACCTTGCTTGCTATGCGCTTGATGGTAGAGAAATGCGTTTCGTTCCACGCCGATCCGAGCGCAGCCACCGTGTTGTATATGCCGATAGACTGAAGACGCATACAATCCGGTGCCCCCTCGACGAGAAACATCTTATCCTGCTTCGCTGCCGTCTTCCAAGCATCCTCGATGCCGAAGAGTACCGTAGACTTGTGGAAGATGAGCGAGTCCGAGCTGTTGAGGTATTTGGGCTGCTGCTCATCCATGCAGCGAGCGGTGAAGCCAATTACATGCCCGAAACGGTCATGTATCTGTATTACGATACGATTCTGGTAGAAGTCATAGCCACCACGATTGAGAAGTCCCAGTTCCTTCAAAAAGTCCGCCTTTACTGGAAGCTGCTGCAGGGCGTGCCCATCAGCTGGTGCATATCCAATCTCTTTGAGAGTGGAGTAGTCCTTTCCCCAACGTCTGTAGGCATACGCCTGTGCCTCCTTCGACTGAAGGAACTGCTTGCGGTAAAAGTCGGCGACCTGCTTGTTGGCAATCCACAACGCTTCCTTATGCAGTCGCTTCTGCTTTGCCTCCGCTGATTCCTGCTCCTGCTCAATCTCCACGTTAGCCCTTTGTGCCAACGTCTTGACGGCTTCAATGAACGTCTTGTTCTCCACCTTTTCTATAAAATGGATGGCATCGCCACCTTCGCCACAGCCGAAGCACTTGAATCTGCCGGTCTGTGGAGAAACATAGAAAGAAGGCGTCTTCTCGTTGTGGAACGGACAGCAGCCGACATAGCGCGAGCCACACTTCCGTAGGTGGACGTGTTCGCCGATGAGCGTCACGATGTCTGTGCGCTCCAAGATGGTGTCGATGGTTTCTTGTCGTATCATAATGTGGTGTTGAGTGGAAAATGCCCTATATCCACTATCTCCCGACATTGGATATAGGGACTTAACAGTTATATTGAGGATGATTCTACAATGCTCTTATAGCGTTTATGTATTCGCTTTTTAGAATATACCATAAACGTCCCTTTTTATGAGCAGGGATTAGTTTACGCTCAATCCGTTTTCTTACTGCTTGTGTCGATATGCCGAGCTCTTTAGCCAGTGCAGCGACACTCATGACGGTCTCTTCCTGGTCAATGACAATCTTCTTCATGTCATCATCTGAAATCCTTGGGGATTTGGGCCTTCCAACTGTTCTCTTCTCCATTTTCTTTATTTGTTAGATAATCTTCTCTTGTTTCACAAATTATTGTCGCAACCTCTAAGTCGGAACAATAATGATAGTGTACGAACTTGCCTCTCTGCTTGCCTCTGCCTTGATTGTGACGTGAAGCAAGGCAGTTCAACGACTGCACTTTGTCGCAAGGGAGGTAGGCAGACTTCACCTCTCCGGGGTTGATGGCATTTATCCATTCAGTGATATTTGTTACTCTTTCAATTTTCATAGATAACTTATTTGTTGTTTTTGAATAAGTCCGTATGTAGTGTATTCCATGTCGGGTTAGACCTATATCAAAGTAAAGGTTAAAAGCGTGAAAACCATTGGTAATATCGCACTTTTTTCGTATCTTTGCATTGTTATATAGAGGATATTCTACGAATAGAACACCACCCGAATTTTTGCAGTCTGCCTTAACACTTGTCGAACTTTCTTCGGCAAAATTATAAGGAAAAAGAAAGATTAATTTGCAAAATGTAAATTATTTGTACCTACATACCTACTATTTAACACTTTCTATGCGACATAATGATACTTGTCGATAGTAAAGCAATAAAAAGAGTTCTTTAAAATAATAGTTCAAAATCTAAACGTCTGTCTGCTTTCAGTATGTATGTAGGCACGTATGTAAGTAAAATGTGTGACACTTGTGTGACACTTTGAAAAAAACTACTTTGACGTTTGTTTTGTAGGAGATAAAAATTTCATTCTAAAGCCCTGTAATGATGTGACTTACATAGGATTACAACGGCGTTAGAATTTGGATTCCAAGCGGATCACTTGGATTCCAACGGAATCACTTGGGGAGGTTTAGAAGCCTCCCTTTTTTTGTATCTGATAATCAAGTAGTTACGTTGTAAAGCGTTTAATATTAAAGGATTAGAGATAAATATAGGATTAGGACATAAAAAGGTGTATGTATACGTATTAGATATGTACGAATTGTTTGACGATTCGTCATGCACCTACCGCTGAATAGTTACGTTAGGAAAGTTTAATATTGAAAGCGCCAAAACGTCATTGTTTTTTTGTATCTTTGTAGGGTATTGTTCTTTAAAGTACTTTAGTGTATTTTTGTCCACTACACGAAACGAAAAAAGACTGGAGAAAAACTTGTCAGCAACAGAAAAAGAGAAACATCAAAAATGAACACTGATAATAAACAACTTCCAATAAAACGTGAAGACTACGAGTCGATGCTGCAACACGCCGTTGCAGTGATTGAACATGCACGACTGGAAATAGCTAAGCATATTAACGGCAATATTGCTTCCGCATATTGGGAGATTGGCAAGATGCTTCATGAGCGAAAGGTAGAAAGCGGACATGGGGATGGCGTGGTATGTCAGTTGTCCGTAGATTTGAAAGAACGCTATCCGAAGATGGGTCTTTCACCACGACAGCTTTGGAACATGAAGAAGTTTTATCTTCGTTATGCAGGGCACGATGAAAAAGTGCTACGCGCCGTAGCACTTTTGCCGTGGTCGCACAACTTGCTCATTATGAGCAAGAATAAGAATGATGAAGCTACTCTGTTTTATGCGAAAGAAACTATTGCTAAAGGTTGGAATCGCGACTTACTACTCAATGCGATTAAGCTAAATATGTACGAGTCGCAGTTGGCGACAAAGGTTGACAACAATTTCAGTCGCACGCTTCCAATGGAGCAAGCTCGATATGCCAATGAGGTGTTCAGTAGCAGTTATAACCTTGGCTTCCTTGGAGTGACAAACCCCATACTGGAGCTTGAACTCGAAGACCGTCTTGTGAAGGCTATCACACGTTTCCTTATGGAGCTCGGCAATGGCTTCACGTTCATCGGCAACCAACACGTGTTGGAGTACAACGGCAAAGAGAGCAAGGTGGATATGCTTTTCTTCCACCGTGGCTTGCGCTGCCTTGTGGCTGTCGATTTGAAGATAGGTGCTTTCAAACCAGAGTATGCAGGAAAGATGAACTATTACCTTTCGTTGCTCGACCGTCTTGAAAGGGGCGAAGGTGAAAACCGCTCAATCGGCATCATCCTCTGTGCAGAGAAAGATCGTGTGGAAGTGGAGCTTGCTCTCGAAGACATGGGCAAACCGATAGGCGTGGCTGACTTTCAACTGATAGTGCCAAAGAAAGAATTAGAGGAAGTCCTTACCAATGAGATTAAAAAGTTCGGTGAGGAGAAAGGTGGAAAATAGAATTGTTACGGAATATTTAGGGTTTAAGAAATACTTTTTTCTTAAAATGGGCGTTTATCTTGAAAGAAAATGCTACCTTTGCATTGCAAATGCTTCATGTTCAGCAGACAACAGGAATGTTGCCTCTTGAATCAGAGTTCACTATTTGTGATAGCTATAAAAGAACTCTCTGGTCGGCAGCGTGAAGCAGTAAGGCATTTATCTTGAATTTCAACAAACTATTGATACAAAGGAAAAATGAAAAAACACGGCGTTATGTTATTCACATTCGTTGTTCTATTTTTGACCTTAGGCTGTGATTTGGCTTATGGTCAGGGAGAAGAGGGGAATGAGAAAGAAGAGGTTACGGTGACATTGAACTTTTCGCAAAAGGGGGCATTTGGATTGAAAAAAAATAGCAATAATAATAAAGGTGAATCAACCGATGTTACTTTTAAAGTTCAAGATTTATCCGTCTCATTACGTGGAATGATATGTTATCATGAAGGGGAAAACACTTATCTCAGATTAGACGGTTATGTTTATGATCAAGGACAGATAAATATTTCTGTACCAAAGAATGATGCGATAAAGAATATTAGTATAACGGCAAAAAAAGATGAATACTCAAAGTTTACGGTATCATACATGCATAACCAACAAGAACGTTCAAATAAATTTGATAAGAAGAACCCCAAAGAGCCTATCCAAGTTAATGGGATTGACAGTGACCACATCATATTGACTCCTCAAAAGAATGAAAAACTGTATCTTATTCAAATCACCCTAACCATCACCCGCCCCAAGCTTGACGCAACGCTTGACGAGAAAGGCGAGAATGTAGAGAGCACAATTAGTGGAATCGTCGGCGAGAACAAGACGTTGGCTCTGAATCGCACATTCAACCCCTCTCAGTTGTATACCATGTGTCTGCCTTACGACCTGAGTAAGGAGATGATAACTGGGATTTTCGGCAGCAAAACGAAGGTGTATTCGTATGCCGGATATCAGAACGGTGAACTGTCGTTCTCTACTGTGAAAGAGGATGTGGTCTTGAATGCCGGCATGCCGTTTCTTATGCGGCCCGAATATTATGTGGAGCAGCCAACGTTTGCGGGCGTCACAGTGAAGAGCACCACCGCACAGACTGTAGGTGGCGGCGAATGGGAATTCTGCGGTACTTTTGGATCGTACGAGTTGGCGGCCGACGGCACGCAACTGTTTCTGACGGCAGGCGGCACGCTGGCGAAACCGCTGGCTGAATCCCGGAAGATGAGAGGCTTCAGATGTTATCTGAAAAAGGCTGCCGGAACGGTGAACGGGAGTGCCCAGCTGCCCTCTGTGACCATCGACGGGGAGACGAACGCCATAAAGACCGCTGAGTATGCGGCACCAACAAGTGGTACAACCGCCTACTCGCTGTCGGGAATGAAGCTGAATGCAGGCTGCAAGACTGCAAACGGCGGGATAATGATTATAGACGGAAAGAAATTCATCACAACGAACAGATAAAATAACGCAGAAGGAGAAAGAAATATGAGTAGCAGAATTTACATAAAACCAAATATGAAGGTAATACCATTGGAGGCAGAAGGCTTGGCACCGCTCTCGGCGAACGGTATAAGAATAAAGGTGCCCGATGTGATATCGGAACCGGAGGTGGATGCCGACGAAGCCTGTGCAAAAGACTTCGGCAGCAACATCTGGGAGACGGAATAAGAAGTCTTCTTGAATTACATTCAATCGTTGAAACTGCCAAGAAACACAACAAGACTCCGTTCAATGCAATTCATGCCTTATTTGAGGCTTGAAACCCCGCCATGCCCTACCGCTATAGTTACAGCATCAAAATTTTCATAATCTCCCATAAGCCTAAAGTTTGTATTGTGAAAGTCAATATTAATCTGTCGAAGACAAATCAAGCAAGAAATCATAGATGCTGATAATCTGAATTCCATCATCGTCGCTCCACGATTTTGTATGCTCACCAACAATAAGGAGTTTACGGAAAGAATCACCCACTAAGCGCAAGGAACGTTTCTCCTGCTCCATTTTGTCGGCATCAGGCATTCTCCAAGCCGATTGTATATAAATGCGTTGACTACCTTTATTGCAGACGAAATCAACTTCAAGTGTGACACGGATATTTTGTCCCTTATCGTTTCTAACCCTTTGAGCAACGTTGCCAACATCAACGAGCCAACCACGCATACGCATTTCATTATAGATGACATTCTCCATGATGTGGGTTGGCTCTGTTTGTCGGAAAGAAATGATAGAGTTGCGCAAACCGATATCTTGATAATAGTATTTTGATAGCGAGCCGATGTACTTGCGTCCTTTAATGTCATATCGCTCAGACTTCTCAATAAGGAAAGCATCTTGCATATATCCAAGATATACGGAAACCGTCTTGTCCGTGATATTCTGAACGTTGCTTACAGACTTGAAAGTGTTGGCAATATTAAGAGCATTGACAGGTGCGCCTATGCTTGAAGCCACAGTCTTTGAAAGCTCTTCAAATTCAGGTTTTAAGGTAATGTCATTACGCTCATATATGTCACGGAGATACACAGTACGATATAGCCTACGCAAGAAATCGGATTTCTTGTCATCGCCAATTTGAGTTAAGAGTTGTGGAAGTCCACCAAACATAATGTATTCAGACCACGCATCTTCCTTTGAACCAGGAAAAACAGACATAAATTCCTTGAATGACAAAGGCCAAACATGAATTTCATCACCACGCCCACGGAACTCTGTCACCACATCAGATGAAAGGAAGCGTGAATTAGAGCCTGTAACATAAACATCAGTGCCTTCAGTTACCGAGAGAGTGGAAAGAACCTCAACAAAATCATTCACTTCCTGTACCTCGTCAATAATGATGTAGTATGTTTCATCGTCTTTCATTTCCTTTTCTACCCAATCAAGTAAATAGTCTGGGTCTTTGAATGGCTTGTTCTTTCGACTCTCCATATCAATAATTATGATATGGTCTTCCTTAACACCATCATTCAACAGGTGCTGTCGGAAAAGCTTCTTTAGCAAGAAAGACTTTCCAGAACGTCTTAATCCTGTTATAATTTTAATCAATCCGTTGCCTTTAGAACGAATCAATTGGTCGATATAAGTGCTTCTGTTAACTATCATCCATTCCGAAAAAGTGGTACATGTTCCACTTTTTCGGAACAAAGGTAATACTTTTCTTTTAAAAGGAAGACTGTTTTTTTAGGAATTTGACAATTTTAGCCAAATTCGCTACTCTACATATACACCTCAATCCCATTCACCTCAAATATACACACATCACGAAGCTGCCGGATTTCGTTAGAGTCCAGCAGTTTCATTTCCAAATGGTATTGATTGCCTATGTAAGCGAAGTCACGTCCGAAAGTCATAAATGGCGCAGGAAAAGGAAAAGAGGGGGTTAGGTGGAGGTTACATAATAACTTCCAATTTGGAAGGAATCAGAAAATTGTTTACCTTTGTAAGAAATAAAATCAGATAAGATGGGAACAGAATTAATACCACAGGTCGGTGATACAATAATTTGCCTAAAAGTAGGCAAAATAGATAGGGAAGATTTGTATGAGATGACACGCAAGTATTGGAAAATGAGTTTGCAAAGGGCATCAAAAGCAAATCATGTCCTTGCCGTTGTGGATGGTATCGTAAAAGAAGACTACATCCCTCAAGATTGGAAATATACAGACAATCCAAAGTATGAGGGACGTATTGAATTTGTAGGGAATAAATGTTTGAATTCTCCTTACGTTGGGAAAAGCGTGGTTCCTTTCTATGGGAAGAGCCAGAATCCGGTAAAGTATATTAATATGTAATCGCTCCATGCCATATTCTGCATTTCGGGGAAAGCCTGTAACAGTTTATCAGGAATTTTATCAGGAACTTTCTTTATCGGTTCTCGCTTGTGCGCTTCGAGAGCTTTCTGTATTTCCCCAAGCATAAAGTCGATGAAAGGTCCGGAGTCGGCAGCATTGCTGTTGGCAGTAATTGCGTCGTAGTATTGCTGCTGGTTGGCATACACCATGTTTCCCACCGACCTGCTTCACGGCTTCACCCTAATGACCGATTCGGGATAAATGGGCACGATGCTTGCCCATCATGGGCAACGTGCTTGCCCCAGTTGGGCAGAATCTGTGTCAGACGTCTGCCCAATAAGTTCATGTCGTAATATCCATATTCCTGTTTCCAAGATTCTTCCGACACATGTAATTTCTCGATGCAGATAATTCCAGACAGTTTCAAACCATCCAGACAGTTTCAAACCATCCAGACGGTTGAAAATCATCCTGACAGTTTCAAACCATCCAGACAATTGAAAACAACTGTCAGGTAGCTAACTGCCTGTATGCCAATGCGCTATGAAGAAAACCTGATGATCTGACAGTTTTCGCGTGATTTCAGATAATATGGCAAAATCTTTACAGTTGCCGAGGTTTTGCCTGAGACGATGCCCTGAGTCCAGTGCTCGTCAGTTCAGCTTCGTCATGTGGTAGCCGAGGCGTTTCAGTTCCATCGACATGCCCATGAGATACATCTGGTGGAGGGCAGACACATAACCCAGGAAAGCCTCGGGAGTGCCGGGTTCGAGGTGCTGGTGGTAGAGCAGGTTGTATGTGCGTGAGGCACATTCGCCCACGGTCTTTGTCATCATGGCGTGGTCCTCCCCGGCGAGCAGCAGCACTTTCTCGCAGATGTAGTCGTCCATGTGGTCGAAGTCGCGCTGGTCTCTCAGATATTTATACAGGTCGCCAACTTTGCTGTAGAGTTCCCAGTCGGTGTCCCAATATTTCGCTATCGCCATTCCGATGAACATCATCCATCCGAGCGACACGGTGGGGTAGGCGTTGAACTCCCTCATGCCGTCGGGCAGATAGCTCTCGCCGATTTTCTGCCACAGTTCCTCGATGTCGGGAGCCTCAGGCAGACGCTCGTCCACTTTTCCGATGGAGAGCAGGTATTGGTGGAGGTCGGTGTGGAACAGCTGTTCCAGATTCTTGATGTCTTTCTTCAATTCCATAAATATATGTGTTTCTTTTTTATGCTTGTGAGTAAGTGTTATACATTTGCTGAGCCAGTTGTCATGGTTAATGCAAAGGTAAGATTATATTTTCAAATATCGGCATTTATTCCGCCGATGTACTATATTTCGGGAATTTTTGAGTAAGTTTGCATTATAAATTTATATGCGAATGAAAACACTATTTATTGCTTCTGCCTTGGCTACGACGACCGTGTGGTTCCGGCCCATTCGTTCAAGTTCGCTGCCCGTCTGCAGGAGTGTCAGGCAGGCAAGGCCCCAGTCCAGATCCGTATCGACAGCAAGGCAGGCCATGGCGGCGGCAAACCATTGTCTAAGGTGATGGAAGAGACTGCCGACATCTACGGCTTCATAATGTATAACATGGGAATGAAGATGAAATAATGGCAGATTTCGGTTTATGCCCTGATGACCGATTTGGGTTGAATGAAAGTCCTGCTGACCGATTGGGGGATAAAAAAGCAGCAAGAGAGGAAACAGATTCCAGCCCTTGCTGCCAGTGTATGTTTGGGGTTATCCCTCGATTTGGGATAAATACAGTTATTGTTCTTCAGTTTCCTTCATTTCGTTTTTCGCCATGTTCTGATACATCGACGGAGTGAGACCCACCATCTTCTTGAACACGTTGATGAACGTGGTGGGCGATTTGAAGCCGACGCTTTCGGCGATGCCCTTTATCGTGAGGTTGCCGTAGTTCTCCACATCGATGAGCCTTTCGCGTGCCAGCTGAATGCGGTAGGTGTTTATGAAGGCGTTGAAGTTCTTCTTGAACGAGTCGTTGATGACCTGCGACACATATTTGCTGTTCGACCCTACGAGTTCTGCAAGTCTGTCGAGCGTGAAGTCCGTGCGGCAATATTCCGTGGTTTCCTCCATCACGCTTACGATTTTTCTGGCTATTATCTTCTGTCCCTCCTCGTTCAGGTTGCTCGTGTGGTATTTTGCTGCAGCGTCGTCGGTGGCAGCAGACTTCGTTTCGGTCTTGTCGTGCTCCTGCAGTTCGGCTTGCAGTTTGCGTATCAGCGAGCTTTTCTCCTCGAGTTCGGCAGTGGTGTCCTTGTATAGCTGTTCCAGTTCCTTCTGCATGTTCAGGTTGTCCCTGTTCTGCCGGAAGAGGTTGAGATAGCTGGAGTGGAGTTTCTTCTTCTGGCGGTTCACGATGGTGAGGAAAATGCCTATTGAGAGTGTGAAGAGCAATACTATGCTGAGGGCTATCCATTGGTTGCGAATGGTGCGCGCTCTCTCCAGTTCCTTTTCGTGCAGGGCGTCAATCTCCTTGGCAGTCTTCTCCACTTCGTGAAGGAAGAGCTTGTTTTTCGCCATGTCGAATTTCCTCACGTTCTGTATGGAGTCTCTGGAACTTATGTATATCGCCCTGTATTGGCTTGCTGTCTTTATGTCGCCCTTCTTCTCATACAAGTCGGCAAGATCTTTTATTGAGGAGATGAATGCCGGTAACACATCAGTCCTCTTTGCCTCCTCGTAGCAGATACGCAGATATTTCTCCAGAGAGTCTCTGTTGCCGAGCCTCTCGTATATCAGATAAATCTCCTGATAGGCAAAGCATCTGAATCTGGCGGGCAGTTTGTGTTTCTTGGCAAAAACGGCAAGTCTTTTGTATCTCTCGGCCTGGTTGCTGAATTTGCCTTCCAGCATTTCTATGCGGCCTTTGGTGTATTCGGTCATGAAGGCGTAGGTGGCGTCTTTTCTGTCTCTCAGCCGTTCCGCTTTTTCCAGATATTTCTTTGCCTCGCTGATGTCGCTCTTGTTCGTATACATGTTTGTGAGATTCGTGAGAATCTTGTATTCCGTTATCTTGTCAGGATATTCCTTGCAGAAAGTGAGCGCCTTCTTGTAGTAGTTTATGGCTTTCTCGTAGTCCAGGTAGTAGGTGTATATGCTGCCTATCACGTTATACAACTGGGAGTTGTATTTCTTCTCCTTGCACATCTCGCTCAGTTTCACTCCCTCCACTTCCGTGTCGAAGGCTTTGGAGTATTCGGCGCGGTTCATGTATAGTATGCCGGCCTTCACATGGGCAAGGATGCAGGTCAGTTTCTCTTTCTCCGGCAGGTCTTTGTTCAACCTGTTGCATACCAGGGTGTAGAGCACGATGGCTTTATCCTCGTTGCCGGCGTTTTCCAACTTTGCCGCTGCCGCCATGATCTTCTCGCTTGGCATCTTGTCGTGCTGTTTGGCAAATGCCGAATACTTGGTGATGGCAGCCGACGAGGCGTTCGCACTCATGGGTGCAGACACGGCGATGATGATGACAGATAATACACGTAGTAAAAGATTTTTCATTTTGTTTCCGATTATAGTCTCAGAAGTCTAAGGTCATGATTGTATTCGCTTCTTAGACATTTTTAGTGTTTCCTTTTGCAAAGATACAAATTTATAACATGTCTTCAAATAAAAAATGACATTCGGATGAATGAATAATGAAGATTTCATTACCTTTGCAGACGGAAACAAAATAACAAACAAATATATTTATATGGGAGGTATCTTCGGAACAATTTCAAAGAAAAGCTGTGTGGCAGACCTGTTTTATGGCACCGACTACAACTCTCACCTCGGTACACGCCGTGGTGGTATGGCAACATTTTGCAAGGAAAAGGGCTTCGTGCGCTCTATCCATAATCTCGAGAGCTCTTATTTCCGCACCAAGTTTGAGCCTACTCTCGACCGCTTCGAGGGGGCTACATCGGGAATCGGCGTAATCAGCGACACCGACGCACAGCCGTTGATAATGAATTCTCACTTGGGAAAATTTGCCATCTGCACGGTGGCGAAGATACTCAACAAGGATGAGCTGACAAACGAGATGCTGGAGAAGAACATGCATTTCGCCGAGATGTCGTCGGGCAGCACAAACCCTACGGAGCTCGTGGCGCTGCTCATCATCCAGGGCAAGACCTTCAAGGAGGGTATAGAGAACGTGTATCGACACATCAAGGGGTCGTGCACGATGCTCCTGCTCACCGACCACGGCATCATCTGCGCCCGCGACAGCTGGGGACGCACTCCGATAATCATCGGAAAGAAGGATGGGGCATATGCGGTGTCGAGCGAATCAACCTCGTTCCCTAACCTTGATTTCGATACAGTATATAATGTAGGACCGGGAGAGATAGTGAAGCTCACCGCCGACGGAATGGAGCAGATAAGGAAACCGAACAAGAAGATGCAGGTGTGCTCGTTTCTGTGGGTGTATTACGGATTCCCCACATCTACATACGAGGGAAAGAACGTGGAGCAGGCGCGTTTCGACAATGGCTTCAACATGGCGAAGACAGACCCAGTGGAGGTGGACTGCTGCAGCGGTATTCCAGACTCTGGAACGGGAATGGCGATGGGATATGCGGCTGGCAAGAACGTGCCTTATCAGCGCTGCATAGCAAAATACACTCCTACATGGCCACGCTCCTTCACTCCGTCAAACCAGAGCATGCGTTCTCTCGTGGCAAAGATGAAGCTTATCCCAAACAAGGCGATGCTGCAGGGCAAGAAGGTGCTCTTCTGCGACGACTCCATCGTGCGCGGCACCCAGCTTCGCGATAACGTGAAGGTGCTCTTCGATCAGGCTGGTCTGAAGGAATGCCACATGCGCATTGCCTGTCCGCCGCTCGTATACGGATGTCCGTTCATCAACTTCACGTCATCGAAGAGCGATATGGAGCTTATCACCCGTCGTATGATCCAGAAGTTTGAGGGCGACCCGAACAAGAATCTCGACAAGTATGCCACCACCGACTCTCCGGAGTATAAGCGCATGGTGGACGAGATAGCAAAGGAACTGGGACTCACCACTCTGAAGTTCAATACCATCGAACAGCTCATCGAGGCTATCGGTCTGCCGAAGTGTCAGGTGTGTACCCACTGTTTCGATGGCAGCAGCCAGTTCTCGCTCGAGACATTTGCCGACGAGGATTGATTGCAGCCTCCTTCATGAATTTGATCAGACAAACGATTGTTTATAACAGCAGAAAAGCGACTCTCTTTAGGAAGTCGCTTTTTTGCTGATTATATATTTTCTCAAATGGTAATCCATAGGGATTTAGCACAATAGAAGTACAGCTGTTATAGATACTGTAATACAATACGTTGGAGAAAGAATAAGAAGAATGGAAGTGTGGGGAATGCTATGATGACAAGAGCGATAAACGGGGCTCGAACCCGCGACCCCCAGCTTGGGAAGCTAGTGCTCTACCAACTGAGCTATTATCGCAAATCTTTTCCCATGAGTTTATCTTCTGTTTAATCGCTATGGAGCCGATACCGGGACTCGAACCCGGGACCTACGCATTACGAATGCGTTGCTCTACCAACTGAGCCATATCGGCTGATTAAACACCCGGAACAGGGCACTGTTCCGAACAAGTGGTGCAAAGGTAACAATTATTTTCTGACGAGCAAAATCTTTTGTCGCTTTTCTATTCTTTTTTTGAGTCGTCAAGAACTTTTTTCAGATATTTTCCCGTTATGCTGTTTTCGCATGCAGCCACCTCTTCGGGAGTGCCGCAGCATACAAGCTGTCCGCCCTTGTTTCCGCCGTCGGGACCGAGGTCTATCACGTGGTCGGCATATTTTATCACATCCATGTTGTGTTCTATCACAATGATGCTGTGTCCACGCTTTATCAGCTGGTCAAACGAATTGAGCAGTTTCTTGATGTCGTGGAAGTGCAGACCTGTCGTCGGCTCGTCGAAGATGAACAGTGTGGGGTCAGCCTTTTCCTGTCCGATGAAATAAGCCAGTTTCACTCTCTGGTTCTCTCCGCCGGATAGGGTAGAGGAGTTCTGTCCGAGTTTGATATATCCCAGTCCGACGCTCTCCAGCGGCTTCAGTCTCTTCACGATGTCCTTCTGGTTGTTTTCCGTGAAGAATTCTATTGCTTCATTGACTGTCATGTTGAGGATGTCGTCGATGTTTTTCCCGGCAAATCTCACTTCCAGAATTTCCTTTTTGAAGCGTTTGCCGTGGCAGGCCTCACATTCCAGTTCCAGGTCGGCCATAAACTGCATCTCCACCGTGAGCACTCCCGTTCCCTTGCATTCCTCGCATCTGCCGCCCTCGGCGTTGAACGAGAAGTATTTTGAAGAGAATCCCATCTGCTCAGCCAGCGGCTGTTCGGCGAAGAGCTGGCGGATGGCGTCGTAAGCCTTGGTGTATGTCACGGGGTTCGACCTCGTGCTCTTGCCGATAGGGTTCTGGTCCACCATCTCCACGTGTTTTATCGTCTTTATGTCGCCGAATATCGATGAGTATTCCCCCGGCATGTCTGCCACTTCGTCGAGCTGTCGTTTCAGGGCAGGGAAGAGTATGCCCTTGACGAGCGAGGATTTTCCCGATCCGCTCACTCCCGTCACCACCGTCATCACGTTGAGCGGGAATTTCACTTCTATGCCCTGCAGGTTGTTCATTCTCGCTCCCTTTATGCCTATGAAGAGGTTCCAGCTGCGTCGGTTGGCAGGCACTGGTATGCGCTCCTCGCCGAGCAGATATCTGATGGTGTGGCTTTCGGGATATTTCTTTATCGTGTCGCTTGTTATCTTCTGCGGGTCGCCTTCGAACACCACTCTGCCTCCGAGTCGTCCGGCGTCAGGACCGATGTCGATTAGATGGTCGGCAGAACGTATGATGTCTTCGTCGTGTTCCACCACCACCACCGTGTTTCCCAGCGCCTGCAGGTCTTTCAGCACGCTTATCAGTCTGAAGGTGTCGCGGCTGTGCAGTCCGATGCTTGGTTCGTCGAGGATATAGAGCGATCCCACCAGACTGCTTCCGAGCGATGTGGTGAGGTTGATGCGCTGGCTCTCTCCGCCGCTCAGCGTGTTAGACTGTCTGTTCAGCGTGAGGTATCCCAATCCCACTTCCACAAGGAATCCCAGTCTGTTTTTTATCTCTGTGAGCAGTCGTTTGCCCACGGCGGCATCGTGGTCGTTGAGGCTCAGTTCGTCAAACCATTTCTTCAGGTTCTCCACAGGCATGTCCACGAGGTCAGAGATGCTCATTCCCTGTATCCTGACGTAGTTTGCCTCCTTTTTCAGTCTTCTGCCGTGGCATTCCGGACATACCGTTCTGCCGCGGTATCTGCTGAGCATCACGCGGTATTGTATCTTGTACTGGTTTTCTTTCAGCATCTGGAAGAAGTCGTCGATGCTCACCCTGTCGTATTTGTCTCTGCTTTTGTCGGATGGCAGACCGTGCCACAGCCAGTCTTTGTGCTTCTGCGACAGTTTGTAGTATGGTTCGAAGATCGGGAACTTGTCTGTTGCCGCTCTTCTGATGAATTCCTTTTTCCATTCGCCCATTTTCTCTCCGTGCCAGCATTGCACGCATCCGTCGTATACGCTGAGCGATGAGTCTGGAATCACGAGTTTTTCGTCGATGCCGATCACCATTCCGAATCCCTCACACATAGGGCAAGCTCCGATGGGGGAGTGGAAAGAGAACATGCCGTCGCTCGGCTCTTCGAATGTCATGCCGTCGGCTTCGAAGCGAGTTGAGAAATCATATACTATGTTTGCCGGCATGATGGCGATTCGGCATGCCCCGTCGCCCTCGTAGAAAGCCGTCTCCACTGAGTCGGTGAGTCTCGACAGCGTGTCGTTGTCGCTTTCCCACGCTATTCGGTCTACCACTGTCCAGATGTTCTCGTCCTTTATGTTCTCGTCCAGTTTGTCGTCGTTGAGCAGGTCGTCGATACGCTGGAAGTCGCCTTTCACGAACACTCGTGTGTATCCCTGCTGCATGATCATCATGAGTTGCTGCGAGAGAGTGCGGTCGGCGATTCTCACCACCGGTGAGAGCACCACGAAGCGCGTGCCTTCAGAGAAGGTCTTCACCTTGTTTATCACGTCCTCCACGGTGTGTCGTTTCACCTCGTTGCCGCTTATCGGCGAGAAGGTGTGTCCGATGCGTGCGAAGAGCAGCCGCAGGTATTCATAAATCTCCGTGCTTGTGCCCACTGTGGAACGAGAGTTTTTGGAAATCACTTTCTGTTCTATGGCTATTGCCGGTGGCAGTCCCTTTATGTAGTCGCATTTCGGTTTGCTCATCCTTCCGAGAAACTGTCTGGCGTATGCCGAGAGACTCTCCACATATCGTCTGTGGCCTTCGGCATACAGTGTGTCGAAAGCCAGTGATGACTTGCCGGAGCCGGAGACACCGGAAATCACGATAAACTTGTTTCTTGGGATTTCCAATGATACATTCTTCAGGTTGTTCACCTGTGCGTTCTTTATATAGATGTTGCCACTCATTATCCTTGTTGTGTATAGTAAGATGTGATTTCCTGCAAAAATAACTCTATTTCTTGATATGACAAAGTGTTTGCGTGTTTTAACTCCAATTTTCGGCAAGAGGGAGTGCAGGCTTGCCGTTTTGTAGGATTGATGGCTTTGCGGATGATGGATGTTGTTTGGAATGGACAAAAGCATAAAAAGAGGGCAATCAATTGACTGCCCTCAACCAACACAAAAACTAAACTAGACTTAATTAGACAATCGGTACTTTCACAAGCACCCGCTTGTCGATTGCAAATATACTGCAAATATTTGAATGCCAAAACAATAATGGCTGTTTTTTTTATCAGAATAGTTAAAAATTATAATTTTGTTGTTTTATTATACAAAAATTGGTCTAAAATCACCATTGCCGCCATTGATTCCACTATCGGAACCGCTCTTGGCAACACGCAAGCGTCGTGTCTGCCGCTTGCCTTGAAGGTGGTGGGATTGCCGTCTTTGTCGATGGTTTCCTGTTTCTGAAGCAGTGTGGCCACAGGTTTGAACGCCACCCGGAAGAATATGTCGTTGCCGTTGGAAATTCCGCCTTGTATACCTCCGCTGTTGTTAGACCGCGTCTTTATCTTTTCGTCTTCGGGATAGAAGATGTCGTTCATCTCGCTGCCGCGATGCGTCACTCCCTCGAATCCCGATCCGAACTCTATTCCCTTCACGGCGTTGATGCCGAGCATGGCATATCCGAGCATGGCGTTGAGCTTGTCGAACTCCGGTTCGCCGATGCCTATCGGACAATTCTTTATCACACACGTCACTGTGCCTCCGATGGTGTCGCCACAGCTCTTCACTTCGGCGATGAGGCTCTCCATGAGTTTCGCCTTCTCTGCGTCGGGACATCTCACGATGTTGCTCTCCACCTGTGTCAGGTCATACCTGGTGTAGTCGTTGTCGAGGGCAATGCTGCCCACCTGCGATGTGTATGCCACTACTTCCACTCCGATCTTCTTCAGGGCCAGTTTTGCCAATGCTCCTCCCACACATCTGCTTATGGTGATGCGTGCCGATGATCTGCCGCCGCCGCGATAGTCTCTTATGCCATACTTGTTATAATAGGTGAAGTCGGCATGCGATGGTCTGAACAGGTCGCGCATGTTGTCGTAGTCGGCGGAATGCTGGTTGGTGTTTCTCACGATGAAACCAATAGGGCATCCCGTAGACTTTCCCTCGAACGTGCCGCTCAGAATTTCCACTCTGTCGGCTTCGTTCCTGCTTGTTGTCACGCTGCTCTGTCCGGGCCGGCGCCTGTCGAGCTCGCTTTGGATGAAGTCGATGTCGATGTCGATGCCGGCAGGCAGACCGTCTACCACTCCTCCCACGGCTTCTCCATGGCTCTCCCCGAAAGTCGTAAGTGTGAATATGTTGCCGAAAGTGTTACGCATGTGTCTGGTGATTTGTTTCCAAACGGTCATCAAGGTGTCATCCCAAAACGATGTGATATTCTACAACTGCTTATAGTATTCCTGATGA
>UMGH01009113.1_pt1 | contig 18360 bp, 14 predicted proteins | sample 1965231 | NCBI WGS metagenome assembly UMGH01 (sample SAMEA4836068, study PRJEB28245) | human gut metagenome | biome: gut microbiome; material: fecal sample | place: Denmark | collected 2008 | reverse complement strand
TTTGAGCGGAGAGATATACACCTCGTCGATCGTTATTTTCCGTAATATTTCTTCCATGTCACGATGATTTTCTGACAAAGATAGGTTTTATTCTTGAATATAACATGCAAAAACTTCACGACATAGATTGGTTATTTGATGAATTTAGTCAAAATAATCAAGAAAATGATATACAATTTGATTAAGTTGATCAACTCGATCATAATGTATATATTTTATTTGATGAAATTAATCACGATGATCATAAAACACTTATTTTATTTGATTAAATTACACAACACAATCATAAATAGATCTGCAATTTAAACAAGTTATCTAATATCATCAAAAAGGAGAAGCTCTGACTTTGGAAAAACAAGCGAAAAATCAATTATATTTCTCTTTCCCCAGCCATTTATGAATCCGATTCCGGATGGATTTCATAATAAACCGAAAGTTCCCATGACGCAAGTTCAAATAAAGTTCTTCAAACGAGCGTCCTATCTTGATCCACGGATGCCCCCAAGCCATGATGCGGAACATACGATCTTTATATTCAACATTTTCGATCATATAACGAGGATGCCTCAACGGAAATTCTAATTCATGTCGTTGCATTGTAAAGATACGCCGAATGGCTTTAGGCAGTACATCATTCGAATTACCAAAATGCGTAGAACCTTCCGTAGCTCCCAGATTATTAATCATGTTTTTGGAAGGAACGATACTCAATCCGGAATTAAAGAAGATCGCCGCATGGAAAATGGTTTCGTAATAAGCTTTCCCCGTGGAACGATGATACCGGCAAAAGTCGATAAACCGTTCTTGGTATTTGCGCTCTTTGATATAGGCATCCAATTGATGCAAGTTGAACGGATCGTCCAAGAAGGTATAATGCTCGTCCCACTGGTCGATCACCCGCCGCCAACTGGCCCAACCGGAAATCGAGAACGTGGTCGCAAAGAAGTAATCATAGGGCATATCTTGCGTCACCTCATCATAGTTCACGCCGGTAATCATACTGATACGCGTATCGTTTTCATACTTGTCCAACATCTCTTTACAAAATGGGAAAAATGACAAAGAGGGAATATCATCATCTTCCAAAACAATACATTTATCCACATGCGAGAAAGCCCATTTCTGCGACATGTATTCCGAAGGATCGCAACCATAATTCTTTTCCTGATAAAGTTGTTGAACTTCACATTCCCAGTCTATATCCTTCACAACTTCCCGGCAAGCTAAAATACCAGGCATATCTTTCTCGTTTCTTGGTCCGTCCTGATATAAAAACAACTTTGACGGACGCGCTTTTTTCACCTGACTGAATACAGCTTTCAACGGCTCTGGCCGGTTGAAGAACAAAATCAGTACGGCAACATCTACTAATGCAGGTTTCATGATTTTATCAATTCTGTATGAAAATAAATTGCATGAACAATTCGTTTATTTTCAGGAGGTATTTCCATGTAGTTTTTATATAAATCGATCAAGTAAGCATCTGGATTACAAGGAGCTTTAAAACGCTTGCCTTCAAATTCTATCTCACCTATAGGGAATATGGAATCTTGACGATGCATAATGCCATAACCATTATTATTCAACACATTTGAGATATAAGTACGCCTACTTACAAATAGATTGATAAACTTCCACAAGGCCCCCCAAATAATGCATTTCAGACCAAACCAGAAAAATTCGAAAAAGGAACGAAACGAATAATAATGCTTGGTATGCAAAATAGAGTTACTGACAGAATAGCCTCGTGCTAATTTTTTCACCCAACTTTTAGGAATACTTGGATAATCGACAAATGGAAATATATCCACAAAAACTCCTTTCTGGTAATCTAAGTGAAAATCATCACCTTCCTCAACAAAGAACGAGTTCAAGTCACGGACTTTAACGATCGGTTTATTATTAGAGGGATCACTATCCTTCGTCTGTAAAAATAATCCTTCACGTAACTCCTGCGGAGCAATCCTGATAAAACGTCGCATATCTTCCAAGCGCATGGCTATGTCAATATCATCATCCCACGGAATAAATCCCTTGTGTCTGACAGCACCTAATAGACTACCACCATCCAACCAATAATCGATTTTATGTTTTCTGCAGATCCGATCAATATCTTCAAGTATAGATAACTGTTTAAGCTGACAAGCTCTCAGATTCTGTTTTACGTAGTCAGTTAAAAACGGATTATTCATAACATTTCTCTTTTTACATCTATGACTTGTCCAGTATAATCTGATGCTAATGTACTTAGAGTTGCCTCTGCAACTTGCTTAGCTGAAAGTAACGTATTATCAGGCTCAATACCAAAATTATGTATTCTCATGGGTGTCTTTGTTCTTTCCGGATTGATACAATTAACAGAAATACCAAAGCTCTCCCACTCCTGAGATATTGCTTGGACAAAATTAACAATAGCTGCTTTAGTTGAAGAATATATACTATAAAATGCACGCCCTCGAGTATAGGAACTCGAAGTGAAAAATATCAGTTTCCCTCTTGTCTCTTTCAAATAAGGGAAAGACTCAATAGCTACATGTACGGTTCCCATATAATTCGTCTGAACAGCAGAAACAATAGTCTCATAATCAGTAGCCACTAAAGGTTCCTTATTTAAAATACCAGCCGTATTAATTACAAAATCTATTCGTCCTTCTTTTTGAAAAACCAGCTGTAAAGCAGACGAAACATTTTCTCGGTTTCCTACATCCGTACAAGTCTGTGATCGGGAAAAACTGTAAACTTTTACTTGCTTCTCTTCCAATAAATGAAGTATTTCTGCCCCAATGCCATAACTTCCACCAAAAATAACAGCTACTTTATGGACAAAGAAATGATCATCTATTTTATTAGGATTAACTTCGCTCTGTCTTAACTGAAAAAACTTATCTAATAAATAAGTATCTTCCTTATAAGTGAGCTTCATATTACTTTCTTCACCGGTAACCACATAAATAGGAATATGCGGCAAATATTTTTTGACGACACCACAATCATCTGTCACTTTAAAAGCTAGATCTTTCAATGCTATCTGATAAGCCTGTTTGATTATTTCAATATCAAAAGCTTGAGGAGTCTGACCTCTGCGTAATCGAGAACGATCCGGTATTTGATGAATAAAATCTCCTTCTACTTCAATAATTGTATCCGCAGAAGGCAACGCTACGTCAATAGCCTGATAGGTTGCTAAAGCCTCTACCACATCATTAATGATGCGCTGACTTACCAAAGGACGTACAGCATCATGAAATATTAAATTTACTTGCTGATCAGCATATGCCTGGATTGCAGAAAGACTTGAGTGATAACGTTCGGCCCCTCCTTTCAGGATTTTTTTCACCTTACGCCATCCATTCTTTATAACGATATTTTCAAATTCTGAAATATAAAACGGATTCGATACTATCGCTATTTCGTCGATATGGGGATTGCATTCAAATACATCTATCGTATGTTCAACCACCATTTTCCCTGCGACTTTGAAAAATTGTTTAGGGGTAGATAGTCCTAATCGGCTTCCTACGCCTCCGGCTAATATAATCGCTATGTTTCTTTTCATTATAGATCTTATTTGTAATTTGCATTTTCAGATAAAAAAGAAAATATTCCTAAGCTAAAAAAATAGAATCAATCTGTTCTCTGACGTATTTTTCTCCGTTATATGTACACATAACAACGGAAACTTTTTTCTTTTCATCCATTTTGTTTCTTTTTACTCTTTACGTAATTAAAACTCTCCCTAAAAGTAACTGCCCCACTACACCACATTACAACAATATAGAATAAAGCAGCCAATACAATTTTAGAACATACCCGTAAATATATATTATTAATCTCCTGCGTTAAGAACCAAACGGCAAACATCACCCCGCCTGCTATTCCCAAATAAGGGAGAACATCTTTTAAGGCTGAAGATAAAGGCAAGCCGATCTCTTTCTGTACAAAATAATGCCAGACCAGTAACCAACAGATGTTAATGCCGATGTAAACCGAAACCATGAAAAATATTCCGTGGGAACGCAAAAGGTAGATGACTATCAGTTGTAGAATTCCCAAAGTAACCGTATTGCGAAGATATATGTCGGATTTTCCCCGGCTGATCAACAGGTTGGAATACAGATTGGCTATCGGGAAGAAAGCTCCCCAGATGGCTAACAGCTGTAAGATCCGGGCACTGTCTATCCATTTGTCGGTAATAGCGATTGTAATTAATTCGGGAGCTACTAGCGACAATCCCAACATGCAGGGGAAAGAGATGAAGGCAGTAAACCGGAGCATCTTGCGGAAGGCTCTTACTTGTCGTTCGGAATCATCAGTCATTTGGGCGAAAATGGGTTGTGCCACACTTCCTACCATCCCGGAAATCAACGAGAATCCCATGTAATTCCATTTATTGGCCTGGTTGTATTGCCCGACTTCTTTTTCGGAATAATAGCGTCCTAAAATAATCGAGAAGATATTATTATTAACATGATTGAATATGTTCGTAAATAACAGCTTACTGCTGAATCCCAACATTTCGCGCACCGGAGTAAAGTTCCATCTCCATGTCGGATGCCACGGACATTTATACCAAAGATAGATATTTAAAACACTGATATAGACAATGCTCTGCGTAGCTATGCCCCAATACGAAAATCCGTTATAGGCCAGCAGGACACCGGTCGTACCGGAAAAGATCAAGGCTAAAACAGTTGCCAAGGCCTTTTGTTTTACCATCATGTTTCGGAAAACATAGGCTCCGGGAATTACTCCTAAACTGGCAATAAAGAAACCCAAAAAGGAATAACGTGCCAGTGGGATCAATTCGGGCTGGTTATAAAAATCGGCGATCAGCGGAGCACAGAAGAACAGTATCCAATACAGACAGAAACTGACCGTGATTGAAAACCAGAACACAGCATTATAATCATCGTGGGTGATTTCTTTTTTGTTGGCCAGAGCTGCAATAAAACCACTTTCTTGCAGAGAACCAGCTATCAGAGAAAAGATGGTCAGCATCCCAACCATTCCATAGTCGGCCGGAGTTAACAATCGGGCCAGGAATATGCCGAAAAAGAGATTCAGCAATTGCTGGGTTCCGTTATTAATGAATCCCCAAAACAGACCTTTTGCCGTTTTCTGCTTTAATGTTTCTTCTGCCATGAATTTTCCTTAGTACCTCATTATCGTCCGATACAATGGTAATCGAACCCATATTCAGCCATTTCTGCCGGATCATAGATGTTTCGCCCATCAATAACCAACGGATTTGCCATCAGTTTCTTGACTACCTGCCAGGACGGCATACGAAATTCCTTCCATTCGGTAATCAACAGAAGCACGTCGGCATCCATCACTGCATCATAAATATCTTTAGCGTAACGGATTGTATCTCCTATCCGACGACGAGACTCGTCCATGGCTACCGGGTCATAGGCAGATACTACACAGCCGGCTTCCAATAATTTCTGGATAACGACTAAAGAAGGAGCTTCACGCATATCATCCGTCTCCGGTTTAAAAGCCAGTCCCCAGATAGCTACTCGCTTCCCTTTCAAATCGCCTTTGAAGTATTTATCTACCTTCCGGAAGAGAATAGACTTCTGTTGTTCATTGACTTCCTCAACAGCTTGCAGGATCCGCATCGGATAGCCATGATCAGCTGCCGTCTTCACCAAAGCTTTCACATCTTTCGGAAAACAGGAACCTCCGTAACCACAACCGGGATACAAGAAACGGTGACCAATCCGAATATCCGTACCAATACCTTTACGTACCATATTCACATCTGCTCCAACAATCTCGCACAGATTGGCTATATCATTCATAAAGCTGATACGGGTTGCCAACATGGCATTGGCTGCATATTTGGTCATTTCGGCCGAAGGTACATCCATGAAAATAACCCGGAAATTATTGAGTAAGAACGGACGGTATAAACGGGTCATCAGTTCTTTGGAGCGTTCGGATTCCACACCTACCACAATTCGGTCCGGACTCAAAAAATCTTTCACGGCAGCTCCTTCCTTCAAAAATTCCGGATTAGAAGCCACATCAAAAGTCAGGTCAGAACCCCGTTTATCCAGTTCTTCCTGAATAGCCTGACGAACTTTCTTAGCTGTTCCGACGGGTACAGTACTTTTCGTCACAACTGTCAGGTATTTATTCATGTAACGGCCTACCGTATGGGCTACCTCCAATACATATTTCAAGTCGGCACTTCCATCCTCATCGGGTGGAGTCCCTACAGCACTGAACACCACTTCCACCTCATTCAGGCAGGAAGCCAGATCTGTCACAAAATGTAACCGTCCGGCTTTCTGGTTACGGTTTACCATTTCTTCCAGTCCGGGCTCGTAAATAGGAAGAATACCCTGATTCAAATCAGCTATTTTCTTCTCATTTACGTCCACACAAAAGACTTCCGTACCCATTTCAGCAAAACAGGTACCACTGACCAAACCTACATATCCAGTTCCGACAATTGCTATCTTCATATTCCTTTTATTTTCTGATTTTCTTCACCTTGGATAATTCCTTTCAACGAAAGTGCAGGGTACACCAAGGTTCGTCAGTCCCATGATGAGACCAACCTAACTCCTTGCAAAGATAGGAAATAATCTGACACCATCTTTTTTATTCGCATATTCCAGCTATTTTTGTATTTTTGTACCAAGATTCCAACAGATTAAATGAAGATTTGCAACATAAAAACAGTAAAAATATGAAAATAGCACTTGTCGGTTATGGAAAGATGGGGAAGACCATCGAACAAATTGCCTTGAGCAGAGGTCATGAAATTGTATCCATCATTGATATAAATAACCCGGAAGATTTCCAGTCGGATGCATTCAAAAGTGCCGATGTAGCCATCGAATTTACTACCCCTGCAACAGCGTTCAACAATTATATGAAATGTTTTGAAGCCGGTGTTCCGGTTGTTTCTGGTACAACAGGCTGGTTAGATCGCTTGGGTGAAATAAAGCAGATGTGTGAAAACGAAGGAAAAACCTTCTTCTATGCGTCTAATTTCAGTATTGGCGTGAATATTTTCTTTGCCTTAAACAAATATCTGGCCAAGGTCATGAATAATTTTCCGAACTATGATGCCCGGATGACAGAGGTTCATCACATTCACAAACTGGATGCGCCCAGTGGTACTGCCATTACCTTAGCAGAAGGAATCATTGAGAATCTGGACCGGAAAGACCGTTGGACCTTGGAAACAGCCGAGAAACCGACCGATCTGCCAATCCACGCTATCCGTGAAGGAGAAGTACCGGGTATTCATGAAATCATTTATGAATCAGACGTAGATACAATCAGCATCAAACATGATGCCAAGAGCCGTGCCGGTTTCGCTTTGGGTGCTGTTGTAGCCGCTGAGTTTACAGCCGGAAAGAAAGGCTTTTTAGGAATGAATGACTTGTTCCATTTCTGAGATTTTGAAAGCATAATATCATCAGAAGTATGAAGAAAATAGAGAAAAAACAATATATCAAATTTGCCATTGCTGCCGTCCTGTATGGATTGTTTATCCTATGGATGCAAAACGGATGGTTGGCATTGGGATATATTTTGCTGGCAGATATTTATCTGACAAAATACATTCCGTGGGATGCCTGGAAGAAGACAAACAATCCGACTCTTAAAAGTATTTATGACTGGATTGACGACATTATCTTCGCGCTCGTGGCTGTCTATTTCATCAATCTGTTCATTTTCCAGAATTATCAGATTCCCAGTTCATCTTTGGAAAAATCTTTGTTGGTAGGTGATTATCTGTTTGTCAGCAAAGTCAGTTACGGACCTCGCGTTCCGAATACGCCATTATCTTTTCCGCTGGTGCAGAATACCTTGCCGATACTTAACTGCAAATCGTATCTCGACTGGCCTTCTTGGGATTACAAACGTGTGGCTGGTTTAGGACAGATACAGCGAAACGATATTGTCGTATTTAACTTCCCGGCTGGGGATACGGTAGCTACTCTTCAACAGAATCCGGATTACTATACATTGGTTCAGATGTACGGACGTGAAGCTGTACGCATGAACAAACAAGCGTTCGGCGAGATCATTTACCGGCCGGTTGACAAACGGGAAAATTACGTAAAGCGTTGCGTAGGTCTTCCGGGTGACAGTCTGAGTATCCGTAATAATCAGGTTTATATCAACGGTAAGGCTGCTCAGAACCCGAAGAATATGCAGCTGAACTATTTCGTGGAAACGGAAACACCGTTTACCGAAACCATGTTCCGCAACTGGGGAGTCAGTCGTGACGATTATATGCCTTACGGGCAACCTTGTACGGTAACAGATCCGGAAACCCTTTCTTTCCTCGGATTCCAGCCGAATGCGAATGGAGCTTATAACCTGGTTTATCGTTTTCCGATGACAGAAGCCATGGTGGCACAAGTAAAGAAGTTACCATCTGTCAAGAAGGTGATCGTCGAGCCTGAAATCATTGGAGGAACCATGTATTATCCGGTTGACTACGATAACGGATGGACACGCGATAATTACGGTCCGATCTGGATTCCGAAACGGGGAGCTACCATCGAATTGACACCGGAAAATCTGGCTCTCTATCGCCGTTGTATCAAGAACTACGAGCATAATGAACTGGAAGAAAAAGATGGTGTAGTTTATATTAACGGAGAAAAGGCTACTACGTATACCTTCCGATACGATTATTACTGGATGATGGGTGACAACCGCCATAACAGTGCCGACAGTCGTTCGTGGGGATTTGTTCCGGAAGATCATATCGTTGGAAAACCGATCATGATCTGGTTGTCTTTGGATAAAGACCGCAGCCTGTTTGACGGAGGTATTCGTTGGAACCGTTTGTTCCGCTGGGTTGACAGCATGAAATAAGACAGGATCATAGAATGTCGGTATGCAACGCAAAAAGAAAAACAGGACATACTATCTGAAGTGGCTGGCAGGAGTGTTACTGCTGGCCGCTCTTGTTATGGGAATCCGTCTGTTCCTGGTTGAATCGCTCCATCTGTCGACCGACTCCATGGAGACATCATTACATCAGGGAGATTTTGTATTGCTCGACAAAACGCCTTTCGGAAAACAACCCAAACGGAATGCGACGATGATGTTTTATAGTCCGCTGCGTAAAGACACTGTTCATCCACCTGTGTTTGTCAGCCGTTGTATTGCCTTACCGGGTGATACGATACGGGTAACTCATACAGGTTATCGTATCAACGGAAAAGAATATCCGCATTCTCCACACGCCCAGGCTTCTTATTTCATGGCCAATCACGGGAAAGAGGCATTCATCCGTTTGTTAAAGAAATTGCCAGAGCGATCAAGAGAGTGGAAAGCGGTTGATGGAGGTATTACCTGCGTCCTGACATCGTTTGAAGCCTATCAAATCAAAGAGGAACTTCCGGCTTATCTCCGGTCTTATTTTCGGATGTATTCCTCACCGGACTATCAGTTTATTGTTCCCCAAAAAGACAGGGCGTATGCGTTAGACAGCCTCTCGCTTTTGGCATGTCGTGAAGCCATACTAAATGAAACGGAGGGAAAAGCAGTCTTCAAAGACGGGAAATTATTCCTGGATGGCAAGCAGACCAATTTCTTCTTTTTCCGACAGAATTATTATTGGTTCTTATCAGACTATAGAGATGTAGCCATCGATTCCCGACATTTGGGAATCATTCCGGAAGACCATATTCTGGGACATATTTTCTTTTGCTGGTACAGTTCCGATAAAAATAACCGGTTTACCCGCGTCAAATAACCAGATAATCCGGTACAAACTTGATAAAACAAATAAATATGAATACAGCCTATATTTCAACGGCCTATCTAGGTCCTATCCAACTATATACTAAATTACTTGCCTATGACAAGATCTGTCTGGAAACGCAAGAGAATTACCTGAAACAGACCTATCGCAACCGATGTATCATTGCAGCAGCAAACGGGCCACAAGCACTTACGGTTCCGATTGTCAAGCCGGATGCACTGAAATGCCTGACCAAAGATATCCGCATATCCGATCACGGAAACTGGCGTCATCTACATTGGAATGCCTTGGTCTCAGCCTATCGGATGAGTCCTTTTTTCGAATATTACGAAGAAGATTTTGCTCCTTTCTACGAAAAGAAATATGAGTTTCTGCTTGATTTCAACGAAGCTCTGCGCGAGGTAATCTGCCGATTGATCGACATACAGCCGGATATTCATTACACAATCGAATATCAGCCGGATGTGACAGCAGACTTCAGAGAAATTATACGTCCTAAACACGAAGGAAACGATCCCTCATTCCAGCCTGTTCCCTATTACCAGGTATTCCAGGAAAAACAAGGTTTCCTTCCGAATCTCAGTATCGTAGATTTACTTTTCAACATGGGGCCGGAAAGCCTTCTTGTTCTACAAAAATCCATACAAAAAGATATTTGAGCATCTAAGTCTACAAAAGAAACGAGATTCGAAAACGAAAGTAACGGGAATCAACATCAAAACCAACGAGAATTACAGGAAGAATATAAAGGAAGACTGAAGAATGAGACTGATATAAAAAATTAAAGGCTGTCTCACGACAACCCCTAATCAACTTTGTTAACCTTAAATCTAATACTATTATGAAAAAACCACATTGCAAATGTACGTTTTGTCAAGTGGTTTGTCAAGTGTTTTCGTGATAAAAAATTTTAAAAGGAAATATTTTTCTTCTTCCCAACAAATGCCATATCTCCTTCTACACTGAAACACAGATTATAAATGCTGTATTTCTTCGTCAGTAAGACCAGTGCATTGTTTAATAAACTCTATTGATGCGCCATTCTGCTTCATCAGACGGGCGGTTATTAATATACCTTCTGCTCGGCCTTATTCCAAGCCTCGCTTTTCACCGATTTGGATTCCTTCCCTCCTTGCCGTCGTAACAACATTCTCATTATCCCGGTATATTTTCAGGGCAGCCTCGTATTCTGCCCATTCCTTCTTGTTCATATTGGCGATACGTGCCAATTCCTCCAAACGGGCAAACAAGGTTTTCTGACCTTTAAAATGATAAATGTTCCAACTGTTCCATGTGCTTCAAATTATATAACCAGTAATCCAACGGGGTTTCACATTCCGATTCTGTCTTTGTGGAAGATAACTAGCCTTGCGACGGTAGAGGCGCAGCGTGCTGCGCCTCCAGCAGGCGTTATACCAGGTAACTGTCGGAAAACTTTTTATCGGCATTGCCTTAATGCCGGTATTGGCAAAGGGATGTTTCTTCTCTTTTAGCCTTTATTTTCTATTCTGCCGGCAGGAGGCGCAGCACGCTACGCCTCTACTTATCTTCCGAACAGGATTTTGAATCCCCGATCCACAAACGGATTGATAAATACGCTTTTTCTCATAGAAAAAAAGAAAGAGTGACACGGACCCTTTCTCGGAGTCCGTATCACTCTTTACCTCTAACAAGCTCAAGTTTAGAGCTGTATATTATTCCATCTGAAACTTCTTGCTTACCTTTATCAAATTGCAAGAGAAGTTGACAACATTAATCGTTTCATGCAACATATTCAGATAAACCATGCTGACCTTTGTACTACCTGACTGCCCTTGAATACGTTTTAATTCTTCTTTCTTCAATTGTGTCAGGCCTACTACCAGCTGATTAGATTCATCTACCAGTGAAGGCATGATATCGTAGTTGTTCTTGTCGATCATTTCCGCACAACGGTTCAGATAACTGATTACCCGATTATCCATACCGGTAAAGTCATTTTTCTGGATATCATTCAACGGATTGAAGTTATTATCAATATGTTGTTTGCAAGGTTCAACCAAACGGCGGATACTATATACAATCTCACTGGCAAAGTCGTTACTCTGATAGTAATACAATCCTTTATCGATAGCGATATCGCGATCCAGCTGAGTTACACCCAATGTACCCACACGCTTAACCTGCTTCAAGTGTTCTTTCTTCTCCTCGATGGCAGCCATCACATGCCGCAGTTCCTTCAAGTTCTCGTGTGTAAACCCTTCTACAGCGTTCTTCAATGCTTCAGCAGCGAATTGCAGATCACCCTTCAATTCTTCACGGCTATGCTGACGGAACAAATTCAAAGCTTCGATAGGATTAGTAGCCGTACGCAATTTGGCTACTGTTGTATTCACCTCGCTCTGCATAGCTTCCTTGTGCTTTTTCTTCTTATAAATGATCTGACTTCTTACCAAAGAGTAAACAGCCAAAGCAATCATGGCCAAGATGGCAGGTACACCACCGAAATAAATAATCATCGCCACAATGAAACAGATAGAGAAAGCAGCTCCTGCCGTGATGAACCAACCACCAATTACAGACAACACACCGGTGATACGGAATACCGCACTTTCACGTCCCCAGGCACGGTCTGCCAAAGATGAACCCATTGCCACCATGAAAGCAACATAGGTTGTTGACAAAGGTAATTTCAAGGAAGTACCAACGGCTATCAACAAACCGGAAAGAACCACATTAACGGAAGCTCTGACCAAATCAAAACTTGCCTGATCTTCCAAAATTATCTCCTGATTATTAAAACGACGGTCAATCCAATTCTTAACCGGGACTGGAACCACATTCATGATTGTTGCCGAAGCATTACTGCAGACACGCACCAAGACACGGGCTACCGGCGAGGTTCCAAAATTCTCATCGCCATCCGACTGACGAGCCAAATCCACAGAAGTCTTAACCACATTATGAGCTTTCTTGGATGTCAACAAAGCAATCACCATGATGATACCAGAACCAACCAAGAAATACCAGGGAGTCTTGGCTGAACCTTGCAAAGATGTCATCAGGAAGGTATCCGGAGTGGTTGTTCCATTCTGTGCCAAGAAATCAGTATAAGCAGAATAACCGGCCAATGGCACACCAATAAAGTTTACCAAGTCATTACCGGCAAAGGCCAAAGCCAAGGCGAAAGTACCCATCAGTACAATTACTTTGAACACATTTACCTTCAGCCAATGCAATACCTGCATCAGAATGGTAAATCCGATAAAGCAATACAATACCAGTTTTCCTGTATGGGAGAAGATATAATCAGCTACCGGACCTGCCAGGAAGGGACTTGATTTCAGTCCTTTGAAAAGCATGAAATAAACGATGGCCGTAGCAGCCAGTCCTCCAAACAGACCAATGAAATACTTGGCTGTCTTCCGATAATTGAAGGTAAAGATCAGACGAGAGATATATTGAACCAGTGCTCCAAAAATAAAAGCGATAGCTACTGAAGTAAAAATACCCAAAATTACGGTCAAAGCTTTATCGGTATTCATCAAATTACCAATCTGAAGGATACCTTCCGTATCATTAGCGATCTTAATTAGAGAATACGCAACCGTACCTCCCAACAATTCAAATACCAATGAAACAGTTGTAGAAGTAGGCATTCCCAAAGAGTTGAAAATATCCAAAATCACCACATCCGTCAACATCACCGCTACCAGGATACACATAATCTCTGAGAAATAGAAATACTGGGGCTGATAAATACCATGCCGCGCAATATCCATCATACCATTCGACAGAGCTGCTCCGACCAGAATACCGGCAGCCGCTACAATCATTATCACACGAAAAGATGCAGCCTTAGAACCAATCGAAGCGTTTAGGAAGTTCACCGCATCATTACTGACACCGACCGACAAGTCAAAAATCGCCAGTACTGCCAGGAAAAGGACCAAAAACAAATAGAATGTCTCCATAAATGTTAAATGTATATTATTCTGGTCGCAAAATTCCGAATTGTCTGTTTCAATAAGATGTCACAGATATTACAAAATGATTACAAACAAATATACAGAAGAGTTTTTGGCTATAACATAGAAGAATATGTAAAGGAAGCAACACTGGTACCTATGACGTACCCGATCGGGTACGGATGGCGTACCTGAACAGCTCATTGAGGCGTACCTGAGTTGGTACGCCTCAATGAGCAGCAAGAGTTTTATCAATTAACAGCTGTAATTTCAAAGATATGGCTGGTTGTCTGTCGGGCAGAGAATACCCGTACACCTACTTTCATCAGGTAATCACCCGAGTAAGTCTGTCCGTTAATGGCAGCCCCCGATTCCGTATCCGGCATCAGATTGATTTCCTCTACCTTATACATCTTGGCAGGATCTAATCCTTGCAACAGAACCGGATAGGTACTTTCAGCATAACGGGGATGAATATCATACGCATACAGAATGGCTTTCTTCTGGTTATCACCTACGTGCATTACAGCCATGTGCTCTGTATCATACGGAGATACCAGACGATAGAAATCTCCATTGAGGATAATCGGTTTCAAGCGGTGATATGTAGCAACGGCTTCCTGGCAGAAAGTCAGCTCATCGGCATTCAAATCCTTCAAGCCGATATCGAAGCCCATCTTGCACATCATGGCTACATCGACACGAAACTTCACAGAAGTATTCTTATTCCAGCTGGTTACATGCGCACAAATAGCTTTCGATGGGAAAAATTGCGAGAAGCCCCACTGAATAAACAAACGTTCAACCGGATCGGTATTATCACTTGCCCAAAATTCAGTAAAATATTTGAGAGCTCCATAATCACAGCGGGCTCCACCACCCGAGCAGAGCATCATCGGCACAGCCGGATATTTCGCTCTGATCCGATCGAGAACATTATATAACCCCCGCACATAATCCACATACAGCTGCTCCTGTTTGTCTTTCAGATAAGGAGAGTATATATTGGTAATCGGGCTGTTGCAGTCCCATTTAAAGAAGGCTATTTCTGGATTCTCTGTCAGCAGATTGTCTACCACGCCGAATACAAAATCCTGAACCTCCGGATTCGTAAGGTCGAGTACCAGCTGATTCCGATAATAATAAGTCTCCCGATTCGGCAGACGGATAATCCAGTCCGGATGTTTCTGCGCCAGGTTACTCTTCGGATTGACCATCTCCGGTTCAATCCAGATACCAAACTTAACTCCCGCTTTTTTAGCTTCTTTTACCAGAAAAGGAATTCCATCCGGCAGTTTGCTCTTCATTACCTGCCAATCTCCCAAACCGGCATGATCATCGTTACGAGGGAATTCATTTCCAAACCAACCGTCATCCAAAAGGAACAGATTGACGCCCAATGATTTTGCCTCAACCATCAGCGTACTGAGTTTATCCTGGTCAAAATTAAAGTATGTATTCTCCCAGTTATTCAACAATGTCAACCGATCGCCTTTACCATCATATAACTGATAATTTCTGGCCCACTGATGAAAACTACGGCTGGCATCTCCTTTTCCTTCATCACTACGTGTAAAGATAAACTCAGGAGTGGTAAATGTCTCTCCCGCCTTCAGTTCATAATGCGAAGCGTATGGATTGATTCCTGAAATAACCCGCAGATTACCAACATTATCCACTTCGAAAGTAAAGCGGAAATTACCGGTCCACCCGATTGTTCCCAGTACCACTTCTCCCCGATGTTCTTCTGCCGGTTGTCCGAAACCCAGTTCAAAGAACGGATACACATGCATGGCTGCCCGTGTACCTAATTTGGTATCCAGAATCTTCTTGCCATACTGCAACTGCTGGGTTGTCATATTCATTTCCTTAGCCCAATCGCCATTGAACTCCGTCAGATAATAAGACGGACGCTCAAAATAAATGATCGACGATGCGTAGCGATTCAACCGGATCGGTTTCTTTTCCTGATGACTAATTTCCGTCCAGGTCTTGATCACATTTTCTTTCTTGTAAGCGACATAATGCATTACCACCTGTAAGGGATACTGATTATCTTTCAAACGGATGATCGTTTCCGTCGCATTACTGTCAATTGCTTTCTGTTCAGAAGAGACATACGTGAGGATTGTACTCATGTTCCCATCCGCATGCGTGATACCTAGGGCCGGTTCAAAGAAATCTTCTGCACCCGAAGTCATATAAATCTCCCATCCCCGTTGTCCGGCACTTCCATCCGATCCACCTTTGGCAAAAGGAGAAAAATGTTCCAAATCTGTCTGATGCATTAACTTAGGTCCCAGATAGACCTGATACAAGCGTCCATTCGGAGCCTGACGATAAATCAAATCCGTTTCGTCGGTTGATATACGGATGAGTGCACCGTCAGTACTGGTCTGGGCAGACACCTGCCAGCTACCCATCAGCATGACGAGCCATAAAAACAAATACTTTTTCATGATATTGTACAGATTAATCATTTATACGTCCAAAATTACACAAAAAAACTCATACCTGCTTCCTGTTTTTTGTCCTCCCTCTCATTTTTTAATAAGGCCAAACGATATGAAAGTCAAGTATGAGTTTTTCTAGGCTGGTACAACCTGCCTCTTCCCACAAGAACAGGCAGGCAGTACCTCAAAGTCATAGAATTATTCCATACCTAGGTTCTGAATAATTGCCGTATTTCGGTTAATTTCATCTCGCTTAATAGGAGCGAAATACAACTTATCTGTCCATTTTCTAGTTTCACGATAAGTCAGATCGGTAACGAAGTACTGATAGTCCCACGTCTCAGCATCCTGAACATACGGTGCAGAAGCCGTCTTACCCGGTTTCAGACGAGCTACCACGGCAATACCAGTCAACGGTTTCGACATCACCTGAGGAGCAATCATCCAACGTCTGATATCATAATAACGAGAATCTTCGTAAGCCAATTCTGAACGGCGTTCCTGACGCAAGAATTCACGCAGATTATCCTGGTTGAAAGCCTGGTTACGAACAGCCAAAGTAGCTTTTGTATCCGGACGTCCGATACGGGTACGTAATGCATCCAGATATTGAACGGCTTCATCCAGTCTGTTTAATTCGATACAAGCTTCTGCTGCCACCAGATACATTTCAGCCAGACGGATAAACGGATACGGACAAGTCTGGAACATGGACTCAGAGGCTTCAAATGAAGTATCGATCAGTTTCTTTTCCAAATATCCCGTAAAAGATCCATTCCAGTCTTCCACCGCCGAGCGACGTGTGTCAACACCATTAGCCCCCATGAAAGAAATTGTCTTGGTCGGATTACCTGCCGCATCAAAAGCCACCTGGGCATCTACAACACTACCTCCGCTTGACAATTCATAGAAGCCCATCTGCAAAGTACCCATAGGAGTCGGATCAAACACCTGCGAATCCGATGGACGAGGTCTGCCCCATTCAGCTCCGTCATAACCGATCGTAGCATAGAAACGCGGTTCACGATTCAAATACGGGTTTACCGTTGTCGTTTCACCTGTAGTCCGCATAGCCGGATTCAGAGAGCCATCTTCCATTTCGAAAGACATCACCAAAACATTAGACGGAGTCACACCGGCCCAGTTATGATACCCGTTAGGACCATGACAGAGAGCCGCTCTGTTTCTGACGTTGTTGTCTGCATTCTGAGACTTGTTAACGAACTGCTTGGTGAAAATCAGTTCTGCATTATTCGTCGTAGCGATATCATGGAACTTGTCAGCTATTTCCTTAACGGTTACTGCATTACAGTCAATCAGGGAATATACGCCACTGTTAATAACTTCTTTCGCATAAGTCAAAGCAGATTCATACAAAGCCGTGCGGTCGCCGTCATACTGGTTACAAGCCAACGTATTGACGGTACGGTCTGCATACAACGGACTGGCCAGATGCAGGCACATACGTGCTTTCAGGGCAATTGCAGCCCCTCTAGTTGCCCGGCCAAGGTCTGCCGATGATACTGTTTCAGGCAACAGTTCTATCGCCTTATCCAAATCCGACAGAATAAATTCCAGACATTCCTTTACACTGCTGCGAGGCAATGACAACGAAGAAGCTTCTTCAATTGTATAAACCTTGTCGACAATAGGAACACCTCCGAAACCTCTTACCAGCTCAGAATACATATAAGCTCTTAAGAAATAAGTTTCGCCCTTCAGCATATTCAGGTCATAACCTACTTTTTCAGGGACATTATCAATGTTCTGCAAAATCAGGTTGGCACGATAGATGCCCTTATAGCAATTCGTCCATTTAAACGGACATATATATTAGGCACGGATGACACGGAAAACACGGTTTAAAATAAATATTTACCGTGTTAATCTGCGTAATCCGTGCCTGATATATGTCGGTATCTTTTCCAAAATTCATGCCTATGTTTTGATCAAAACACGCCTGGAATTTATCAATTTACGCCGGCTTTTGATGAAAAGACGCCGGCTTTTGGAGATACTCGAAATCAGGCTGTTTTTGAGAAAATGAATTCTTATTTTATTTGCTCATTTTTTATTTATTCCTAAATTTACATATCCTGCTATTGGGACAAAATAATTTTTCTTGATATATATTGTAGAGGCGTAGCGTGCTGCGCCTCAAACGGCGTTGTTAAAAATACCGACCTTTTTTCTACGAAATAAACGAGAA